>Ga0209680_1000316_pt1 | contig 12827 bp, 14 predicted proteins | sample WorMetLIZISLAND1_FD_187413 | JGI IMG/M metagenome (GOLD analysis project Ga0209680, IMG submission 187413) | Marine gutless worms symbiont microbial communities from Max Planck institute for Marine Microbiology, Germany - Olavius loisae LIZARD... ... | reverse complement strand
TGGGAATCGCTCGGAAACCTGTATGACGTTCATAACATTCCGTCCTATGCGAACCGTTTCGATCCAGTAACAGAACCAATATGGCCAGTGCAGAGAAGAATGTCATGACCCTAAACTAGGAAATCCCGTTTTATTCATGCATTAAATGACCACAACCCAGGCAGTCCGTACAGCAGACCTTATGCTAACCGTTTGATTATTGTAGGGCCCTCTGTGCAGACATTCTAAATGTCAACAGGTTCTAGGTCATGTTGACATTTAGGCCAAACAGATCAAGATCGAGGCCCTCATCACGAACGCAAGGTAGCACCCGTCCAGCTTATCGTAGCGTGTGTCGACACATTGGAATGCGTTTAATGCGACTGAAAAAGCGTACAACGAGATTACGAACTCTGTAAACCTGGGGATTGAACTCGCGTGGGTGTTGACTATTAGCGCAAGGAGAAATTACCGCCCACGCTCCGTGGTCGTGGATCGTCTCGATCAAAGCCCGAATAATCGTAGGCTTAGTTTTTTCGCGGTGCACCGGCCGTGTGCTGATGGACCCTAGTCACTGTACTATCAATGAAAACCTCTTTGCTGACTCCTAAGAACACTTCAGGATCACACACCACGCTATTTGCCAACGTGGAAACCACTAGTATACAAATTCCGCAAGTTCGCTTCCACGAACAATCGGTTTTAGTCACTATCTGATTGTTATTTAATAAAAATAATCCTATTATTCCTAGCCATCCTGTTAAGGGCACTTTGAAACATACGGTTTTAGCCTATAGTACATCTAAATAATCAGTGGGTTAGAGTCGCTTCTTTTTTAAGGCTCCCTTAATTTCGTCCTAACTTGGCGATCTGAAAGACGATTCGGCAGCTCCTAGGGCCCGTGTCGTTCCGACGGGGTCGTGATCAGGCTGATGCTCGTAGCCCCTGCAGCTTGGGCCAGCACCATGGCCTCCACTACACGCCCATAATCCACGGCGGCGTCGCCTTTGAGCATGATAGGTACTCTGGGGTTGCGTTTGAGTACCGTCCAGATCCGGAGCAACAGGGTCTCCCGATTCACCGGCCGGTTCCTGGCCTCACCCACATCCAGGTAGAGATCCCCAAACTGATCCACGGTAATGATTATCGGCTCCGAGGTCGCTTTGGAGATGACCGCGCCGTCTGCCTGTGGCAGGTCGACCTTGACCCCCTGGGTAATCAGGGGCGCGGTCACCATGAAGATCACCAGCAACACCAACATCACGTCGATGTAGGGCACAACGTTAATTTCGGACATGAACCGACGGCGCACAGGTAGCCTTCGCACCCGAGTGCTCCCGTTCGCCCCGTCGGTCCGCTCAGTCCTGCCTCTGGCTCTGGTCCCGGCGTTGCAGGAGGGTGGAAAACTCTTCCATGAATTCCTGGTAGCGGTTGTTCAGCCGCTCCACTTGGCTGGAGTAGCGGTTATATGCGACCACCGCCGGGATGGCGGCGAACAGCCCTATGGCGGTTGCCACTAGGGCCTCGGAGATGCCCGGCGCAACCAGGGCCAGGGGCGCCTGCTTGACGTTTCCCAAGGCCTGGAAGGCATGCATAATGCCCCACACGGTGCCGAACAGGCCTACATAAGGGCTGGTGGAACCCACGGTAGCGAGGAAGGGTAGATTGACCTCCAGGCGGTCCATCTCACGGCTCAGGGCGACGCGCATGGAGCGCTCGGTACCCTGGAGGACGGCCATGAGATCCCCGTTGTCACCTTTACGCAGGCGCATGTATTCCTTGAAGCCGGCTCGGAAGATGGCGGCCGACCCACTCATCCCCCGTTGATCCTGCTCCAGGTCCCGGTAGAGGGTGCCGAGGTCTCCACCGGACCAGAAGCGTTGCTCGAAATCGCCCGTGGTCTGCCGCGCACGCTTCAAGACGTGGGCACGGTCGAAGATCATGCTCCAAGAGGTGATCGAGGCCAACACCAGAGACGCGAGCACCAATTGCACCACGATGCTGGCGTTGAGTACCAGATCAAGGAGGGAAAACTCGGCGTACATCGGTGATCTCCGCCAGAAAACTTGAATTTCGAACAATCCTGATAGAGGTATCTTATACGGGCTCATCCACGTTGCAAGGGAATCTGCATCGAGCGAAACGACGCAAACGTTTGGATGGCCCCCGGAGTTCGCGCCCATCCAAATCCTTGAATCCGGGAGCGCTGCTTTGCAAAATCGATACCCGATACGCTAATCTTCATTCAGCAATCCCGAATATGGTGGGAGGGGGGAGGGCCTGTGAGGTGTTGTATTTGATACCCCAGGGCTCGCTGATCTCTTGTGGCGCCGGTGTCGGCGTCTTAACGCAACCTACACCTAATCTGGATCTCCGATGAAACAGTCGATGCGGTTCCGGCTCGGTCAGCAGCTGACTATGACCCCGCAATTACAGCAGGCAATTCGCTTGCTGCAGCTGTCGATCTCGGATCTTCGGCAAGAAATACAGGAAGCGTTGGATTCCAACCTGATGTTGGAGAATGCCGAGGAAGTGGAGTTCCCTAACGGATACGATCACCACCAGCCAACGGACGAGACCCTGGAGACGGCAGGTGCCGCTGCCGAGCAGGAGCAGGAGCAGGAGCAGGAGATACGACCCGAGGACATGCCAATTCTCGACGAACTGCCGGTCGATGTGGAGTGGACCGATCATTACGATAGCGATCTGCCTGGTGGGGGGGTGGCCACGGCGCAAGCGACGGACGAGTGTGACATCTTCGCCCGGCATAGCAAAGCGCCGACGCTCCGAGACCATCTGTACTGGCAGCTCAACCTGAGTCGCTTGGATGATGTGAGCCTAGCCATCGCTGCCGGCATCGTTGATGCCATCGACAAGGATGGTTATTTCACCGCGACGCCGGAGGATCTCCTCGCAACCTTCGACGACGCAGACCTGACGCCGGGGGAAATCGAGGTTGTACTCCATCGGGTCCAGTCCTTGGACCCACCCGGGGTGGGAGCACGTGACCTGCGCGAGTGTCTGCTGATCCAGCTGCGCCACCTCCCGGTGGGGACCAGGATGCGCGGTCCGGCTATCGATGTCTGCGACCGCTACTTCGAGGCCCTGGCGAAGAACGACACGGAGCAAATCCGGCATGCCTTGCGACTGCCCGCCCAAGCTATGGATGAGATCATCGATTTGATCCGTTCTCTGCACCCACGGCCGGGAACCTTGGTTACGGACCTCGATCCGCAGTACGTTATCCCTGACGTCATCGTGCGGAAACGGAAAACTGCCTGGATCGTCGAGCTAAATCCGGAAACAGCACCTAGACTTAGAGTGAATCCGGATTATGCTAAACTGATCCGGCGCGCTGATCGGAGCCGAGATAACCTGTGTCTCAAGAAGCATCTGCAGGAGGCGCGCTGGTTCATAAACAGCTTGGCCAGCCGCAACGACACCGTGTTGAAAGTGGCCTCCAAGATCGTGGAGCTGCAACGGGACTTTTTCGAATACGGCGAAGAGGCGATGAAGCCCATGGTACTGCGCGACCTCGCCGAGGCACTGGAGCTGCACGAGTCCACCATCTCTCGGGTGACGACGGAAAAGTATATGTGCACCCCCAGGGGCACGTTCAAGTTCAAGTATTTTTGCTCGAGCTACCTGAGCACGGACTCCGGCGACGAGCGCTCCTCGACGGCGGTTCGAGCCCACATCCGCAAGTTAGTTGCCGCGGAGAACCCGCGCCATCCGCTGAGCGACAACAAGATCGCGGCGATCCTTGCCGAACAAGGCATCAAGGTCGCGCGGCGGACGATCGCCAAGTATCGGGAGGGCATGGGGGTCCCGCCCTCGAACGAGCGCAAGCGGTTGGGGCGATGGGACGCTTCGAGGCCGTGAATCTCCGCAGGGAATTGTGGAAGGTTAGAAATTTCAGAGCCTGCTCCAGCGTGCGCGAGGCGTGGTTAAGGTTTAAATGGAAATATCGTCACTAACAGCGTGTCGGGTACGCTACAAGCTACACTCCTTCTTCATTCCGGGAGAGGGCTGGGGAGAAGGAGTCGAAGAAATGGAGCGTGGTTAATGAACCGCTGTTGCGCTAACTATCTTCAGAATCTGCCACTACCTTGGCGCGTTTGTAGCGAGGGGTCCAGGCAGGTTCTGTGTTTGTATCGAGGCGATAGAGATCGGTTTAACGAAAGCGAGCGGGAAAGCTGGCTGGTTGCTTCGATTCCGCGGTCGAACAGCCGGATGCGGGACAGGTCCTAACGCCTGCCACTGAGGGCTGGTCGGTGCTATCTTTGGAAACTTCAGGAGTCAAAGATGCAAATCAACCTGACAGGTCACCATGTTGATGTCACGGAGTCCCTCAAGGGCTATGTGCACAATAAGTTCGAACGCTTGACGCGACACTTCGACCATGTCCTCGACATCCATGTCATCCTCAGTGTGGAGAAGCTGCGCCAAAAGGCTGAGGCCACATTGCATGTCAACGGCACAAAGGTCTTTGCGGACTCGGTCCACGAAGACATGTACGCGGCGATCGACGGGCTCATTGATAAGCTTGATCGTCAGGTCCTAAAGCACAAAGAAAAGAAACGCGATCACCGGAACAACGGCTATAAGGGTCTCGATCAGGACCTGGAAACAGTCTGAATGCTTTGCCTACGGGGTCCCTTGTCGTCCGCGACAACGGTTACGCCAGGTTCACTGAACGGCTTTACGACTTACTCATCGGGAGTAGCATCCGATGTTTCCCACTCACCTCATCGTTGCCGATCGCATCGGCAATGGCCTGGAACTGAGCAGCAAAAAGCGTCTTTTGGAAAGGCTCGGAGTGCTACTCGCGAGCGCCGACCCGAACTTGAGTCCAGAAGGCGTGTTCGGGCGTCTGTGCGAGCGCGAACGTCTCGGCAGCACCGCTCGGCCACGGGGTTGCCTTGCCCCATGCCCGCATGTGGGAGGTAACTGGAGCCGTAGGGGCCTTCGTCCAGCTCCGAAAGGGAGTCGCTTTCGACACCCCCAACAGCGGACCGGTCGATCTGGCCTTCGCATTGTTGGTACCCGAGTCGGTGACCGAGCTGCACTTGCAGTTGCTTGCACAGTTGGCATCCATGTTCAAGGATCCACAGCTGCGCCGGGACCTGCGCCAAGCCACCTCGACGGAGCAGATCCTTGCGCTCATGGAAGACCCGAAACCGGACGCCTGGGCTCAATGACCCGAGTCCAACCCCTCCGAAGACCTGATAGGTCGAATCGGCCCGCGATTCGACCGTACCGGCTGCTAGGACAGATCGAAACCACAGGACCCGCGCGAGGAACGGCGGTGAGCCTGAAATGAACATAAAGAAACTGGTTATCGTCAGCGGGCTGTCCGGGTCGGGAAAAAGCATCGCGTTGCATACGCTGGAAGACCTTGGCTATTACTGCATCGATAACCTCCCTCTATTCCTACTCAAGGAGTTAGTCGCAGGACTGGCGGGGGCGGACAACGACGCCTTCGCCCAAACCGCCGTCGGCATCGACGCCCGTAATCAGTCACAGCAGCTGGATGGGCTACCGAGGTTGCTGGAGCTTGTCTGCAACGGGCCTTTCGAGTGTCGCATCCTCTATCTGGAGGCCCGGACAGAGACCCTGGTCAAACGCTTCAGCGAGACCCACCGTAAGCATCCACTGACTGCCCCTGATCGTCCGTTGGCCGAGGCAATCGAGTTGGAACGCACGCTACTCGAACCGATCCTGGGCAGTTCCGACCTGCGTGTCGACACTACCCACACCAATGTCCATCAGCTGCGGGATCTGGTGCGCGAGCACCTCCGCGACGGTGCCCCGCCCAAGGTCTCGATTCTGCTCCAAACCTTCGGTTTCAAACACGGTATGCCCCAGGACGTGGACTTCGTATTCGATGTGCGCTGTCTACCTAACCCCCATTGGCAGCCGGGATTGCGCTCGTTGACCGGCCTGGATCCCGCAGTGGCCCGTTTCCTGGAAGGGTTACCGGAAGTCGAGAAGATGTACGGCGACCTGGCGCGTTTCTTCGACCGCTGGATTCCCCGCTTCGAGGCGGACAGGCGCAGTTATCTGACTGTCGCCGTCGGTTGTACCGGCGGCCAGCATCGCTCCGTCTATATCGCTGAGCAGCTCAAAAGACATTTCGAGACCGGTGGCCGCAGGGTCATGGTTCGTCACCGAGAGCTGCTATGAGCAGTGGCCTGCTGGGTGTGCTGTTTCAACTCTATGGTTGCGTCGAAAACCCCTGGTGCCCGCTCATGCTGGAAAAGACCCCGGCGTTCATGCTCAATGCGACGAAGCGAACGTAATTACCGCGGCGTTGGTCTTGCAGATGAAGAAAGCGCACATTGTGGTTTCCATATATAGCCCCGCACGTTGCGGGAGTTACAGCGTTGGGCTAAGGACCCATTCCGCTCTGGAATGGCCTGAATATCAGGTAGTTTTTACGCTGGAGCGAGCGGATTTGGTTCTCACACAGTCGTTTCGAGGACCGATCCTCAACCGATGTAAAAAAGTGCGTTGGAACGTCCCAAGACATTGACGGAATCCAGATTCCGCCATTCAACCTCCAGATAGTAGATCGGTGAGCCGGGACGGGACGCAAGCACTGATCCGGGCGCTCGGGTACTCCGAATCGCCAGCCTTTCTTCAAGGTTTTGGATACGCCCGTGTATTTTTCGCAGGACGCGGCACACCTGTCACTTGCAGGGGGTGTACGTGCCACAGGATGTCGGTAGCGGCAATTCGGCGTCCCTGGTGTACGTCTGCAAGGCAGATAAAGAGGGAGAAGAAGCGCCGACGAAAACCCATCGGCGAGTCTGGAATCAAAACGTTGCGTCTTTTGTTGTGGTTTCCACACCGCAAGAAATGTTCCTCTACTCCGACGTTCGTTACCGACTGAAGAACGCGGATTCAGAGGCCGAGCCGTTAGCGGTCGTCAACGACATAAACAATGCCTTGGACCGACTCGATGGAATTTCTGCAAGCGTCCATCGAAGACGACAGGATATGGGAGCGTTGGGGGCGCGACGTAAGTTCTGATACCCAGGTGGTGGACTGGGTACTTATTGATGAGCCCGAAGACCTGGGCGACTAGCTGCGTGCGAAGGGACGGTCGGATGCGCATCCGGCATACGCACTGATAGGAAAATACGTCTGTCCCCACTATTCTCTCGGTGGAAAAGCCCCAGGAGTGGAATATCGATCCCCGTGGAGGCAAGAGACGCATCGAGGACCTGCATATGGCAAAGATCGTGGAAGTGTTCGCCGGTGGCCGGGTTGCCGGGCAGTTCTCCTTGGATTTTCGGCGTTCCGATTTCTCGGAAATACCCATCGAAACCCTTTTGATCTACCAGCAGTTCCTCCATGCGGAGGGGCGAAGCCGTAAGCTGGGGGTCTATTTACACCCCGATCCCGGTCGGGAATCTGAGGCTGGACGAGCTGGAGACCCGGCGGACGCTGGAAAGAGGCGTATCCGTATTCGCTGGTGCGGTGCATTTGATCATTCACGAATGACTCGCGGGTGAATCAAAGGGGTAGGCGCGGCAAGCGGTGCCCGATAGTCGATGTTCGAGCCGAACGTACAGGCCGAAGCATTCATCCCCGCTATGAGCTGGAGGCAAAACGTCTATGTAAAGGAAAGGTCGACATTGGTTCTTACCTCGGCGACGATGGGCTTGGCATGTACCTCTCTGCAGAGCCTGCGCTGCTGACCAGAATGAGGCGGGCATGCTCGGATATGTCTAAACCGGGACGGTTGAAGAATGGGCCGCTGCCTTGGATCGTAAACTTGGACCCGATAATACGGCAACTGACGAAGGATCCTGGGGTCCCAGGACGGTGATTCCGGGATTACCAACATCCACTCCCGTAGTGCTGAAACGCCACTGATCGCGATCTACCATGTTTTTTCTATCACGGCATCGGCGTTGCTACCGCCCGGGCGATCGCGATCGGCCCCGCCTTTCTGCTCGACCGGAACCTCCTGACGGTGGCCCCTCGCAGCATAGATCCGGATGCAGTCCCCAGCGAGCTGCAACGGCTTGAAGACGCGCTCGCGGCGGCACAGAGAGCCTGCGGACTGTGCGCGACCAGATCCCGCAGGCGATGCCGATCAAGGTCGCTGAATTCATCAATCCGCACCTGCTTATGCTCGAAGATGCCGCCCTCGTCGATCCGGCGCGGGCATTGATCCGGGAACGGCTATTCAGCGCAGAATGGGCATTGGAGTACCACCGGATGGGCTTGGTGCAGGCGTTTGAAGGCATGGGGGATTCTTATCTGCGTAGCCGCCGTGACGATGTAGACCATGTGGTGCAGCACATCCTCGGATTCCTGCTCAGCGGACGAATCTCGGACCCGAAAGAAGACGCCAACCTGAACGGGTGCGTTGTCATTGCCCATGACGTCTCTCCCGCAGACACGGTAATACTGCGCCAACGGCGTGTTGTAGCCCTGGTCACCGAGTACGGCGGACCCCTGTCCCATACCGCCATCCTAGCGCGCAGCTTGAACCTCCCCACGGTTGTGGGGGTGCGCAATGTTACCGGCTATTTTCGCCAGGGCGAGACGGTAGTGGTCGACGATGAGGCTGGCGTCGTGTCGGCAGATGCCGACGCGGACATCCTGGCGTATTACCAACAGCGTATGCGGGTACTCGATGAACGCCAAGCCTGCCTCCGGCACCTGATCAAGGAGCCCTCACTCAGCGCCGATAGAACCCCGGTAAGTCTGCTGGGCAATCTCGACTTCCCGGAGGCTACGGTAGCCATCCGGACCAACAGAGCAGTTGGGGTTGGCCTGTACCGGACCGAGTTTCTCTTGTCGGCCTACCTGGAAGTCATGCGCGGACTCGAAGGCGCTCCGGTCACGATACGGACCCTGGATCTGGGGGCGGACGAACAGGTGGACGGCAACTCGGCTACCTGCCCGCCGGGTTGTAACCCCGCGCAGGGTCTGCGCGCCATCCGCTTGTGCCTCAAGGAACCCGGGCTGTTCCGACCCCAGCTGCGCGCGATCCTACGTGCCTCCGCGTTCGGCCCGGTGCATCTGATGATCCCCATGTTGTCCCACATCCGGGAGCTGGATTCGACCCTCGCGCTCATCGAGCAGGCCGGTCGAGAACTTGAGCGCGAGGGGGTGGCCTTCGACCCGCGCATGCCAGTAGGTGGCATAATCGAAGTACTGGCGACCGCCCTGTCCGCGACGGCATTCGTTCGCCCGCCCGCCGGTTGGATTTTCTCTCCATCGGCACCAACGATCTCATCCAGTACGCTCTGGCCATTGACCGCACGGACGGTACCGTCAGCTATCTTCATGACCCCTCGCACCCCGCGATACTCCGCCTCACCCGCATGACGATCAAGGCCAGACGGGTTTGCGGCGTCCCCGTACCCATACCCATGTGCGGCGGGATGGCAGGGGACCCCCCGTTACGTGCCCCTGCTGCTGGGGTTTGGCCTGCGTGAGTTTAGCGTGCAACCGGGCTCGCTGCTGGAGGTCAAGGAACGCGTACGCGATTCCCACATCCCCCACCTGGAGCGTGCAACCGAGAAGCTATTCGCCACCTAGACGACCAGGAGCCGGAGCAGTTCGTGCAAGCTATCGAGCGCATCTGCTCCTGACCCGCTATACTCATCCACTGGCGATTTTGGGTTTTGCCCTGCACTCACGAGGGCCTTGCTGCACCTTATCTTTCAGGTACCATCCATGCACCCCGATTACTGAAATATTCACGTGCAACGGGCATAAGGTCGTGTTGACCTTTAAGAAGGTCTGCACAGCGGATTCTGAAATAATCAAAAGGTTAGATCATAGCCCGCTATGCAGACCGCTTAGGTTTGGCCATTTAACCCACTAAAAACAGTTAGTTATATTTAAGTGTCAACACGCCCAAGTTTCGAAATACAATTGGTAACTTCGGCTTCCAGCTACCAGGTCAAGAAGTCCCGCAAGGGTATTTCCTTGCCGCGGTCCCGGTATGACGCTTGAGCCAAGAACAGCTCGGCCGCGGCGAGGGCATCGTTCAAGGCATTGTGAGCACCATAGCGGGGCAGGTTGTAATGTTCGCACAAGGCATGCAGACGCAGATCCGAATCCTTACAGGTGATGTGACGGCGCTCTAAAGTGCGTTTGGCCAGTACCTGGGTATCGATGGCGGGTACCGGGACCCCGACCCCGTAGAGCCGTTGACAGACGGCGTTGAGGAAGTTCTTCTCCACTGTCGCGTGATGCGCGATCATCACCTTTCCCACCAGCTTTTCCAGCAGCTCCGCGAGCACATCATCTAGGAGATCCCCCCGCGCCGCTTGGTCGTCGGTGATCCGATGGACGATGGCGATGGCCTCCGGGATGGCACGGGCAGCCCGCACTAGGCGATAGCCGGCATCGCCAAGGTCGATGCGGTCGCACTGCATGCTTACCCAGCCTACACTCAGGATGTCGTCCCGCTTCGGGTTGAGCCCAGTGGTCTCGATATCCACAGCGAGGAACGCTAGATCCCGGCAGTCTGCAGACGGCTTCGGGAAGGGTGTTTCCAGATAGTCACGCAGAGGTCCGGCAGGGGTCCTGCGTAACGCCCAGCGGCGGCGCAGATTCAGGGTCAGATACAACATCAGGCTTCAGTGATCCTGGGTCATTCACTGTCACATCATCCAGTATATTAACCACGAAAGACACGAAAAGGCACGAAATTCTCATCCCAACGCTGGGTAAGGATCTTTCCCCTCCAAACAACGCCGGATAATCTCAGGATTGCTATTGCAGCCCCCGCTGTATTGCCCCGGACCGTATCGGCACAGATAATTATCTATTCGCCGCTCAGCGTCCATCGGCGCTCGTAAAGAAACCCGACAAGCCCCATGTTTGATTCATCCGGTCGGGACCTTAAGCCTATTTTAGGAATAGGCTTAAGAGTCGCCGTTTCCCGCTCCGAGGAATCAGTCATGGAGTCAGCCTTGAAGATAAGTTCCGCCACCCTGGCCATTGCTGACGTCCAGGGCAGTGCCGACAACCGGCGCATTGCCATCGATAAGGTCGGCATCAAGGACATTCGACACCCCGTGCGGGTACACGACCGGAGCAACGGCGAGCAACATACGGTAGCCAGCTTCAACATGTACGTGCATCTGCCCCACAATTTCAAGGGCACTCACATGTCCCGCTTCGTACAGATCCTCAACGGCCATGAACGCGAGCTCAGCGTCACCTCCTTCAAGGAAGTGCTCCGTGAGATGGCCGAGCACCTGGAATCCGAAGCGGGTCACATCGAGATGAGCTTCCCCTACTTCATCAACAAGACTGCCCCGGTCAGCGGCGTCCGGAGCCTGCTAGACTATGATGTGACCTTCATCGGCGAGATCCGCCACGGCAAGCCCAAGATGTACATCAAGGTGGTCGTGCCCGTGACTAGCGTCTGTCCCTGCTCCAAGGAAATCTCCGACTACGGCGCGCATAACCAGCGTTCCCACGTCACGGTGCAGGTACGCAGCCGAGGCTTTATTTGGATCGAGGAGCTCATCGAGCTGGTGGAGCAGGAGGCCTCCTGTGAGCTCTATGGTCTGCTCAAGCGCCCGGACGAGAAACACGTCACCGAACGCGCCTACAACAACCCCAAGTTCGTCGAAGACATGGTGCGGGACGTGGCAGGGAAGCTGAACCACGACGACCGGGTGGATGCCTACCGCGTGGAATCGGAGAACTTTGAGTCCATCCATAACCACTCCGCCTACGCCCTCATCGAACGCGACAAGGACGCAGAGGCACGGGTGGCGGAGGCCTCGCTTTGAGCCAAGTACCAGGCATAGGGCGTGACCCACCCACGGCTATGATTACCAAACTGCGCATCATCGGTCTCCTGACAATCCTGGTTGTATGTTTCCTGATCTTGCGGCCCGGGGATGAACCCTGTGATTCCGATAGTCGGAAAGGTAACGCGGGTTCCACCAACGACCGTCGGTCCCAGTCTCGGACATCCGATTTCCCGACTCTAGGCCACAATCGCGGGATAGTCAGCCGGCTCAGCACACAAAATACCCCTCCCCTCTACGATGGGGTGTCGCAAAAGCCCCTCTCCCGCCGGGAGAGGGGTTGGGGAAAGGGGGTCAAAGGGCAAAGACCGGTCCCTTTTGCGACCTCCTCCTACGGCAGGCAGGGAATCTATCCCGAGCAACCCTACCTCGGCCTCGATTATGGCGGCTACGGATCCCCTGATCCATACGGCGCGCGGTCCCGCATCCATACGGATGGTTACCGCTTTAGACCCCTGGCGGAGCAAGTGCAACAGCAGCAGCGACAGGCACCCTATCCCTCCCAGCCCGCTTACCCCGCTTACGCCGATTATCTGTGGGAAGTCTACAGCTTTCGACCCTTGGAGAAATCGCCCGGGGCTCGGGGTCGCTGGCAAGGACCACACGGACAACCTGATCGGCATTCGGATCCCTATTACTTGGATCTCTATTTCCCAGACCCGTGGTCACCATCACCGCTCCCTCAATGGGGAGCGGCGCCGTCGGCTCAGCGTATGTACCCCAGTCTCTCCCGCAATCCCGTCCGCCGGTTGAGCGCGCGGTAGGGCATCCACCGCTCAAGACTGTGTGCCTTTTTGGGCCCGAGCAGGTGCTGTTGGGGTGCGTTATGCATATCCACAGGCCGGTACCTGATACGGTCTTTCAAAGGTTCTCGAGGCTACCGCCGATAAGGTAGTTGAAATTGCATCCTGGTACGAACGTCTGGTAGTGCGTCAGTTTGAATTTTCACGCAGCTTTTTTCTTCGAAATGATAAGTGGTTATGGACTTAGATGGCTGTATCGTAATGTAGTGTAGTGTAATAATTAGGGAATTATATACATGACTAG
>Ga0209680_1000314_pt1 | contig 12828 bp, 12 predicted proteins | sample WorMetLIZISLAND1_FD_187413 | JGI IMG/M metagenome (GOLD analysis project Ga0209680, IMG submission 187413) | Marine gutless worms symbiont microbial communities from Max Planck institute for Marine Microbiology, Germany - Olavius loisae LIZARD... ... | reverse complement strand
CGTCATCTCGTCGAGTGCTTCATCGGCAAGATTAAGCATTTCCGCAGACTGTTCTCTCGATTCGACAAACTCCAAAACCGCTTCTTATCGTTCCTGCAATTCGTCAGCACCATCATATGGTTGCGGTAAATTCGTCAACAGAACCTAAACTGACTGTGACTGGGTCACGCTGCCACCGTCAGTTCCGCTGCCGCCGTCTCAGCAAGTAGACGATGGCGCCGCCGGCCGCGGACATGCCGGCCATGGCGATATAGGCTTGGCTGCCGACGGCGTTGAAGATATGGCCGGAGGCGAACAGCGCTATGCCCATGACCAGCCCCATTACGAGTGCCGAATAGACCGATTGTGCCGTTGCCGAAAGTCCTGGCGGGACGCGGCTGGCGATGAAATGCATGGCGCCCAAATGGGCGGCGCCGAAGGTGAAGGCATGGAGGGTCTGCAACAGGAAAAGCGGGGCCAGGGAAACGGTGGACGCCGTAAAAAACCAGCGAACGAGACCGGCGAGACCGGCGAACGCGATTAACCGTGCAGGCCCGATTTTTCGGACGACGGCGCCGCTGAATAGAAAGAGGACGATTTCAGCGATCACGCCGACCGCCCACAGCCATCCGATGATGTCTTCCGATAGGCCCGCCCGGCGCCAGTTCAGCGTGCCGAAACCGTAATAGACGGCATGGCTCGCCTGGATGAATCCGATGCCGACGAGGAACACCACGAAACGCCAGTCTCGAAGTACTGGCAACAGGGTGAAACGGTCGCTCGTGGTTCCATCCGAGCGCAGGTCCGGGAGGGCCCAGGCAGTCACCAAAGTCAGCACCAGGCAGGCCACCACCACGGTATGGATGAGATCGGGATTGCGGTCCGTCAAAAGCGCTCCAATCCCGGTGGCCGAAACGATGAATGTCAGGGATCCCCACAACCGGACCCGCCCGTAGTCAAAACCGAGGCGCCGGCCGGCCTGCATGGTCAGGCTCTCAGTCAGCGGCATACAGGTCGACCAAAGGGCGAAAAACAGAACATTCACCCCCAGAATGAACATCCATCCGGACACCAGGGGAAAAAGGAGGAAGGCGGCGAGTGCCAATGTCGTCAACCAGGCGATCAGGCGTTTTCGTTCGCCGGACCGGTCGGCGAAGTTGGCGATCAGCGGATTGGCGATGATCTTGGCGGCGGTGCCGGCGCCCAGGATGAGGCCGATGATTTCCGCATCGAGCCCCCGGTTCTCGAGCCATATCGGCCAGAACGGCAGAAGCACACCGATAGTCAGGAAGGATGCGCCGTAATAGGCGGCGAGGCGGGCCGGAATCACCTCGACAGGCCTTCCGCCAGGTCCCTGACGTAGGTCATGCCTCGGGCCGCCCGCGATCCGTACCAGGACACCATCTCCGCATCGATCAGTCGGCCCTTTCCGGCGTGTCGAGGAAAATCCTTGTCGAAATTGCGCAGGTGTTCTGATGAAAAGGGGAACGGTTCGCTGCTGAAAAGAACAAGATCGGCGGCATTCAAAATGTCGTCCGACAGCGTGACTTCCGGGTATCGCGCCGTTTCCGAGTGCCCCAGGGTTCGCCAGCGGACGAGACCAAGGACATCGGATATGTAGGTATTCCGGGATACGGTCATCCACGGGTCCTTCCAGATCAGGTAAAGAACCCGCCGCTCCGGAAAATCGGCGGCACCGTGTTCGAGAGCGTCATAGGCTCTGGTGAAATCGCCGGACAATTCGGCGGCGCGGTCGCAAGCACCGAAGACTCCACCGATCAGCTTGATCAACGGGACGTTATCGGCGGCCCTGAGCGGGTGTGTAACGATGACCCGTATACCCGCTCCCGCAATTTCTTCGGCGAGAGATACGGGTGTTTCGTCGACATTGACGATGACATGCGTCGGTCCCAGGGCGCGAAGTTTCTCCATGTTGATCTTCTTCGTTCCACCGACGCTTGGTACCGAAGCGGCTGCTGCCGGGTGGCTGCAATAGGTCGTTCGCCCGACGATGGCTTCGGCCAGCCCCAAATCGAATAACAGCTCGGTCAAGCTCGGGACCAGGGAGACGATCCGTGCACCCACGGTCACCGGCGAATGGGAAACGCCGGCTGCATCCATCAATTCGCCCGAGGGCGACCCGGGACCCTTCACGAGAACCATGGGTAGACCTTAACGAAAAGGCACGACGCCGCAAGAAACCGCTATTCAACGAAAGATTGAGGTGTGATGGTCGTCACGCGGTGGCCGGGATCAACCATGGTAAAGTCTTCACGAAATGAGGGTGAAAGACTCAAACAACCGAATCCACCCCGTGTTCTAGGAGGATTTCGCATGGCTCGTACCGTGCGGCCTGGCGGACCCGGTCAACCGCCAAGGAACGACAAACTGGCCATTCAAATTGACAATGCTTCCTCTCGAAGCGGCCTGGTTCAACTGGTCGAAGCGATGCCGTTTCCCGTCATGCGCATTGCCTTTGACGGAACCTTGCTGTTCGCTAACGAGGCCTCGGGTGTCTTGTTGCGTGAATCCGAATTGTCGATCGGAAGACCGGTGCCCCTAGAGTGGGTCGAGACGATCAATGCGGCGAGTGACGGCGGTGCGAAAGCCACAATCGACTGGGAAGGGTTTCCGAGGCGATATCAATTGGCGTTCGTTTCCGAAGGCGATTCCGGGTGGATCGATGTGTTTGCCATCGATGTGACGCGCTTCATCGAGGCCGAAGAGAGAGCCGAGTTTGCGGTCTCCCATGATTCACTCACCGGGCTTCCGAACCGGGCGTTGTTTACCGACCGCCTCGAACAGGTCATCGCCTTGGCCCGACGCAATGGAAAAATGGCCGCCGTTCATATCATCGGCTTGGACGGTTTCAAGGAAATAAACGATACCGAGGGGCATACGACGGGAGACGCCATCCTACAAATCGTCGCCAGCCGTCTGAGCCGGGCGACCCGGACCTCGGATACGGCGGTGCGACTGGGCGGCGACGAGTTCGCCGTCATCCAGGTGGAACCGGATGGCGAAGACGGCGTCGACGTATTCGCAAGAAAGCTCCAGCGCACTTTGGCGGAACCGATGGATTTCGGTGGGCGGACGATTGGATGTTCCGCCGGCATCGGAATTTCCGTTTTTCCGGGCGAGGTGGGGTCCGGGGAAGACCTTATCCGAAATGCGCAAATCGCTCTCGACCATTGCAAGAACGAAGGTGGCGGCGGCTACCGGTTCTTCGTCAACGAAATGCACGAAGAAATCAAACGCCGGCGCGCCGTCGAGGCGGAACTGGCACATGCCATCGAGAACCAGGAACTGATTCTCCATTTTCAGCCGAAGATCAACCTGTCGACAGGCAAGGTCACCGGTATGGAGGCCCTGGTTCGTTGGATTCATCCCGTCAACGGGTTCATGTCGCCGGCCGAATTCATCCCCGTCGCGGAACGCTCGCGCCTGATTATTCCCCTTGGCGAATGGGTCCTGCGCGAGGCCTGCCAAAGAACCAAGGCGTGGAACGACGCCGGATTAGGCCCTCTCAAGGTGGCGGTCAATTTATCGGGCGTGCAGTTCCACGAACCCAGTTTGGTCGAAGGAATCCGAACGGTCCTCGATGAAACCGGCTTGCCACCGCAATGCCTCGAACTGGAAATTACCGAGACCGTCGCCATGGAGGATGCGGAATCGACATCGGCGGTGTTTAAACGCCTCGCCAATCTCGGAGTCTCGTTGTCCATCGACGACTTCGGCACGGGGTATTCCAACCTCGCCTACCTGAAGCGCTTTCCCATCGACCGGATCAAGATCGACAAGACGTTTGTCGACGACATCGGGGGCGAAACCAATGCCGGTGCCATTGCACGCGCGGTGACGACGCTCGGTCACAGTTTCGGGATGGAGGTGACCGCCGAGGGCGTGGAAACGACCGATCAGGTCACTTTCCTGAGGCGTCTGGAGTGCGACGAGATCCAAGGCTATCTGTTCTCGAAGCCATTGCCGCGTCACGAGTTCGAGTCCTTTGTCCGCGAATACGAACCGGCGCTGGAGGTCGAGCCCGCCATACCGAACTGGTCGGCATTCCGTGCCAATCGGCCGGCGCGCGTTTAATCCTAAAACCGCCGACGAACGCGATGAGTGTCCGGTGCCGGGGCGTTAATCAGTGCCGTCAGTTCGGTTCCAGGGCTTCACTGAGCGAGAGCCATTCTTCTTCGGCGGAAACCAATCGTGTCTTAATGTCGCCGAGTTCGACCTGGAGCTCCATTAGGCGGGCTGTCGGACCATTGTAGACTTCAGGATCGGCCAGTCGGGATTCCAGGTCGGCCCGCGAGCGGTGAAGGGTTTCCATCAGCTCTTCCTGCTTGCGGATCTGTTTTCTGATTTCCGCAGTTTCAGCGCGTTCGGCCGCACGGGCCCGGCGCTCGGCTTTGCGGTCGCGTTTGCCGTTCCCATTCGGCGAACTGCGGGAATCCCGGCGTCGTTCGCGGCGGTCCTCGGCGAGCATTTTCCGGTAGTCGGTTAGATCACCGTCGAACGGGGTGCAAGTCCCGTCCGTGACCAGCCACAGGCGGTCGCAAACCAGTTCGATCAAATGCGCGTCGTGGCTGACGAGGACGACTGCGCCGTCATACTCGGAAAGCGCCTGGACCAGGGCTTCGCGGGCGTCGACATCGAGATGGTTGGTCGGTTCGTCAAGCAGCATGATGTGCGGTTTTTCGAGGCTCATGAGGGCGAACAGCAAGCGCGCCTTCTCACCGCCCGACAGATTGGCGGTCTTGGTATCGGCCTTGTCGCCGGAAAAACCGAAGCGACCGAGATGGGCGCGTACCTGGCTTTCCGTCGACATCGGCATGGCCCGCGCCGCGTGCTGGTAGGCGGACTCGGAGACGTGCAATTCGTCGGCCTGATGCTGAGCGAAATAACCGACTTTCAGCTTCGAGGACTTGCGGAGTTTCCCGTCCATCGGTTTCAGGCGGTCGGCGATTAGTTTGACCAACGTGGATTTGCCGTTTCCGTTGGCGCCGAGCAAGCCGATCCGGTCGTCCATATCGATGCGCAGGTCGAGGCCGCCTAGAACAGGGACGCCTTCGTCATAACCGATAGCCGCCTCTTCTAGCGTGATCAGCGGCGGGGACAGCGGGTCGGGATTGGGGAAATGGAAGGCGACGGTGCGATCCTCGATTACGGACGCGATCGGTTCCATCCGTTCCAGCATCTTGACGCGGCTCTGGGCCTGACGGGCTTTTGTCGCCTTGTAGCGGAACCGCTCGATGAAGCTCTCGATACGTCGTCGTTCCGCCAGCTGTTTGGAGCGCAATTTGGAGTCGAGGGCCTGTTTCTCCCGCCGGGTGCGCTCGAAACGATCGTAACCGCCTGAATACCGGGTCAGCTTGGCACCTTCGAGGTGGATGATTTCGTCGACCACCGAGTTGAGCAGGGTCCTGTCGTGGCTGATGACCACCAAGGTGCCTTGCCAAGACGCCAAGTGACTTTCCAGCCAAAGTGCCGCTTCCAGGTCGAGGTGGTTGGTCGGCTCGTCGAGGAGCAGGACATCGGGCCTGGAGAACAGCGTTGCCGCCAGCGCCACGCGCATGCGCCAGCCACCCGACAGGCTCGCGCAGGAAGACGCTTGGGCCGTTTCGTCGAAACCGAGACCGGCAAGGATCCGTGCGGCCCGCGAGGGCGCCGACTGGGCGTCGATGTCGACAAGGCGATTATGGATGTTGGCGATCTCATGCGGGTCGGTCGCCGTTTCTGCGCGCTCGAGAAGGTCTGTTCGTTCCGTGTCGGCGGCGAGCACCGTATCGATCAGGCTTTCCGGGCCCGACGGGGCTTCCTGTTCCACGGTTGAGACATGCATGCCCTTTCGCAGGTTGATTTCACCACCGTCCGGCGCCGCTTCCCCCATGATAAGCCGAAACAGGGTCGTCTTTCCGCTGCCGTTGCGGCCGACCAACCCGACCTTATGGCCCTTGAGGATGGCGACGGTCGCCTCGTCGAACAGCGTATGCCCGCCGATGCGGTAGGTCATGGCGTTGATGTGAAGCATGGCGCCGGGGTGATACCACGACGCATCGGCGAACAAAATAGCCTGCGGCGAGGCGGGCGTCGGTCGAAACGCCGCAGGTATTGCGGTCTATTTTGGGCGATTACTGTTCAAGTTGGCTTCGTAACATCCAGGACGTCTTCTCGTGAACCTGCATACGTTGAGTGAGCAGGTCGGCAGTGACCTCGTCATTTCCTGAGTCGGCCGTCGGGAACACGGATCGCGCCGTCTTCGCCACCCGTTCATGATCACGGGCCAACTGGCGGACCATTTCGAAAGCCGTCGGAACGGACGTTTCTTCTTCGATTTCGGTCAGTTTGCCATATTGGGCGTAACTCCCGGGCGCCGGCTCGCCGAGGGCCCGGATTCGCTCCGCAATATCGTCGACGGCAATGGCGAACTCGTTGTAGTGGGTCTCGAACAGGGCGTGTAAGGACGTGAACTGGGGACCGGTGACGTTCCAGTGGAAATTATGGGTTTTAAGATAAAGCGTATAGGTGTCAGCCAAGAGCCGAGACAATCCGGCGGCGATTTGGCGCCGATCATTTGCCATGATCCCAATATCAATGTCGAGTGTTTGTGTTGTCATAATCGATGTCTCCTAAATTGGTTCCGGTTCGCGCGGGCCGCGTCGGTTTCCGCTGCGTGTTAAAACCAAGATAGGGACTTGAGATTAATTGATCCAATAACTAATATTGAATTGTTTAATTGAGAAAATCAATGATAGTGCTGCCCACACTCAGGCAACTCAGGTATCTCGTTGCGGTCGTTGAGATCGGTCATTTCGGCCGGGCGGCCGAGGCCTGCTTCGTCACCCAATCGACCCTGAGCACCGCGATCCGCGAATTGGAAACCATTCTCGGGCAGACTTTGATCGAACGCACGAAACGCCATGTTTCGGTGACGCCGCTCGGCCTCGAAGTGGCCGAACGCGCCAAAATGGTCCTGCGTGACGTCGGCGACATCGTCGAACTGGCCCAGGCGACAGGAGGCCCGTTGTCGGGCTTGATCCGCCTTGGCGCGATACCGACGATCGGCCCCTATCTGATCCCGTCAATGATGCGTGAGGTAAGGAACTCCTATCCGGATGCCCAGTTCTATCTCCATGAGGGTAAATCAGACGATTTGCTGGCGGCAATCGCCGAGGTAAGCCTGGACCTCGCTCTGCTGGCGTTTCCTTACGAAACGCCGGGCATGGAGCAAATGGAGATCATGCGCGACCGGTTTTGGTTGGCGGTTCCGGAAAAGCATGGGTTGGCCCGCAGGAAACAGGTCATGGCAAACGACCTGGATGGAAGCGAGATGCTGTTGCTCGAGGAGGGGCATTGTCTCAGGGACCATGCCCTGGCGGCCTGTCGCGTGGGCGATGTGCCCAAGGGTGAACAAATCCAGGCGACGACCCTGCTGACTGCGGTCGAAATGGTCGCCGAGGGGATCGGAATGACCCTTGTTCCCGAGATCGCCGTGAACGCGAGCTTCGTCAAATCGGCGCCCGTGTCCGTGCTTCCCGTCAAGGCCGCCAACGCGTCGCGGCAAATCGGCCTCGTCTGGCGCCGGGGTGCGGTGCGCAAGCAGGAATTCCGATTATTTGGTCATTTCCTTAAGAACTGGCTGGCAAATCGCTAGAACGCGGCCATTCGAGGGGCCGGGTATCCGACTGGTGGCAACCCGCGCGGCAATCAATCCGTTGTTCAGCACCTGTAAGCCGCTTGCCAGGGGGGAAGGATGCCGTTATAACGCGCCCCCGCACGCGTTGGGATCGGATTTCGGCCCCTGATACGCAAACAAATAAGAATTCTTCAACAACGACGAGGGGTTAAAGGAATGGCAACCGAGCGCACGCTCTCCATCATCAAGCCGGACGCCACGCGCCGCAATCTCACCGGCAAGATTAACAAGCGGTTTGAGAAGGCAGGTCTCCGGATCATCGCCCAGAAACGTATTCATCTGACTCGAAGCCAGGCTGAAGGCTTCTACGCCGTTCACCAGGAACGGGCCTTTTTTAATGACCTCTGCGAATTCATGACCTCGGGTCCGGTCGTTGTTCAGGTACTCGAGGGCGAGGACGCGATTTCCCGGAATCGGGAGATCATGGGTGCGACCAATCCGGCCAACGCCGACGAAGGAACCATTCGCAAGGACTTCGCCGAGAACGTCGAGGCCAACTCCGTCCACGGCTCAGATTCCCCTGAGACGGCGGCGACGGAAATCGCCTATTTCTTTGCGGAGATCGAACTGGTCGGATAAGCGCCGGCAGTGAATGTCCGGCTTCCGGCACACGGCCGCTCCCATGAGCGGCCGTTTCTATTTTGGGGGTGGGTTGACCAGGGAACTGTCAAGCCGCGGCGCGTCAGCCACGACCACGCACCTATCGTCGATCGTCAATCGCTTCTCGGCAAACATTCGGACGGCTTCCGGGTAGATCCGATGTTCCTGTTCGAGAATTCGCGCCGCCAGCGCATCAGCGGTGTCATCCGCTAGGATCGGCACCACCGCTTGAATGATGATCGGCCCGGCATCCATTTCCGGCGTCACGAAATGGACGGTACAGCCGGAAAACCGGACTCCCGCATCGATGGCCATCTGTTGCACGTCCAACCCCTTGAAGGCCGGGAGCAGGGACGGGTGGATATTGAGAAGCCGTCCAGACCACCGGTCGCAGAACTCAGGCGATAGAATACGCATAAAGCCTGCGAGACAGACGAGCTCAGTGCCGGCGTCCTCAAGTGCGTGGGTCACGGCGCTCTCGAATGCCTGCCGGCTGTCGAACTCACCGTGCTCGATCGTCACCGTATCGATTCCGGCCTTCTCAGCGCGTTCCAATCCCTGGACGCCGGCGACATTGGAAACGACGAGTACGATTTCGGCCGGAAAATCAGGGCGCCCACAGGCGTCGATCAGGGCCTGTAGATTCGAGCCGCGCCCAGACACGCAGACACCGATCCTCAGTTTTGCCATGAGTCCTCCAGGCCTTCGATAACCACTTCGGGAGTTTCTTCGGCGGACTCAACGACGGCACCGAGCCGGAACACCGTTTCACCCTCGTCTTCCAGGGCTGCACGGACGCTGTCCGCGGATTCGGACGCGACGATGACGGCCATGCCGATACCGCAATTGAAGGTCCGGGCCATTTCGGTTGGGGCCACGCCGCCGGCGCGCGCCAACCACCGGAACAACTCAGGCATCGCCCACTGCCCGGCGTCGATGGTGACACCGAGACCGGACGGCAACACCCGTGGGATGTTTTCGAGGAGCCCGCCGCCGGTGATGTGGGCCAAGCCCTTGACCCCACCCGCCTTGATGGCGGCGAGGCAAGACTTCACATAGATGCGCGTTGGATCGAGCAGGATGTCGCCCAAACGGCGATCATTATCGAAGGGCGCGGCGTCATGGAGGTCGGCACCGGAAACCTCGACGACCTTGCGAGCAAGGGAAAAACCATTGGAGTGAATGCCATCGGATGCCAGCCCGAACACCACATCGCCCGGTTCCGCGCCATCACCGGTGAGGATGGCGTCGCGTTCGACGGCACCGACACAGAAGCCGGCGAGATCGTAGTCACCCGGTTTATACATGCCGGGCATTTCCGCGGTTTCGCCGCCGATCAAAGCGCATCCGGCCCGCCTGCAGCCTTCGGCAATTCCCGAAACGATGTCACGGCCGGCGGCGACGTCCAGTTTCCCGGTCGCAAAGTAGTCGAGAAAGAAAAGCGGCTCCGCTCCCTGGACCACCAGGTCGTTGGCGCACATGGCGACAAGGTCGATGCCGACGGTGTCGTGACGCGCCATTTGGGTTGCGATCATCAACTTGGTGCCGACGCCGTCAGTACCGGCGACGAGAACCGGGTCCTCGAAACCGGCGGCCTTGAGGTCGAACATGGCACCGAAACCGCCGAGGTCGGATGCGACGCCGGTGCGTTGCGTCGCCGCTGCGAGCGGTTTTACGGCGGCAACCAGATCGTTGCCGGCATCGATGTCGACGCCTGAATCCCTGTAACTGAGTGCGTTCTTTAACGACGGGTTATCGGCGCTAATGACTTTTTCCCCTGGTTGCGTGTTGGTAGATTAGGCAGACTATCGGCGCCAGAAGATAAAGAAACCCTCTCAGTTTGCAATGATCGATCTCTCGGCATTCAGGATTATCAGCACGTCTATGGTCGTGGCGTTTGCCGTCCTTCTCATGGCCGCGACGACGGCTTCGGCGTCGAGTGTGGACATCTATGAAATCACAAACGTTGCGGTCGACAAGACGGCCGAAACGGCTGCGGCAGCCCGTGATCAGGCATTGGCGGAAGGTGAGGTATCCGCGTTTCAACGCCTGCTTCGCCGCCTCACCCTGACCCGCGATCATGGTCGGTTGCCCGACATTACCCGAGATGAACTTGCCGAGTTCATAAAGGACTTCTCGGTGTCCAACGAAAAGACCTCGGCCGTCCGGTACCTTGCGACATTGAGTTTCCGGTTCAAAAGGGATGCAGTCCGCCAGTTGCTGGAGGATTTCAACATTGCTTTCGCCGAAACCCCCAGCAAGTCGGTCCTCGTCTTGCCGGTTTATCAGGCTGCCGGAGCATTATCCCTTTGGGACGACCCGAACCCGTGGCGCCAGGCGTGGACCGCGAATTCCCTTGGCAGCGGGATTGTCCCGATGGTGACGCCGCTGGGCGATCTCAAGGACGTCGGCGCCATCGGTCCACGCCAGGCGGTAGAGGGAGATCGGCCGCGTATGAACGCCATCGCTGACCGCTATGATGTTCAAGACGTTGTCGTCGCCTTCGGTCAATTGCGTCTTGATGCGGCCGTCGCCCGGCAGGGCTTGCAGGTCGACGTGACCCGATATGGTGCCGATCCGGAGCCGATGACCTACATTCTCGATTTCCGCCAGGAGGAAAACGAGGGCCTTTCCGAATTCCTATTGCGCACGGCGCACGCCGTTGCCGAGGAAATCGAGGACCAATGGAAGCAGGAAAATCTGCTGCGACTGGAACGCCCTGCCGTTGCCGCCGTGGCGGTTCCGATCACGGGCCTGCGCGATTGGCTGAGTGTCAGTCAGCGGTTGAAGGGCGTGCCGCTGATCCGGCGCACGGAAATGGTCTTGATGTCCCTGGACGAGGTCCGAGTGAACATTCACTATGTCGGCGAACCGGAGCAACTTCGAGTTGCGCTCGGTCAAGCCGATTTGACTCTTGTCAGGGAGGACGACGAATGGGTTCTCTACCTCGCCGACGTCCTGCCGGCCCGGGACTCCTGAGCACCTATCCGTGAATGTACCCAACGCCATTTCCTTTGCGCGCATTTGCGCCGTTCCGGTGGTCGTCTGGCTGATCCTCAACCAGAACATGACCGCTGCCTTCTGGGTCGTGCTGGTGGCGGCCATCAGCGACGCAGTTGACGGTATCATCGCCAAGCGTTTCGGGCTGACCACGGTGTTGGGCGGTTACCTCGACCCGCTCGCCGATAAGGCGTTGTTGGTCAGCAGCTATATCGCCTTCGGCCACCAGGGGTATCTGCCGGTCTGGCTTGTCATTCTGGTGGTTTTCCGGGATGCGCTCATTCTTGTCGGCGCCTATCTCTTTCATGCGGTGACCCAGGCGTTGGACATGAGCCCGCTGATGATCAGCAAGGTGAACACGGTCGCCCAACTGGTATTGGCGATCATCGTCATTGGCAGCGCGGGGCTGCAACTGAACGCTGCCGTATTTGTCGAAATTCTGATACTGATCGTAGCCGCAACGACATTTGCTTCCGGAGTTGCCTACGTTAGCGTGTGGACCCGGAAGGCCTATTTGTTCGAAAACGGCCGTGCAAGCGGCGAGGAGGCGGATTGACCAGGGACAGGCAGACCATGTTCTGGATCGTCGGCCTTTTAATTGCGGCCGGTCTGATTCACCTGCTCAGCGGTATCCTTCTGCCGTTCGTCGCCGGCATGGCGGTGGCCTATTTCCTCGACCCTGTCGCTGACAAACTCGAAGAACGCGGCGTGTCGCGTGGACTCGCGACGTTCCTGATTTTGCTCAGCTTTTTCGTCGTCGTAATCGGTATCCTCTTGTTGTTGCTGCCGCTTCTCCAGAACCAGTTCGTCGAGCTCGCCGGCTTACTGCCGACCGTCATCGAGTCCCTGCAGGGCCATGTTCAGGCATTGCTCGAAAAACTGCAGGCTAAGCTTCCACCGGAAGCGTTCGAGAAGTTGCGGGAGGCTGCGGCGGGTTCCGCGGGCAAGATCGTTTCCATATTGACCGGATTTCTCGCCGACGTCTGGAGCGGGGGGATTGCTTTCTTCAATCTGGTGTCGCTGATCGTGATTACGCCCGTCGTTGCCTTTTATCTGCTGCGTGACTGGGACCTGATCACGGCCAAAATCGATTCCTGGTTGCCCCGTCATGCGGCTTCGACAATCCGCGAACAAATCCTCGCTATCGACGCGACGATTGCCGGATTTGTGCGCGGACAAGCCAGCGTTTGTTTGGTGTTGGCGACAATCTATGGTGTCGGTTTGACGGTCGTTGGATTGAAATCAGGGCTGTTGGTCGGTCTTGGAGCCGGTTTTATTTCGTTCATCCCCTACCTTGGCGCCGGGACGGGAATGATTGTCGGCGTGACGATCGCCATTTTCCAGTTTTCCGATTGGATTTGGATTGCCGTCGTGGCCGGGATCTTCCTGTTTGGACAGACGCTAGAAAGTTATTTTTTGACGCCGAACCTAGGTTCTGTTGACGATTTTTTCATGAATTGAATGCGATCCTCCGTTCCAGATTTTCATCGGAATGGAGAGTGTTGATGTCGAGTTTTTTGCGCGAAGACCAATGGCGTCGGATTTATGGG
>Ga0209680_1000313_pt1 | contig 12897 bp, 7 predicted proteins | sample WorMetLIZISLAND1_FD_187413 | JGI IMG/M metagenome (GOLD analysis project Ga0209680, IMG submission 187413) | Marine gutless worms symbiont microbial communities from Max Planck institute for Marine Microbiology, Germany - Olavius loisae LIZARD... ... | reverse complement strand
ATTTAACTGTTGGTTCTATATACTAGACAGTCTACTGTGAGGCAGTACGGTCGGCTATCCTAGCGACAGCTTGGCTTGTTTAAAGGAAGGATTTCGGCTGTAATTGTACATACCCTCAAATTGCTGCCACCACAAACCGTGCATCACTTTCTCCGAGAGAATACGCAACGTTCGTGGACTAGCGTTCTTCTGAATTGAGAGATTCACGCGTATTGCAATTGTTTTCCGTTGCTAGGCGCGTCTCTGCATTACTGTTTCATCGAGTTCCATTCAGTTTCCGAAGCTCAGTACTGGATGGAGCAGAACCAGGTCGGTTGTATAGGTCGGACATGTCTTGGTTGTTAGGTTGCAGGTGACATGTGCACCGTGTTGCTGAAAAGGTGAGGCGTAGTAGCACCAGCGTGTGCCGTCATTTTGGAGCAACCATTGCTTAAGTGCAACTCTAGAAAATTGCATTGCTGAAAAGAAGGCAGTAGAATTACAGTTAACCCCTGTAAAATGCGGAATTGTGGAATGTGGAAAGTAAAACGTGGAATCCAATAATGTGGAAATGTTTGCAGAATGGTGGGTAAAGTGTGGAATGCGGAATCTTGACAGTAATACTAACTTTTGATCAGAGAATTTGGTTAATCTTTTTTGCTGTCTTTTTCTCCTAAGGTCCATCGACACCTAGTATGTTTAGACAGTGGAACAGTACTTTAAATAATTACTTTTGGTTGGAAGTACATGTGATTAACCATTTTATCACTCAAACATTTACTTCTATCAGAAGTTCTTTTTTTGGAATTTTTTTGCTTTAGACTTTGTAAATTTTAGATATTATGCTGAAAATCGAGTGTTGCTGATTCTGGCATTTTGCAGCATTAATGATTAACTATAGTTAGTGAACTGCGAAGTGATGAGTACTAAACCACCATAATTGGTGGTTTAGCCACATGGCCACAGTTAACAGTGAGTATGGTGCACCTTACCGTAAATCTGACGTACTAGCTTGGGGCTGACCCGGAATACAAGACGTACCTTATCAGGCTTAACTTGTAAATGGTGAGCAAAATAAATTCAGTACAAAATGGTCTGATTCAGAATTCCATGACAAATTAGAAATACACCAGGTGTTATGTTGACGAACACGCTGAAGTTGCATACCAATAAAAGCCGAACCTGAATACAAGCTGAACTAATTGTGCTAATAAAAGAATTTACAACAGCTTAGATCCAAATCCAGTGTCTGTGGTGTTTTGAACACGTCAGTGCCTTTTTTTTCCATTTCTGGCACATTTTAAAGATTTCTGTAGCCCCAATATTTCACTCCAGATGTCTAGTCAACTTACGTGCAGTTATGTCAGCATCCTCTGCTGATACTAGGATAAAATGCTTCCCAGAATCCTCTTCAGTGAACTCTGTGGAACAGTCTATATATGGCGTCAGGCTGTAGCTTGAAGTTGGGATTCTACAGGGCGAGTTGCTGTTCTGGGACCAGTATCCAGCGAACATGTACTACAGCACATCGAGGCGTGGCAGCCTCAACACGTCTGTTATTCCGACACCAGATGTCGCTGCCAGTTACGAGCCGTCAGCCAGTGACTGGACCTGTACAAAGGTTAGACAACCAGAGCTGTACATCGTCGTCGATGGTATTCACACTGATTCTACCTGTAAATGTACCGTTAGTTTTACAACAACCGAACTGTAGCGTAGCTCGATTACCCGTCGTAGCGAACGCTGATGGAATCTGATGCCAGTTTATGTGAACTGGTCGCTCGGAGGCGGCAGAGATGGAACGATTGGCGATTCGGCATCACCCACGAGGAGACGGTGTTCCCTGCTGTCTACTGAGACTTGTCTCTGAATCTGATCATACAGTTGATGATAGCTGTTGAACTTGCAACGATCTAAGCCGTTTCGAATATTTGAATTTGCAGTGTAGCTGTAAGAACTTCCAGCGGAGGATCTACTGTCGAAGATGCAGCAATTCGCGACTAGGTAACGTACACTCCTCGAATGCTTTTGCTTTCTATAACTTGTTTATTTATTTATTTTCATACTTTGGTCACCTTGTCTGATTTTTTTGATCTGTGAAAACCTCAGGTCTTTTTTTAGCTGTTTGGCAGTAGTTTGAATACTGTGGCTATTTGGGTTTATATATGTGACATCTTCACATCTTGTTTAATAGGCTTCTTGTCTAATAGTCTTGTCTAAGCCTTATTTTTACTTATCGTCACCCATTACAGCGATGTGGTAGTATTCCGAAGGTAATCTCATTGTTGCAGTGTTGTGTTGCTGCATGTTTAACTGCTGAATTGTAAAACGTCACATTAATTACAAGACATCGATTGAGGTCAAAAGATTAAACAAAGAGAGAGGTCCCCACTCTCCTCTGCCCTTATTGCCATTTGAATACATTACTGTGCCGGAATGTGCACGTTTTGAGATTTGTACATCACATGACTTTGATTTTGATAAAAAGTCAGAAAATTCTAGGACAGACTTATGAGAGGATTGATTACACTTGATACGTGTGACTGGTGAGGAATCTTAAGGACAGCCCAATGTTTTGATCTCCTTGCCGGGCTGAAACCACAATCAGCATTCACAAAAATTATCAGGTGATGGAAGGATATGCCTTATTGGGGTTTGTATACAAGTTTAGGACACCTTTCCACTGATAAATGACATATTGGAAACTGATTTTCATTACCGTACTTTGGTTTTGGCAAATCTTTCACTGAAAATACTCCGTGGTGAAAATACCTACCCTTAATCGTTTTCATACTAACAAATGGCCATGATACTATGTGCCCTGGCAGATCCAGGGGGTATTGTCTGAGCTCCCTTTCGGATTTGAACAGTCTGGTGAATGCTGCAGTGGACACTGGTATGCAGTGATGACTATAATGTGTTTTGCCATCTCTCAAGTGTTGAACAAACATGATTATCGTCATGACTTCTCTTTTTTAATTCCAGTGAGAGAAAAAACAGCAGCTTGCTCTGTATGAGTCAGTCATCAAGGGATCTTGAAACTTTTTGCAGAGAATTTTGCAGTTGTTTGGATTGATTCAAAATTAGTCACAATGTTGCTTCCAAACTTTGTCTAGTTTTTAGTGTGGTTATAAGGGTATGTCGGTCCTGGTTCTTTTTTGGATGTACGCTAATTACATGTTTGTATTGAATTACTAACTTTTTAACATGTCATCTGCAAGTTAATGGGTTGAGAAACATCTTTATTGCAGAGAAAATAAATAACCTTTTAGTTATTTCTTAATTGTCATATTTTATAAGTGAAAAATTGTGAAGTACAGTATGACCTTTCTCTTTACCATTTTTTCAAATTGGTATTGTTTACAAAAATATTTTCCGAGTTTGTGGACATAAAATGTTTTGTGGTGTGTGTGCACTGTCTAGTTTTTACTGGTGTATTTAGTTCAATTTTTCTGCTGTACAAACAATCGTCATAGTTTAAAACGTACAGAATATTTATGCAGAATTCTGGCAATTTTGGATCATGCAAAATTTTATCATCTGCTAGAGTTTTAAAATTATTAACTGATTGCATGGTTGGTAGATTAGAAATACTGTTCTGAAGTACTGATGGATGGTGGACGTTGATAGAAATAGCCATATAACTTATTATTTGACAAAAAATGATGAAATGGAACGTTACACAACCAGAAGAATCTTTGTTCCTATTTCATCATTTGCATGTTGGACTTTATGATCTGACGTGCTTCGACTAGAAGCATGAGTTGATGCAACTGATGGTGACAGGATGCTATAAAAGGACAATGAATTGGACTCCATTTGTGATTGCAATCACAGCTTATGTTAACATTGGTGTTCCTCCGGCAAGATTTTTGTCAGCTGCTTGTCTGAACATTGGACCCATTGCGTAGTGACAGTTATGGAATTCCCGTGGATTGGACAGCGGCCTGCATACTCAAAGGATCCGGATTCTGGCTGCTGTCTGACACGTTGTCGTTTGGAACATTGTCCGAGATGTGGTTTGGTACAACTGACAGTCATCTACGATCCCACTGATGTCTTCGTCATGTGGGTACGATAGAGTTGTGAAGCTGACGATGATCAGTATGAGGGTTCATGCTGGCATCCGTGCTGATTCTGTCGGCCGTCATCTGTGTACTGGCGTTGACGTTAGTTTGTGTCCTGTTGTTCTGACTGTAATCAGAGACCGATCGTGCAAATGGTGGCGACGGTGCAGATCAAGTGGGAATCAATCCCTGTAATAGTACGTACATTTCTATTTTGCTTTACTTCCTTATTTGTTTTGGGGTCACCGCTGCGGCAGCCCCACCGCCGTTCAGGCCTAGCGACCCTGCCCTCTGTGGGAGCTGTCCCCTAGTCACCCCATAGTGTTGTAGACTAGGGGACTTGCTGTGCTTATTTTGTGTATATCGTTTTGTGTGTACATTATTGTCTATGTATATGTGTATTTAGTTGTTTTCGTTGTTTTCTTTCTCTTGTGTAGCGTCTCCTTCAGTACTTTGATACTGTTGGTTGGGTCTTTTGACCTGTAAAAACCATCTCCCGTATAACCTATACTGTGTTGGTGGGGACGTAAAACACTGCTCACTCACTCACTCACTCCTTATTTGTTTTTGTGAGTTTAAACTGCTGAGTATGATAGTTGACATTCGCAACATATCTTGCTATTCTATCAACATTGTCTGCATCTTGCAGTGTGAACTGAATAGTAGATTGTTGTCATGTGGATGAACAATAGTAAACGTGTTACGTATTTGTATCACTGTGTGTCATCATTCGTTTGTTCATTTCTGGCAAGCACCACTAGGAGTGTGTAGCATCAAGCATAGACATCAGTCTCCAGAGTGGACAATTCTGAGCCATGTCAGTTACTTCATTCAGGGAGAGGTTGTTGGATTTCAGGTCCTGCTGGATAGTCTTCGTCCATGTAGTACGAGGGCATCCTGGTGGTCTCCTCCAGTTCTGCAAGGGGGAGCTGTTAAGATCTTGGCAATCGTATTATAGCTGTAAATAATCTACCTATGTTTTAAGAGCATAACATGGTTGTCATTTAAGTTGCCCGTGTTATTTTGGTAACTTTCTTTGAAGGAAAATGTAAAAACACAAACAATTTACGACTAATTCTCTATTAGTTGCCTTGTCTTGTTGGTATAAAGTATGTGTGTATGTAATTCTGTTCAGCGCTGATACTGAGAGGTCTTGATGGTCTCACAGTAGAAGATAACATTATCTCGGCCTTTGCCCATCTGACGTCGATGCCGCTGAAGAACGTTCGTGTTGTACATGACCGGCTGACGGGTACTAGCAGTGGCTATGCGTTTGTCGAACTTCACTCGCTGAAAGAGAGTCAGGATCTTCTGCAGTATCTCGAGAGTTTGCCAACACCACTTGAAGTCGATGGAAAGGCGCTGATTGTCAACTATGCAAAGAATACTTTCTCCACGGCGTATGCGTTCTGTTTATTATATAGTTTTTGTGTAAACATTCTTTGGGACATTTTCGCTGGTCCTGGAAGTTTTGAGTCCTTCATTCAGATGCTGTTTGTGCCTCAGTGCACAGAATCTGTAAGTAAGTAAATAAATCGTGAATTTGTATAGCGATACCTCTAATGCACTGTAATGTATTGCAAACTTCAGTTTTAATAATAAAGCTCTAGATTAAAATAGTCAATGATATGGCAAGTTGATAACATTCGATGTAGCTAATTGCTTATGGCTGTCAGCGAGTTACTGATAGTTTTTTTGCGGAAGAGTGTATTGCATCTTTGGGAGCCGTGCTTTTTCTGTCACTTGCCAACAATCTGCAATTCAGTTGCCAACTGACCTCTGGAATCAACATTTGACCTTATCATAAAAGACATCCAATATTGTATCTGCCAATACGATCTTCAACCAACAGCACAGTAATACTGACAGTGTACTGCACCCTCAGGCAACCAGTAGGGGGTGAATCACAAATAGTCACTGTTATGTATGTCAATAACTTGATATATGTATGATGTGATCTGCAGGATTGCAACACTGCAGCAGCAGGCAGCCGCTGCTGCCGCAGCAGGACACGACTACCATCAGCATGGATATTATGATTACAGCTCGTACTATCAGCAGGCCAACGTTGCAGGTCGGATCACTGCATGTTGTCAATGTCAGTTCTTGCTTGGCTGAGTGTTCTCAGTTACTCAATACTCCGGTTTCACAACACTTGGTCTGAGAGACTTGAACCTGTGAAGTGTGCTGAGCAGCAGTTGCTGACAGGCCCAGCAGGAGAACGAATCAGATACTGTGAAAAGTTGAGGGGTAGGGGGAATGTTTATATTTCCAGATCAGAATTACTGAAGTCTCATATTGTTGGTAAGTTATATGTAAGTTTAGTTAGTGTCGACTGAGTGATTTGTTTTGCTTCATTTAGAAGCTGTGAATATTACCTCTGAAGTGACGTATCATGTGCCACATTGTAGTACTACACTGGTGGTGTCACTTAGTGGTAATGTGTTGGTCGTGATCAATGTAGTTACTCTACGTCGGGCCCGGTTAATACTTGGATGGGTGAACCATCTCAGTACGTATCCAGTCACCTAGGTCAACTCAGCCGCCTACCCTATGTGGGTTTGTAAAAGAGTATCAGCTTTCCAGCTGAGTTATAATAAATGGTGACAGTGAGTGTAGTTTACCGGCAGCCTACAGGCGGGCTTATTGCATGAACTGGGTGAACTCTCGCAATGCTTTAAGTGTGATGACAGCACCATAAAGATTATCCTGGTGTTATTGTTATTACATTACAACCTGTAAAAAGTTTAATTTCAACACAGGCAGGGTGCATACAGATCCTGTAAAGTCATGGAAAATAAACCAAATGGCTGCTGCTTTTTTGACCCAGTGTACTCACGTTTTTCCTTTATATGCCTTACCTTAACAGGAACACTTCTGCAAGATTAACTTAGTATTGTGTTTATTTACAATTGTCAAAAGTTTGAAACACATTATCGTTACATACAAAAGGTGATTAATGAGCATATGTGCATGACAGTCTGACCTGTTTGATATCCATTCCATTAAATGGTGCTGGAAAGACGTGGAAAATGGACATAAATGGCCATGTAAAGTCCTGGAAAACATCCTTTCCGTTATGACCTAAACCACGTTGAGTGGGACGTTAAACATGGGTCAACTCGACTTCTGGAAAATGCACATGAAAAGGTCGTAGAAGGTCATGGAAAACCACTTTCATTATTCTGTATGCAGCCTGATATGCAGAAAATAGGCTGTTGAATAATGCCTGAGGGGTGTAACTGGTTCTCGTGGATTGTAGTGTCTGTAGCTGCGGACTCGTCGAATGCGGCTGAAGTGGCGCAGGCAGCAATCATACAGTCACAACAGAAGAAGCTGAAGCATGGCAATCAGCCTGCCGTGCTGTCAGCCGCTCCAGTCTTACATCATCCAGCACACGCTGCCATGGCGACCGCCTCCGCACCTGAATACATGCAGTATCGTGAGTTGGTGATGTTGTTTCAGTCATCACACTGTACCTTCAAACCATTCCATTCCGGGACTTCAGTCGACCTGATGTGCATCACATCAAATTCAAACCTCGTTAACCCTTTGCCGGACACTGTTGCCATATGAGTACAACTATAAAGCATCCTGTGCCAGACCGTCATTTGTAATTTTGACATTTAGGCACTCTGACGCTCAGTGCTAAGCGTTAGAGTGCCTGGATGTCAAAAATTACAGATGACGACAGCCCGGTCTGACATAGGATGCTTTACAGCTGTACCCATATGGCGACAGTGGCCGGCAAAGGGTTAAATGGCTTAATATCTCTGATGACGTTCACTAGATAAATAGAATCGTTTGGAATAAATAAAATAATAGTGTGGTTATGGCATCTGTTGACATGAAAATGCCAGAATATGCTAAATGTCGGCTAACATTTCACCATCTTCGTTAGTGCTGCGCAAACTGCCATCTGCCGAACAGAATTCATTGTGTAGTTGCATCGGAAGTTTAAGTTGCTCTGATTTGTTACCTGCTATGCTGCTGGTCAGATTTAGTTCACAGTTGTTTTGCATTTATTTCTTTCTGTATAACATAACATTAACTGCGGTTATCATTATTTGCTTTTGAGCAGCTGTCTCTAACGGTGGTCTTATACTTGTGGCAGTAGCCAATGTAACTACCAAATATTTTGAGTTTGTTTTAAAAACAGCACTTTTTGCTTGCTGATAGGAAAGGAAGCGGCATCAGTCACAAATGCTGCTGATTTAATCGTCAGAGCATTGACATCGTTGTGGCCAAGAAAGTCTGTATAATAGACTCATACACGATTATTTATTATTTGTTTATGATTTATTAATAGTCGGAGGGGTGATTATTCTCTGAGTACAAGTATGGTCACGACCACGGGTCGGCACTAGCCACCACAAATGTAGCCACCGATAGCTGGCAACTAATATGGCTAACTGAGGCCTGTGCCGTGAGCCTGTGATTGGCTGACGACCAACTCATGGACTGCTGCTTTGTTGTTGTCCGAGTCATCTCACAATCCTCTGCTCTGCATCTAAAAATAGACATCCTCTACCACCATTAGGTGTCAGTTGTTATAGCTTTTCGCCTTTACGTGATTGGCCGGTACAGTTTCCAGAAGAATATTTATACACATTCGTGGTATTGCAGCTGTCCCGGACGTGTCGACTTACGTCTACGATGAGTCGTCTGGTTACTACTACGACGCCTCCACAGGCCTCTACTATGACGCCAACTCTCAGGTGTTATGAGCTGTAAATCAGTCGCTTCATTATCCTATTAACCCTTTGACGCCTACTGTTCTCATAGGTCACTCACTCACTAGTCGACCATCGTCGATGACGGTTGGCGACAGCAGATGACCACTCTATTGTCTTTCTTCTCCACTGTTCCCTGTCTTGTGACATCTTGTGACATCTCCTTCTCATAGGTACAGCTGTAAAACATCCTGTGCCATTCCGGGTTAAGTCGTCATTTGTAATTGCTGACATCTGGGCACTCTGACGCTCGGCCGTGAGCGTCAGAGTGCCCAGATGTCAAAATTACAAATGACGGCTTAACCCGGTCTGGCACAGGATGCTTTATAGCTGTACCTATGTGGCAACAGTGGGCGTCAAAGGGTTAATCACTTATCCATTGTCAGGCACTGTTGATACAGCTGATATTCATTGTGAATCATCGTACTCTACCCCATATCTTAGTTCAACAACCTAGTACTAGTGTAACCTTACATTGGACTTTGGACTCTCCGAATTCTTAAACTGAGAGCATTGAATCTTAGATTTCTGACTGGTTGAATTGAAAGATTGATGGAAATCATTTAACTGTGCTCTGGTAAGACAAAGTAGTGGTATTTGGCGGTTAGTCCAGGCTGTTTTCATATAGGCCTGCTTATCAAGCTTGAGCATCAGTGTATCATACGATCGAAATTGTTTCAGTAGATAGGCGAATTGTTTGGAATATGCTGAATGGCAGAAGTTTGGCATTCCCTGTGGCTTCACATAGCTGTATATCATTTTTTCATTATGCCATATCAGGCCCATTGGTGTAGTATATCGGCCCTGCTGGCAACGAACGTATCAGGGCTGATATAGGTGGATCGTATGATGAATGATTAATTGAACTTAATTTCTTCAGCAAGGCATCACAATACAAAGCATATACTAAACGTACAAAAAAATTACAAGTAATATACACGAATGCACAATATTATATCGTGTTTTCTTAGCCTGTTATCAGAAGACCACTCCAGTTCTGCTGATCAAGCTGTGCGTTATCTTACTGGCTGGACTGACGATGTCTTGCAGTATTATTACAACACACAGACTCAGCAGTTTCTCTACTGGGACGGCGAGAAGTCTACGTACCTCCCAGCACCGACGTCCACCGACACCCAGGCCGTGGCAGGTCAGGACGGCAGCGCGGCGGACGCAAAGAGAGATGAGGAGCAGAAGAAGCAGTCACTGACGCCGGAGAAGAAGGTGAAAGTTGCCAAGAAAATTGTGAAGGTGAGCAGGGAGCAGTGTTACGCTGACTTACAATAGACGAGTGGTTTCTTTTCTGTGTCACATCTTCTACCAGTTGTACATACATTCAGCTCAAATGGGGAAATTCAATGCACAGCGCATTCACACTATCTTTGGATCAAGATCCTTTTCTGTAGCGGCTTCTCGGGTGTGGAATCACTTGTCGGTTGACATTCGACGGCTCTCCACCTTCAAGAGACATCTAAAGCCTTATCTGTTTATGACTGCATATAGCTGTTAGACTACCTAGGCCTTCGTTTAATTGTCATCTCTGCACTACTCTCTTGGGTTTTATTCTAATTTGTGTTTAACTGTTTTAAATTCTTCCTTACTGTAATGTCTGCTGTTCATTTATGTAAGAGGACACTAAGGCCATGATGATTACTGATTACTGTTAGGACATGGAGAAGTGGGCCAAGAAGCTGAACGCTCAGAAGGAACATCTGAAGGAGGAAGTGAAGCCGCCCGTTGCTGAACCAATCATTGATATATCTTCAGTCTCTTTGCTATCCTCAGCATCAGCCGATGCTGGCTTCTCCTTGCTAGAAAAGGTGAATGTAGTTTCCGTGTCTTCCACTAGTGTTAATGCAGATGATACACATTGTTATTCCAGTTTGCCTTCTTTTCTTTGCTGGCATTCACCACTTGGAGTGCGTAGCGCCAAACGTAGACGTCAGTCTCCAGAGTGGACGATTCTGAGCCACGTCTGTTGCTTCATTCAGGGAGAGGTGGTTAATTGGATCTGAGGTCCTGCTAGATAGTCTTCATCCACGTAATATGAGGGCGTCCTGGTGTGCCTAATCAAAAAGTTTCCTGAAAATCAGTTAGCTCACTGATGTCTGTGACAAGCCTACAGCGGTAGTGTTGAATAAATCATTCCTCTGTGGTGTGTGTTAAAGCCATCAAACATGGAAAATGCACTGCTTTAAAAGGAATCTATCTTTGCTTCTGCCGAGTGTTTGTGAATACTGTGATCTGCTGTAGACGGTCTATAATAAGCGGCTGACAGATGTCGTCCGAGAGAAAGAGGCGACGTTGTCCGCGGCTGCGTCATCATCAGGTTCAATGGTACGACAACGTTGATTGCTTGCATCTGTTCAGTCAGTCAATTTTACAGCACATTTTGTGATCGGACCCCTAACACGATCGGTATGAAACCATTGCTGAGAAAAAGAGCAGGCTTTGAGGTGGTGTATTACAGTTGTAGGAGTGTTAACTCGTGCTGGTTGCAGAATATGGAATGGCTGGAATGTTTTCAGTTAACAGATGAATATACAGCGTGGTCCAAAAAGTGATACCCGTTTATTAATTTTGCGATAACTTCCGTAAATGTACACAGATTCTAACCGTTTTCACTGTTACAACAAAAAAAGTATGACGCATGAAAGCAGGTAGGGTGGTTACATAATAAAGGTGTGGTGGCTGGGGTAATTTTACTTTTATGCGTCATACATTTCTTGTTGTAACAGTGAAGAAATGGTTAAAATCTGTGTACATTTATCAAAGTTATCACAAAATTAATACAGGGTTATCACTTTTTTGATGCACTCTGTACTGATGTGCTTATAGAGGAGTGACACTATGACAAGACGCAGATGTTATGATGATTAGATGGACGTGTTGTGGTCTGTGGAGCTTACAGCCATTTGAGCTGTGAACTAAGATACAGCTTGGGACTTGCATTGGGACTATGTTATTTCTCTCATACTGTGAAATGCAATACATGTCCTTCGGAAGAAGCTATGTTTTCATTTGCACCAAATCCTGATGGATGGAGAAAGTCGACCCTTGAGAAAAGTGCTGTCTGTGGAGAGGCAGGTCCACAGCAACCTTGTGAAACACTTTTTGCACTTAATGACTCTGTGTCCTTTGATGACCTTTTGAGGAGAAATTCAGTAATATTTGAGAGACTATAGTGAAATACTACTGTGCCAAGTTAAGAGTCATTCAAATCACAGGAATTGCTATAAATGTTCTGTTGACATGCAGGCAGTGTGACAAATCTGTGAATTTTTTTATCCATGCCTACAGTGTACATACTCGGCGCAGGTAAAAAGCACTTACTTCTGGTGACAGTGGGTCGTATTTATTGTCAGTTGGGTCTGGGTTTGTTGTATAGGTATCATAAAGCGTGTTGCTGTTGTGAAGTGATATTAGATGGTCTTTTCATTGTTATGTGGACACCAGGAAGTGTGAGTCGTCCTATAAAGACTGTCAAGACTGTCTTAGAAGGTCCTTGTTGTTATGGAAACATTGAAGTTATTACTATCCAGTCCCGACAAACCTCAGCACCGAGTGCTTTATATAACGGTTGTTCTTTTGAACTTTGACATGAATAAAAAACAATTTATATTAAAGTTCTGGATGAGAGTTTGTTATGTTATTGTTATAATGCAGTTTACGCCGGGCGAGTTGGAGACCAGTAGTGGTCCAGTGTCTGTTGAGGAGTTGATTGATTGGAACAACTTGACTTGTCTTCTCTGTCGACGGGCGTTCCCGTCCAAGGACGTTCTTCTGAAACACCAGCAGTTGTCGGACCTACACAAGGTAGTGTGGCGTGATTTTGTAACTGTCTTATTAACATAGCATCGCCAATAAATATGGGCAAAGCCGAAAGACTTAAGTAACAAGGGAATAGAATATAAAAACTCTATTGCACCTCCTTAGTCATTTGGCACTGATGGGTATTGGCAGACCCGCAGTAGGGAGGATGTTTGCATTTCTGTCACTGGCACCAATCAAGTGGGACATTTAGTAGACTGAATTGTGGGTAGTCCCACCGCCGTTCAGGCTTGGCAACCCTGCCCTCTGTGGGAGCTATCCCCTAGTCACCCCATATTAGTGTAGAC
>Ga0209680_1000312_pt1 | contig 12904 bp, 14 predicted proteins | sample WorMetLIZISLAND1_FD_187413 | JGI IMG/M metagenome (GOLD analysis project Ga0209680, IMG submission 187413) | Marine gutless worms symbiont microbial communities from Max Planck institute for Marine Microbiology, Germany - Olavius loisae LIZARD... ... | reverse complement strand
GATCTCTCCGGCAAAGGGCGAGGCCTTCTCCGTCTCCTCGGCAATCACCTTGCGAAGCCGTGTGTAAAACGAGGCCGCCGTGTTCCGGTGGACGCCAACCAACTCAGCGGCTGCTCGTGCCGTCGTCGCCGCCACAAAGCGCTCCATCAAACGATCGCGCTTCCAACCACTGAGCCGGCTTCTTCACGCATACATCCTGCAATCCTAGCCCAAGCATCTCGCTTAGCTAGGACAGCCCCTTGATTTAATAACTTAGGACCGGCGTTTTACCACGTCTTCGGCAAAATCCATCATCTCCTGTTCCCGACCGCGCAGGCCCGGCAGGCCGATGAGGTCGTTGAAATCCTCGAACGTCGTCATCCGTTCGATCATGGCCACGGTCGTGCCGTCTCGGGCCAGCGTCTCCATCAACTCGCCGATCACCTTGGTCACCGCATAGGTTACGGCGACCGGATGGGTCATGACGGCGTAGCCGATATCCTGCAATTCTCTGGCCGGCAACAGCGGCGTCGCTCCGGCCTCGATATTGTTGGCCAGGCAAGGCCCGTCGAGTTGCGAGCAGATGCGTCGCATGTCGTCAACCGAGCCCGGCGCCTCGACGAACAGCAGATCGGCACCGATCTCCCGGTAAAGGGCCATGCGCTCGATGGCGTCGTCGAGGCCGTTGACGGAAAGCGCGTCGGTACGCGCCATGATGACGAAATCCGGATCGTTGCGCGCGTCCAGCGCTGCCTTCAGCTTGCCGGCCATCTCGGTCACCGGGATGACGTCCTTGCCGGGCATATGGCCGCAGCGCTTGGGAAAGACCTGATCCTCGATGAACATGCCGGCGAGACCACTCCGCTCGTAGCTCTTGACCGTGCGTGCCGCGTTGGTGACGTTGCCAAAGCCGGTATCGCCGTCACCGAACACGGGGATGTCGACAGCGGCGCAAATCCGCGCATAGTGCTCGGCCATCTCGGTCATGCCGAGTTGCGAGGTGTCGGGTTCGCCGAGGAGCGCCGCCGACGCAGCGTAACCGCCACAGGTGATGACTTGGAATCCAGCCCGCTCGGCAATGCGCGCCGTCAGCGCATCCTGGACGCCGGGCATGACGGCGATCTCTGGCGCCTCGATCAACTGGCGAAAACGAGTCGTGCGTTTCATGGTATGCGGCTTACCCCCAATCGCCGCTCGTGGCAATGGCCCACCGCTCAAGCGGCGCTGGCTGCGCTCTCCCCTTCGCCGCGCACCAACTGATCATAGTCCTCCATCATCCAGCGCGAGATGTCGCCGACGGTGAATGTGCGTTCGTCGATCTGACCAACCGGCGTCACCTCGGCTGCCGTACCGGTGAGGAAGATCTCGGTGGCGTTGTCGAGTTCATCAGGCAGGATAGCCCGCTCAATGATCTCGATACCGCGCTTGTCAGCCAAATCGATGACTGTCCGGCGTGTGATACCATCGAGGAAACAGTCCGAGATCGGCGTATGCAGCTTGCCGTCGCCCATGACCATGAAGATGTTGGCGCCAGTGGCTTCCGCGATCTGTCCGCGGTAGTCGAGCATCAAGGCGTCGTCGAAGCCGAGATCCTCGGCTTCGTGCTTGGAAAGCGTGCAGATCATGTAGAGGCCGGCCGCCTTGGCATGCACCGGCTCGGTGTCGGGCGCCGGGCGGCGCCACTTGGTGGTCCGAAGCTTGATGCCCTTCATGCGCGCTTCCGGCGAGAAATATGACGGCCACGGCCATGACGCGATGGCGACGTTGATGCGCGTCTCCTGCGCCGAGACGCCCATCATCTCGCTGCCGCGCCAGGCGACCGGGCGGATATAGCCGTCAACGATGTCGTTTTCGGTGAGCGTCGCCTTACAGGCCTCGTCGATTTCATCCAGGGAATAGGGAATCTCGAAACCGAGGGTCCGCGCCGAATAGAACAGACGCTCGGTATGTTCGCGTAGCTTGAAGATGCGGCCATTGTAGGCCCGTTCTCCCTCGAACACCGAAGATGCGTAATGCAGGCCATGCGAAAGGATGTGCAGGTTGGCATCACGCCACGGCACCATCTCGCCGTTGTACCAGATCACGCCGTCACGATCATCAAAACTGGGACCAGCCATTGAAATAATCTTTCTTCCTGGGACTCGGACAGTAAATGTTATTGCGCCTTGTACCATCAGAAAAAAATTATGTCAACATCACTGCCATAATTTTTCGACTGATGTGCGGGGCCGCATGTGTTATTCGCATGCCAACCCGGACGACCGCCGGGGCACGGCGAACGACAGAAGAGACGACCGTAAAGATGTCCGAACAGGGCCCCAGACCAAAACAACGCGCCAACCCCCTTTTCCTGCGGGACGAGGAATTGCGCCAAGCCATCGAGCTCTTGTTCTTCGCCTACCGCGATTTCACCGGCGAAGCGGATGCACTTCTCGAGGATTACGGTTTCGGCCGGGCCCACCACCGGGTCATTTACTTCGTCGGCCGCAATCCGGACATCACCGTGAGCCAGTTGCTGGCGATCCTCAAGATCACCAAGCAGAGTCTGTCCCGGGTCCTTGGCCAGTTGATCGAGGAGGGTTTCGTCGATCAATCGACGGATGACGAGGACCGCCGGCGCCGGCTGCTCAATTTAACCACCAAGGGGCGCAATCTGGAGGCTCTGCTGACCGAACGCCAAAGCCGACGCATTGCGCGGGCCTACCGCGAGGCCGGAGCCGAAGCAGTGGAGGGCTTTCGCCGCGTTTTGCGGGGAATCATCAATGAGGACGACCGCGAGCGAGTCGCTGAGTTTTTCTTTGCCGAACGCCGTTGAGGTCCCCGCAGTCTCGGCCTTGCTGCTGTTCGGTCCTTGTCCTAGAGTCCCGCATCGATCGGAGCCATCGAAAGCAAAGGAAACGCGAGGTGGGCACAATCAAACGCCGATGCAAGACCGATGGTCTCCGCCGTGAGTAAATCGCTACGACAATGCGCGAAACGCGCGGCAGCGCTCGGTTTCTTCGTCACTGGACTTGCCGCCTGCGATACCGTGTCCAACGTCACGGACAGGTTCGGCAAACCGCCCGTCATCTTGCCCTGTCCGGACTACCGAATTCTCACAGACGCATCGAAACTGGTGAAGTTCCGGGGCAACGGGACCGACTTGACGGACGTGGAATACGAAGGACGCATGAACAACATGAGCCTGACCTGCGTCACTCACGTTGACCGCGACACCCGGGACGGAACCGTCGACGTGACCATCGAGGTCGAGTTCTCGGCGGCCCGGGGTGCGGCCAACCAGGACCGGAGGGCCGTATTTCCCTATATCATCGCCGTCGCCGATGCCAACCAGCGAATCCTCTACCGCGAGAAATTCGACATCGCCGTCGCCTTCGAGGGCAACCGCAACGCTTTTGCATTCAAGAGCAATCCGATTACGCTGGAGTTCGCCGTCAACCCGAACCGCACGACCAAGGATTTCTTCGTTATCGGCGCCTTCGAAGTAAGCAAGGAACAGCTCAAGTTCAATCACGAGAGGCGCACTCGGGTCCGCCGGTGAGGCCCGGGCGGCCATCCAGTTGACCGCCATCGGGAGTCATGGGATATTGCCGTCCGACGATTGAACATAACTCAGTCGACCTTTGCGGGAGAGACCGGTGACGCCCCGGACTTGGGGACAAAGCTGGCGCCGAAGGAGCAACCGCCCCGGAAACTCTCAGGCATCCGGACCGCAAAGAGATGAGACTCTGGAAAGCGGATCACAGGCAAGCGGCGTGATCCCACCGAAGATGTAAGCCGCCGGTTCCTCGGACGTGTCGGGACAAACGAGGCGGTGAATCTATCAGGTTCCGAGACAGAGGGGGCGCCCGACGGCCGAGGGTTTGTTATAGTTGGCCGGGTGGGCGACTCGCATCTAGAGCCGGGGGAGTCTCGTGAGCGAAACAGCACCGACCGAAACGAATATCAGAACGACGCCGCTCGATGCCCTTCATCGAGAGCTGGGTGCCAAGATGGTGCCTTTCGCCGGTTACGACATGCCGGTCAACTACGGCCTCGGTGTTCTCAAGGAACACGAGCACACACGCCGGGCCGCAGCCCTTTTCGACGTCTCGCATATGGGTCAGGCCCGCCTCAAGGGCGTCGATGCGGCCGCCGCCCTGGAAACGCTGGTGCCCGGCGACATCCAGAAACTGGAAGCCGGCCGCACCCGCTACACACTGCTGACCAACGACCGTGGCGGCATCCTCGACGATCTGATGGTGACCCAGATGGGCGATCACCTATACCTGGTCGTCAACGCCGCCTGCAAGGACGCCGATTTCGCCCATATCCGAGCCGAAATCGGGGATCAGGCCGAACTCGAGGAACTGGACGACCGAGCCCTGATCGCACTCCAGGGACCAATGGCAGCGGATGTTCTGGCGCGGTTCGTGCCGGCGGCACGCCATATGACCTTCATGACGGCCAGCGAGCTGCATATCAACGACGTCCCCTGTTTCGTCACCCGCTCGGGATATACGGGCGAGGACGGATACGAGATTTCCATACCGGCCGATTTCGTCGACGGTATCGTTCGGCTTCTGCTCGGCGAGGACGAGGTGACCGCCGCCGGGCTCGGCGCACGGGATTCGTTGAGGCTGGAAGCGGGACTCTGCCTCTACGGAAGCGACATCGACGAAACGACGACACCTGTCGAAGCGGCGCTGAACTGGGTCATCGATAAGCGCCGCCGCGAGGAAGGCGGCTTCAAGGGCTCGGATGTGATCCTCGCCCAGCTGGCCGATGGCGTCACCCGCAAACGCGTCGGAATCCTGCCCGAGGGCCGAGCGCCGGCACGCGCACACACGGAAATCCAGAGCCCGGATGGCGAAGCCATCGGTGAGATCACCAGCGGCGGTTTTGGCCCCAGTGCCGGCGGCCCCGTGGCCATGGGTTATGTCAAAAAGGAATTCGCCACCGTCGATACGGTGGTCAATCTGATGGTTCGCGGCAAGGCGATGGCGGCACGGGTCGCCAAGATGCCCTTCGTGCCGCATCGGTACGTGAAGTAACGTCAAGGGGGAAAACAATGACGATCAAGTATTCGGAAGACCACGAGTGGGTCAGCGTATCCGGCGACATCGCGACGGTGGGGATCACCGACTATGCCCAGGAGCAGTTGGGCGACATCGTCTTTGTCGAAACCCCGGAAGCCGGCTCCGAAGTCGCGGCCGGCGACGAGTGCGGCGTTGTTGAGTCCGTGAAAGCGGCGAGCGAGATCTATGCTCCGGTCAGCGGCGAGGTCACGGAAGGCAACGATAAGTTAGAAGCCGAGCCGAGCGTCGTGAACAGCGATCCCACGGGCGACGGCTGGATGTTCAAGGTCAAACTCTCCGATCCTAGCGAACTCGACAACCTGATGGATGAAGCCGCCTACAAAGCCCATGTCGCGGGTCTCGGTTGATGATCGGCACGCCTCTTAGCGAACTCGAAAGTCACGGCGGTTTTTCCGACCGTCACATCGGCCCCAGCGACAACGATGTCGCCGTCATGCTCGAGTTGGTCGGCGCCGGATCGCTCGACGACCTGATCGACCGCGCCGTTCCTGACATTATCCGCTCCGACGAAGCGCTCACCGAAGATCCCTTGTCGGAGGCCCAGGCCTTGCGCGCGATCGAGACCCTGGCCTCGGAAAACCGCGTTTTCAAATCGCTGATCGGAATGGGCTATCACGGTACTTACATTCCGCCGGTGATCCTGCGCAATGTGCTCGAGAACCCGGGCTGGTATACGGCCTACACGTCCTATCAGGCGGAGATTTCGCAGGGTCGTATGGAGGCCCTGCTCAACTTCCAGCAGATGATCGTCGACCTGACCGGCATGGAACTGGCCAACGCCTCCATGCTCGATGAGGGAACGGCGGCAGCCGAAGCCATGACCCTGATGCACCGGGTCGGCAAGTCGAAGAACGACACGGTCTTCGTCGCCGCCGATTGCCATCCCCAGACCATCGCCATTATCGAAACACGGGCTGAACCCCTCGGTTTCGAAGTCGTCGTCGGCGATCCGTTCAGCGACCTCGTACCTGCCGACGTATTCGGCGTCGTTCTGCAGTACCCGGGCACCGACGGAACGGTCCACGATTACCGAGAACTGGTCGAAGCCATTCACGAAGGCGGCGCGCTCGTCACCGTTGCAGCCGATCTCCTGAGCCTGGCGCTCCTCGCCCCACCGGGTGAGTGGGGCGCCGACGCCGCCGTCGGCAGCGCTCAGCGCTTCGGCGTTCCCATGGGCTACGGCGGACCACATGCCGGATACCTGGCAGTCCGTGAGAAATACAAACGCGCGGTACCCGGGCGCCTGATCGGCGTCTCCGTTGATGCCCAGGAACGCCCGGCCTTGCGCCTCGCCCTGCAGACCCGCGAACAGCACATCCGCCGCGAAAAGGCGACGTCGAACATTTGCACGGCGCAGGTCCTGCTCGCCAACTTGGCCGGGTTCTACGCCACCTATCACGGCCCCAAGGGCATCGCCGCCATCGCCGAGCGTGTCCATCGTCTGACCGCCATCCTCGCTGCGGGATTGGTGAAATTGGACGTGCCCGTGGCGACCGAAACCTATTTTGACACCATTGTCATCGATACGGGTTCGCCGGATGCTGCAGAGGCCGTTCATGATCGTGCCCGCACGGCCGGGTACAACCTGCGCCCCATGGAAGCCGGCCGTGTTTGTGTCGCCCTCGACGAGACGGTCGAACGCAGCGACATCGAGGCTCTGTGGCGGATCTTTTCCAACCGGGAAAACAGCGGATTGGATGTGGGACAGTTGGACGCTGAGATCGACGAAACCATCCCTGCCGACTTAAGACGGTCCACCCCATTCCTGACCCACGACGTCTTCAACAGCCATCATTCCGAAACCGGCATGATGCGCTATTTGCGTTACCTGGAAGGCAAGGACCTGGCGCTCAACCGCGCCATGATCCCGTTGGGTTCGTGCACCATGAAGCTGAACGCGGCGGCAGAGATGATTCCGGTCACCTGGAGCGCGTTCTGTGATCTGCACCCCTTCGCGCCCCTCGACCAGGCGGCTGGCACGCTCAAGATGATCAAACAGTTGGAAGAGATGCTGGTCGAGATCACCGGCTACGACGCCGTATCCCTGCAACCGAACGCCGGCTCGCAGGGCGAGTACGCGGGTTTGCTGTGTATCCGCAAATACCACGAATCCCGTGGCCAGGGGCACCGCGACATTTGCCTGATCCCATCATCGGCACACGGCACCAACCCGGCGAGCGCAGCCATGGCCGGGATGCGCGTCGTCGTCGTCGAGTGCGATGAGGACGGCAACGTCGACGTCGACGACCTGCGTGCCAAGGCCGAGGAGCATTCGGAAAACCTGTCGGCGTTGATGGTCACCTATCCGTCGACCCATGGTGTCTTCGAACTGGCGATCGTCGAGATCTGCGACATCGTCCATGAGCACGGCGGACAGGTCTATATGGATGGCGCCAACTTGCAGGCCATGGTCGGCGTCTGCAAACCGGGCAAATTCGGCTGCGACGTGTCACACCTCAACCTGCACAAGACCTTCGCCATCCCGCACGGCGGTGGTGGACCCGGTGTCGGACCGATCGGAGTCGGCGCCCATTTGGCACCGTTCCTACCCAATCATCCGGTGGTTCCGGAAGCCGGCCCGGAAACCGGCATCGGCGCCATTGCTGCCGCCCCCTGGGGATCGGTCGGCGTTCTGCCGATCTCCTGGTGCTACATCCAAATGATGGGCGGCGCCGGCCTGACGCAAGCGACGGCGGTCGCCATTCTCAATGCCAACTACGTGGCCAAACGTTTAACGGGGCACTACGACGTGCTCTACACCGGCCTCGGCGGCTTCGTCGCCCACGAATGCATCATCGACACGCGGCCGCTCAAGGACAACGCTGGCATCACCGTCGATGACATCGCCAAGCGGCTCATCGATTACGGCTTCCACGCACCAACGATGTCCTGGCCGGTGGCCGGAACCCTGATGGTCGAACCCACAGAGTCGGAGACCAAGGAAGAGCTCGACCGTTTCTGCGACGCCATGATCGCCATCGCCGAGGAAGCCAAACGGGTCGAAGAGGGTGAATGGCCGGCCGATGATAATCCACTGGTCAACGCACCGCACACCGCGGACGTCATCGCTGCATCGGATTGGACCCACCCCTACTCTCGTGACGATGCGGCTTATCCATTGGAGAGCCTGCGCCAGTCGAAATACTGGTCACCGGTCGGTCGTGTCGACAACGTTTACGGCGACCGCCATCTCGTCTGCACCTGTCCGGATATCGACAGCTATCGCGACGCAGCGGAATAGAACTCCGCCATCGATTGGGAGTTTTCGTGGACTTGGGAAACTAGCGCGCTAGGCCGCGACGTTTGATAGTTTCGACTTGCAACACCAGGAGCGAGTTGAACAAGACTGCGTCCATGGTGTCTCCGAATAAAACTTGAGCGTAATTTCGGGTCGCTTTACCGGGCATGGACAGGGATCCGGAATGACGCTTGAGCCAGTTATCAAGCCCTTCCGAGGCGGCCGCCATACGCACGACGTCATGGGCGACAGACGCGATGAATTGGCCGTAGGAAACAGTGGCACTGACGGTTCGTTGGGTGATCATGGGGTTCGGTTCCATCACGTTTGTGTTGCCTTGAAGCTACCCTGGTGCGCTCCCCACCGCAGTGACCGGCGTCACGGCGATCAGAAATCGTCGAAATCATCCAAGCGCCTCTCGCCGGTGTCGCAGCCGGGTCGAGACCGAGCGGCGGCGAGATGAACGCGGGCGGTCGGCGTTGGTGTCTCGCCGGCGATCTCGAGCACCATTTTGCGCCGGATGGCGCGGGCGAAATCGCCAAATCCATTGGCGACAATCAGGAAGGCACCGTCACCACCGATCACGCAGTCCTGATAATAGAGATCGAGGTTCGGGATCTGGCGTCGGCCGAACCGACTCGGTTTGTCGTTGACGATGGGCAGACCATTGATGGTGATGCCGCGGGCGACGGCCGCGTCGCGGGCAGTCACCACGTAGCCGCCCGAATTGTTGGCGCCGTCGCCGGATATATCGATGACTTGCCGGCCGCCGGTGTGAGGGGAAAACTCGAGCATCGCCGAGCCGTAGTCGATGGCGGTGGAGATGGACGTCCACATTTCCACACGCACGGGCGCCTGGAGAAGCTGGTTGGCGAAACCGGCTGCGCTTTCGACGCCGTCGATGACGGTCCAGTCGACGATCGTTTCCGCGAGGTGATTGCCGGCCCATTCGACGTAAGTGAGCGCAATACGACCATTGCGGCCGCGGGTGATCGCCTGAATGACGTCATCCGAGGTCAGAGCATCCACGTAGCCGCGGCGTTGCAGGACCGCCTCGTCGTCATCGACGCTTCCCGACACGTCCACGGCCAGCACCAGTTGCAGGTCGACGACTTCGGCTCCGGCAGCCGACGCGCCGATCGTAAATAGGGCGAAAGCAAACACCCGCCCCAGCCGTGTTACGGCTTTCATGCCACTCTCCAGCACCCTTCTGTCGTGCGATCAGATCGAAAACCGACCGGAGATCTGGCGGTCGGCGGTGATCCGAATGCGTCTACAGAAATCCATCTCCCTCATCGAAACCGTCTTCGGTGTCACCGAACAGCCCTTCCACGTAGGACAGTTCCTTACGCAATCCGCGCCGTTGGCGCAGCTTTTCCTGTGCGCCTTCGGGGAAGTCGGTAAACAGGATCACCTTTTTTTCCATGAGGATTTCGATCAAGTCCTCGAGAACACGGACTATGGCCAAGTCCGACTGCACCCACTCGTCGTCGATGATGTTCCCGACTGACGGGATGTTGCGTTGGATGAAAGCCTTGAGGTCGGGATCGTCGGCGCCGACTTCCTCGGTTCCTTCGACGAATTCCTCGTAAACCGCTAGGATGGTGCCGTTTTGGTCCCGGTGAACGAAGGGCATGGGTATTCTTCCATCGATTTTGTTAGCATTGACGGGAGTTTAGACGACGCCGCGCCAGGGTTTAAGGGAAATCACCCATGCAACCTTCCGAAATCACGGGCCAAGTGACCTTTCTTTATTGCGACGACCTCGGTGCAACGTCCGCTTTTTACCGAGATATCCTCGGCCTCGAACGGGTCGTCGATCAGGGCTGCTGTCATATTTACCGCCTCAGCCCGAGCGGATATCTCGGCGTATGTGATATCGCAGACCGGCCCCGCGAGACGGCCGGCCTGACGGTGACGCTGGTGACCGACGATGTCGACGGTTGGTATCGGACACTGAACTCAAAGGGCGTCGTCTTCGAACGGGAACCGGCTTTCTCTGAACGGTTCCAGGTCTATTCGTGCCTGTTTCACGACCCCAACGGCTACCGCATCGAGATCCAATCGTTCCGCGACCCGGATTGGCACCGGAGGCTGGAAGACGACGAATGACGAAACGGGTCCAAAAAGGCCCTGGATCTTGGCTGGCGATCTTTTTCACCCTGTTGACGGCGGCCTGCGGAACGCCCGCGGGCGAGACGACCGATGTTGGTCCCGGCCTCCTCGCGACGAGCGACATCGGATATGTCCTCGTCGACATCGAAACCAGCGAGGAACTGGCATCGGCCAGGCCCGGCGACGGGTTCATACCGGCATCGACAGCGAAGGTGCCGACCATGGTCGCCGCCCTCGGCATCCTCGGTCCCGAATACCGGTTCACGACGGCGCTCTATGCAACCGGCGAGCTCCGCAACGGTCGGCTCGACGGAGACCTCATCCTGAGAGGCGGCGGCGATCCATTGCTCACCGTCCAGGACCTTTCGGCCCTCGTACAGCGGCTGCACGACATTGGCATCGGTGCCGTCGGCGGGCGTTTCGTCTATGACGAGTCCTTCCTGCAGTCGGCACCCGAGATCACGCCCAGCCAACCCGAGGCGGCAGGTTACAACCCTGGAATCAGCGCTCTGTCGCTCGATTTCAACAGAGTCCACGTCCCGTGGACGTCTGTCGCCGGGAGACCTGCCGTCGCCGGAACCCCAGTTCCGCCAACCGGCGTGGCCGATTTAACCGCTGCGACGGAGGACGCCGGCCCTGGCCGGCTTTTTGTCTACGATGCCGGTCAATCCGTTGAACGGTGGCGCGTGGCCGCACCCCGGTCACTGGAGTTCGATGGAAAAGCGACATTGCCGGTTAAATATCCAGCCCGGCGAACGGCCCTGGTTTTCCGTACACTGGCCCAACAGATGGGGATCGAGCTGCCGGGCCCGGAGCCCGGTCGTGTGCCGGAGAACGCCGCCGTCGTAGTACAACTCAAGAGCCTTCCCCTGATCGACGTCGTCCGCCTCGGACTCGAGTTCTCAAATAATATGGTCAGCGAACTGGTCGGCTCGACGGGAAAAGTGAATCTCTGGACAGGACAAGCCGAAGATTGCAGGGATGGCTCCGCTCGGAGATGCCGAAAACCGATTGGCAGGGATACACTATTCCCAACCACTCGGGCCTTGCCGCGTCGGCTCGGATCTCACCCCGTCAAATGGCAACCGTCCTGAAATTCGCCTGGCGGCACCGATACGGGGGATGGGCGTTTTCTTCGTTACTGCCGATGTCCGGTTGGCGCGGGGCCTTCGATGGCCGGTTCGCCGAAAGGGGCGACGAAACCCGCGTCCGAGCGAAAACCGGCACCATGCACTTCGCCAAGGGATTGGCCGGCTACCTGTTCACCGAATCGGGGCGCAAACTGGCATTCGCTCTCTACATCACCGACTTCGAGAGACGACGCCGATACGACGCAAGCCCGCACCGGTTGGCACCGGAAACTCAGGCGTCGGTTAAAGCGTGGATTGCCGCGGCCGAAGCCGAGGAAGAGAGGTTGGTACGCGACTGGATTTCGCGCTATTGATCGCCGGACCAAAGAAAAGGGGCAAGGAATGAGGTTCGTCAGCTACAACATTCAATACGGTACCGGCAAGGACGGGCGCATCGATCTCAGGCGCATCGTAGGCGAAATCGGCGATGCCGACGTCGTTGCCCTGCAAGAAGTCGAGCGACACAACTCGACGACGGGCATGGTTGATCAGGCCGCCGAACTGGCATCGCTTTTCCCCGACCATTATTGGGTGTACGGCCCCGGCGTCGATCTCGATGCGTCCCTACGCGATGCGGACGGTCGACTCATCAACCGGCGGCGCCAGTTCGGCAACATGCTGCTCAGCCGCACGCCGATCCTGTCGAGCCGCAATCACCTGTTGCCCAAGTACGGCATGGTCGACCAACTGGCCTTGCAGCGAGCCGCCCTGGAAGCGGTGATCGATGCCGGACTCGGCCTCATGCGCATCTATTCGGTCCACCTTGGTCACGCTTCGCCACCCGAGCGACGCCGGCAGATCGAGGTCCTGATGACCATCCTCCGCGAGGCCCCGTCGCTGGGCGGCGTCTGGTCCGGCCGGCTCGCCAAGGCGCACTGGACCACCGACGGTCCGCAACCGGCGATGCCCGGTCCGGCGATGTTTCTGGGGGACTTCAACCTGGAGCCCGATTCCCCCGAGTACGAGATGCTTGTCGGCGAGCAGGACCCGAAATACGGCCGTCTTAACCGGCTCGACGGCCTGATCAACTGCTGGATCGCCAGCGGTCACGAGACCGACGCCTCGGATGGCATCACCTGTGACGATGACGGCCGCGGCCTGCGCATCGACTACTGTTTCCTGACCCCCGATCTCGCCGATAGGGTCACCGCCATGCGGGTCGGCACCGACGCGCAAGGCTCCGATCACCAACCGATCTATATCGACTTCTAAAAAAAAAGGAAGACGCGGAGCGTCCTCCCCAGACCGCTGACAAAGTCCTCGCCTTTGGCGGGGGCTTTTGATTCAATGTGGGATGCTTAAAAACCGCTCACCCCAGCAGACGGAACTGGAGATGGTGACTTTGGAGTCTCTGGTTCCGTCGG
>Ga0209680_1000311_pt1 | contig 12910 bp, 10 predicted proteins | sample WorMetLIZISLAND1_FD_187413 | JGI IMG/M metagenome (GOLD analysis project Ga0209680, IMG submission 187413) | Marine gutless worms symbiont microbial communities from Max Planck institute for Marine Microbiology, Germany - Olavius loisae LIZARD... ... | reverse complement strand
CTTGCGCTCTTGGATGCGGTCGGGCTCGGGGAGCAGGACTGGTCGCCGGAAGTCCGACGCTATGGCCGCGCCGCTCGAATCTTCGGCCAATGGTAGGTTGCGCTGTTATGTATATAAACCCCTATTTTTACCCATCGTTCCCGGGTGCATAATGGTCAACGCGACAGGCCCGCCCGGTCCAGCTTGCGGTAGCTGATCATCTCGCTCAGGTGCACGGTTTCGGTATGATCGCAGGCCGCCAGATCGGTAATGGTGCGCGCTACTTTGAGCACCCGGTGGTAGGCTCGGGCGGACAGTCCGAGCTGCTGGAAGGCTTGGCCCAACAAGGGCCCGAGATCCTGGCGCAGTAACAGGCCACTTGGCCTCCAGTACCTACCGCCAGCTCGGTCAGACCGACGACGGACAGCACCGACAGGCTGCCCGTGAGGTGTACCTCCACGATTAACGGTCGCGGGGCCTGGGTTCCCTCCCGCGCGCGGCTGTTTTGGAGGATACAGAGACTCAAGTGGGTTCTGTAACCGACTCGTGTGCGGTGGACTGCTGTTGCAGTCTCTCACTGGAACCGGACGATTGCTCCAGCTCCGCTACCAGCGCCTCGAGTCGTTCCAACTTCTCGCGGGTACGCCCGAGCACTGCCGCCTGGACGTCGAATTCCTCACGGGTAACCAAATCCAGCTTGGCCAACCCACTTTCGAGGGACACCCGCAGATTGCGATTGATATCTTCCTGTAACGCCTGCAGGCCCTTGGGGAGCCTCTCGAAGAGGCGTTGGGCAAGGTCATCCAGCTGTTTGTTGGGGACCAACATATATAAGGAACCTTCGCAGCTTGTTGTTTAAGCCCTAATTATACACCCACCATCCGGGCGTCTTTCGATCCGGCTACCAGTCGTCTGCAGGATAGGCTGTGCCCGTCGATTGCACGGCTGTGCTCACCGGTGACCCACTCGGTTGAAATGAGGGTAGGGGATAGCTTGAACTACAAAGGCGCAAGGGATGCGGGGGTAATTGCCAACTCCAAATAGCAATCCTGAATTATTTGGCGTTGTTTGGAGGGTTGGCGTATTGTGCTCGACGCATAGTGGCTTGTCGATCTACTTTGATGTCCGTGTCAGCTTCTTAACGCAACCTAACATCTATATTACTTAAACTGTACTAGCCTGTACGCGCAGATCTCGCGTTGGTGTAGGCTACGTTAGCCGCGCGGGCGCGGGTAAAGAATAAAGAATGCGGCGTAACGCAGCACGACTACGAATCACCCGAATCGACGCAAATACTCCCTGTCGGCACAAAAAGCCAATTTGCGCCGATTCGCAGTTTTTCCTTCAGTTGAGCTCCTACAGAAAACCTACTACGTCTTTTGCGCCTTTACGGTTTAAAAATATCTAGCAGCCAGCTGGTGGCTGGAGGCTATAGTTGATGCGTCTCCGCCTTGAGAACACCATAATGGTGCAACAATGTGGGAGAATCGCATTAGAGTTCGTTTCTCAAGAACAGCCGAGTAGGCTGGCATACTAAGTGCATAGACCGCTTTATACATTACCTTGTGCCATGATTGTAATCCGGTTCTCGCCGCTGTGTCTCTGACAGATGCCCCCTGGTCCGAGAGGCTGGTCCGAGAGGCTCGAACAGCATAGGATGTTGAGAGAGTTTGCCATGACCTGCAGCATCGTATCTATCCTCAGGTTCCTGGGCACGGCCCAGGCAGCCCCGGGGGGTCCTCCATGACGTCGGTGCCGCCCAGGCCCTGATTAGCTAACCACACATTCCGAGGCGGTCGCAGTATGACCGTCCTTTACCGAAGGAGTTTTCCATCAATGAAGCTAGTTACCGCCATCATCAAACCCTTCAAGCTCGACGATGTGCGCGAGGCCCTCGCCGCCGTCGGCGTCTCGGGAATAACCGTCATTGAGGTCAAAGGCTTCGGTCGCCAAAAGGGGCACACGGAGCTCTACCGGGGTGCCGAATATGTGGTGGACTTCCTGCCCAAGATCAAGCTGGAGATCGCCGTGGACGACCCCCTGGTGGATCAGGTCATTGAGGCCATTACCAACACCGCCCGCACCGGCAAGATCGGCGACGGCAAGATCTTCGTCTTCGATCTCCATCAAGCCATCCGCATTCGCACCGGCGAGACCGGTCCGAACGCCCTTTAGGCATCAGCCGTACCGTAAAGAGGATTACCCAGAGTGGAACCGTTAACCAATGTGACCGAACTCGCCTATGCACTCGATACCTTCTATTTACTCCTCTCCGGCACTCTGGTTATGTGGATGGCCGCCGGCTTCGCCATGCTCGAGGCCGGCCTTGTCCGCGCCAAGAACACCACCGAGATCCTGACCAAGAACGTTGCCCTGTTCGCCATCGCCTGTACCATGTACATGCTCATGGGCTACAATATTATGTACCCAGGCGACGGTTTTGGTTTTGCTGGCGGCTTCATCCCCGGCTTCGATCTCAGCTTTATGTTCGGGGGCGACCACTCCGCCGAGAAAGTACTCGCCAGTAACGGGGAGACCTATTATTCTGGCATGGCCGACTTCTTCTTCCAGGTGGTATTCGTCGCCACGGCCATGTCCATCGTCTCCGGTGCGGTAGCGGAGCGCATGAAGCTGTGGGCCTTCCTGCTGTTCGCCGTCGTCATGACTGGCTTCATCTACCCGGTCCAGGGTTACTGGAAGTGGGGCGGCGGCTTTCTCGAAGGGCTCGGCTTTAAGGACTTTGCCGGCTCGGGTGTCGTGCATCTGTGCGGTGGTTCGGCAGCCCTAGCCGGTGTACTCCTGCTCGGCGCGCGCAAAGGCAAATACGGTAAGGACGGGTCTACCAATGCCATTCCGGGAGCCAATATGCCGCTGGCTACCCTAGGTACTTTCATCCTCTGGCTGGGTTGGTTCGGCTTCAACGGCGGCTCGGAGCTCAAGGTTTCCGACGTCGACGAGGCCAACTCCGTGGCGGCGGTGTTTGTCAACACCAATATGGCCGCCGCTGGCGGTTTGGTGGCGGCCCTGATCACGGCGCGCATCCTGTTCGGCAGGGCAGACTTGACCATGACCCTAAACGGCGCTCTAGCCGGTCTGGTAGCCATCACCGCCGAGCCCCTGACCCCAGTGCCCCTGGTGGCGACCCTCATCGGCGCCGTCGGTGGTGTAATCGTGGTTTTCTCCATCACCACCTTGGACAGGCTACGTATCGATGACCCGGTGGGCGCCATCTCCGTCCACGGCGTAGTGGGTGTGTGGGGTCTGCTTGCAGTGCCCATCACCAATGCCAAGGCGAGCATCGGTGTCCAGCTCATCGGCCTCGGGACCATCCTGGGTTGGGTCTTCGTGACCTCCTTCATGACTTGGCTCATCATTAAGCTCATCATGGGCATTCGGGTGAGCGAGGAAGAAGAGTGGGAAGGTGTGGATATCGGCGAGTGTGGGTTGGAAGCCTATCCCGAGTTCGTTGGGGCCAAGGGATCTGGGATTTAACCCACCGTCCCTCAGCAAGTGTGGAGCGGGGCCTGCGGGCCCCGCTTCCGAGAAGCTTAAATTTCAGCGTCCAGTCAGCAATGTTCAGTTATTTCAGCAGACTCATTTGGCTGCAGGCCGAAAGCTAGTAACTGGAGATCGGTAGCCTGGGGGAAGGCTCGATTACGCACTGTGAGTCGGGAGGTAGTGATGCTCACGATACTGCAGGAACAGAAGGATATTTTAAGACCAGGTGGAGCGGGAGCAATTTCGCCACTGAGTAGCCGCCTATCTTCGCCGGGTATTGCCTGAAGAAACGGCGGTGTACGATGCGATCAATCGCTTGCTGCCTATGTTGAGGCCAGTGAGCACCAGGCGACAAGATACCGAAATCGAGACCGCATATGGGATTGCCCAATGGGCTTGTCTGGCCTTGCTTCTGGGTTTTTACTTCGACGAAGAGCTTATCGGTGCACGAGCGTTTTGCAATGCCGGGGATCAATCCCGAGGGGGATAAGAATAAGCTTGAGGTATTTGTCGACGGCTTCAATGAAGCCTTGCTCGGCCCTCAATCACCAGCTAAGGGTAAACAAACAATTTTGCCATGGAGAGTGAGGGATGGGTACCCTTATCCGATTGCTATCTGACAAGTCCCGCCAGATTGTAAACACATTTTTTGAATAGGTTTGGCTGCTTTTTGTAGCGGTTCCTCATGGCCTGAAGGGGTGGAATGTAGCCTAACGCCTTTTGTCAGTGAGGACCTGAACAATGAAGCTACTCGCAGACCGTGCTGATTTAGTGTTCCACGTACACCCAGCGGGTGGCGCAATCAATGGTGGCAAACAGGTCGCTGCGTTGGTCATGGTCCGGCCTCTTGAGGCAGGTACTTCACGTCAGTGTGCACAAAGCCTGTTGAAACTCTTCACTAGCGCCTTAGCGCCTTCCTTCTTTGGGTAGCAAGCTCCCTTGTGGGTTAGAAGCGCCGTGGCGGTGCAGACAGTGGCCCGAGCCCGAGCGGGATACCTACACCTCATCGTGGGCCGGCCTTCCAGGGACATCAAGAGGGCTTCACGCAACACCATCACCACACTGAGGGTTGTATGGAGCCGTTGCGGGCGGTGTGAAACATCTTCCGTATGCTGTGTTCGCTGTGTTTGAGCGCGAACGGTGGTTCCGCAAGTTCGATGTGGAGTTGCTCCTGTATGATTTTCCAAAATGGCAGGTAGTGTACAAATACTTTCGTCACTGGAGTCAAAAACCCTCTGACGATGAGCCAAAGCTCGGCTTGAGCAGGCATTGAAAAAATGTGGTTGGTGAGGTCCATATCAATAGTGGTCGGAACGAGAAGACAAGCTTCGTGGTCGTTGATGCACAAAGCGTGAAGAATACAGACACCGCAGAACAGAAGGGGGTAGTGGTTGATATAGGTTAAGTGGGATATTAGCCAACAGATGGCAACAATTCAGTATTATAGGGGTGCAGAAAGAATCTTAAGCAAATCTCATGCATACGACTGCATTTGGGAAAAGATAAGATACTTACGTACGAAGCAGTGCCAATAGTCTTTGGAAACCGTGGCTTTTTATACGTGTGTAGTCTGCGGTCCTAAAGTATTCGGCACGCCTCATCACTCCGATCACCGCAGGCATAAGCCACGGCTCCGTCGGGTTCCTCTATTCAACACAACCCAAATCCAAACTTTGATGACAGTGCTAAAGACAAACACGCATAATTCATCCACCTCCAACACTAGAGTCTGCTCGGAATCAACGGAGTTCAGCATGGTTTCAAGGAGTGGCAGCTGTTCCGCTTTTTAACTATGCGCTTAACTATAATGAGTTATCTTTCTTCCTCCGAACAGCATCGTAGGTTGGGGTGAGAAACGAACCCCAACAATCGGGGGTTGGTGCGAGAACATTCCTGTCTTGATGCAGAAGAGAGCTGTGTTGGGATTCCTCCGTCACCTCACCCTTGTATGTTCTGTTTCCGAGGGAAAGCCAAGGGTCAGATATTAAAGGTAAGTTATGGTGAATAACTGGGGAAGCCGTCCCCTCCTGAGGCTTTGAGCCTGTCCGTAGATTGGCTCCCCGCCCTCTTCGCCAATACTGAAGAGTATCCGAGGCTGGGAATTAAGCTCGTGAGCTTGCATACGCAAGGTTTGGTCGGCGCGGGTTCAGGGTCGAGAGACCAAATCACGAACCTAACCGATTCAAGCCATTTGGAGAATCTGAATATGATAGAGTGTCAGAATTAATGTCAGCCATGAAACCGTGACCATGGCGATCAACCACGAGGGGCGAATCGGATACCCCGTGAGATCAAGAACACCGCCCATCTGGCCCTGATCCGAGCCGTGCGCAAGGCTCGGGTGGGCCGGGTACGGCCCTGGATGCTGGGCTTGGACCTGATGGTGATAACCCCATGGCCGCCAAACGCTTCGCCGAGGCAGTCAAGACCGATGCCGTTGATGCCCATGGGCCCCGTCCAGCCCTGGCAGCGCCCGGATACCCTGGTCCTGACCAGCCGCGCCTGTGCGCTCCCCATTGCCGTTCTTAAACAAGCTCCGAACCCAGACCAGAAACCAGCTCCAGGCCGTCCAACTCAACGCAACGACACCAGACTTCCTGATCCCTAATCTGCAACACAGCATTGCCCAACTCGACGCCATGGTCAGGCTTGATCCGCGCCAAATCCAGTCCGGCTCTGGTGTCAAAAAAACCGCTTCTCCAGAACCGGCAACCGCTATCTGCATATCGCCCTTTATATGCCCGCTCTGAGCGCTGTATGCCACGATCCCAATTCACAGCCTACTGACTCGACTCAACAAGCTCCGGGCCGTCTGCACCGTCATGCGTAGGCTGCTGAATGCCATCCACGCCATGCTTGAGAACCGAACACCCTTCGACAGCCGCTGCTTCGCTTCTACACACCGACTAAGACGACTGCCGATTAAGCCAAATCTATGTATCACAGACAACTTTTTGTCGATCGCAACCTAAATTTGGACTTGCTCGGGAACAGAATATCTACAAACTGCCACTATAATCAGGATATTAGAAATGCTATGTGGGCGCAAAAGACTAGAATGGGCGGCTCCGCACTAGCTGCGTCTTCGGAGTTCAAACTTGGCTTTTCGATCCACTACGAGGCTATTACTCGGGGTCCTTTCAGGGCGTAGCCCGCCGGGCGATTTGATCTTCACTACAGGGTACCTTGCAAAGGCTCCTGCATGGGGGGCTAACCGCAGGTAAACTTGGAACTCGGGCAAGTGCAAAAGATGAACGCTGATTGACAGGTGAACCATGGGACAGCGCAGCTTCTTCGACATTGAGAACCGGTTGTGGAGCTTCAGTCAGCTGGGCTCCGTTGGAGCGGCTGGCTGCGGTGACCCCCTGGGAGATCATGCGTCCCCAATTGGGGCTGCTCCACGAAAAGGAACGCAAATCCAACGCGGACCGTAAACCGTTCGACGTGGTGCTGATGTTCAAATTGATGCGCGTTACCCCCTTGTTGCTCCTGTTGGTTTGGCAGACAGGGACCCAGGCCCGCCTCACCATCGAGATCACCGGTGGTACCGAGGGGGCCCAACCCATCGCCATCGTCCCTTTCGCGCGGCCCGAAGGTGGCGGGGTGTTTTCCGAAGACGTAGCTGCCGTTATCGCGGCCGATCTGGCCCGAACCGGGCGTTTCCGGCCCATGCCCCGCCGTGACATGATGGCTACTCCCTACACGCCCGAGGAGGTTGATCTGCGCGATTGGCGCCTGGTGGCGATGGACAATCTGGTCATCGGTAAGGTCGAGCGGGCAGCCGTGAGTGGCTATGATATCAGCTTTGTCCTGTTCGATGTCTTTCGCGGCAAGCAGCTGGCGGCCATGACCTTTACTGGCCGTGCTTCAGAACTGCGGTATACCGCGCACCGCATCGCCGATGTGATCTACGAGCGGCTGACCGGCACTCCGGGGGTTGCCGCCACACGTATCGCCTATGTAACCTCCGACAGAAATCAGGGAAGTCAAGGAGCCAGCCAGCAGGTCAAGCTCAATGTGGCGGACGCGGATGGCTACAATCCGCAGACCATCGTGTCCTCCAAGGATCCCATTATGTCTCCCGCTTGGTCACCGAACGGACACCAGCTGGCCTATGTCTCCTTCGAAAATCGCCGGACCGCCATCTACCTCCAGGAGCTGGCCACGGGCCGACGAGAACGGATTGCGGATTTCAAGGGCATCAATGGTTCCCCAGCCTGGTCGCCGGATGGCCGCAGCTTAGCCCTGACCCTGTCGAAGGGCGGTAACCCGGATATCTATGTCTTGGGCCTGGCAGGCCGTAACCTGCGTCGGGTTACGGACCACTTCGCCATAGATACCGAACCCGCCTGGTCGCCTGACGGCAGCCACATCATCTTCACCTCCAACCGTGGCGGAAACCCGCAAATTTATCGGATCCCGGCTACCGGGGGCACCGCGGTGCGGGTCACCTTCGAAAACGACTACAATAGCCGCGCCTCCTATGCACCGGACGGTCGTTCCATCCTGTGCGTAACCCGGGTCGACGGCAGCTTCCGCATTGGCCTATTGGACTTGAATACCGGGATGATGCGATCACTAAGCAACGGCAGGTTAGACGAGTCCCCGAGTTTTGCTCCCAACGGCGCCATGGTGATTTACGCGACGCACCATGGTGACCGAGGTATTCTGGCTGCGGTCTCGGTGGATGGCTTCGTCAGCCAGCGGTTGTCTCAGGGTTTGAACGACGTGCGGGAGCCGACCTGGTCCCCATTGTTGCATTAGAGACTGCCTAGGAATTAACTATTGATTTTGCCTGTTCCCACGCTGGAGAGACTGTGAGGGAATCGTTCTTTTGCCGCAAATAAACGCAAATCGGTGCGCAAAGGAGCACATGAGTCTTTCTGTCTGCAGATGGCGTGGATGCTCACGGATTGTTTCGTTGAATCGTGCGAACCAGCGCGAATCAATTCGCAAGGATTCGCATGATTCGTAGTTGTTCATCTTCTTTGCCGACCGGCAACACTTAACTTATCATATCGCACTGGATGAAAATGAGCTTGCACAAGACGCTCGGTACGACGCTGGTCGCATGGTCTGGGGTCCTCGCGTTGAGCGGTTGCCCCATCCAGCTGATCGACTGGCAAGAGCCGATGGCTTCCACCGTCGGTGGACGTGCCAGTGGCATCGCTGCATCCTCTTCTCCGGATGGGCAAGGCGGGTTCCGGGTGGCAGATCTGAAGGATCCCTCGGGCCCCCTCTCCCAGCGTACTATCTACTTCGGGTACGATAGCAGTGATATACAGCCACGGTTCCTCCCTATCCTACGCGCCCATGCGTCCTACTTGGCTGCGAATTCCGCAGCCTCGGTGACCCTGGATGGCCATACCGATGAGCGCGGTACCCGCGAGTACAATTTGGCTCTGGGGGATCAACGCGCGGCCACCGTGCGCAGCTTCCTGCGCGCCGAAGGGGTGCCAAACAACCGCATCCGCACCATGAGCTACGGCGAGGAGCGCCATGTGGACCCGGATCACGACGAGTCTGCCTGGGCCCTGAACAGGCGAGTCGAGTTGGTCTATTGAGAACGGTGATGGGTTTGCGGGTAACTCTCCCTGTTTTGATCTGCATCTTGATGCCGGCGTTCTCGGTTGCCGCCAATCAGCGCCTATCCGACTTGCTGTTGCAGATTCAACGCCTGCAGCAGGAAGTGCAGCGGTTACATGGTCGGGTCGATCTACAGGAACGCGGGCTTTCCACCCTGGAACGTCAGCAACGGGCGCAGTACATAGACCTGGATGCACGCCTGCGGGACCGATCAGCAGATACCTCATCCCAACCGCTATCCGGGAACGCCATCGGTATGGAAGCCTCGCAGGCACCGGATAATCCGGCCGAGGACGGTGAGCTGTCGCCACAATCCCCGTCGGCTTCGGGTACCCCGACTGAGGAACAACAGACTTACCATAACGCCTTCGACCTACTCAAGCAGCGTCGCTATGATGAGGCGATACGGGGATTCGAAGACCTGCTGGCACGCTATCCAAACAGTGAATTCGCGGACAAGGCGTGTTACTGGCTGGGCGAGGCCAACTATGTAAAGCGCAATTATGCGAACGCACTGGTTCAATTTCAGCGCGTAGCAGCAGATTATCCACTGAGTCCCAAGGTCCCGGTATCCTTGCTGAGAATCGGTTACATCTACGACGAGAAAGGCAATTGGCGACGAGCGCGCAGAATATTGCAGAACATGATCGAGCAGTTTCCGGATACCACCGAGGCACGCCTGGCTGCAAGCCGTCTCGAACGCATAGTCCGCGAGGGGCCCTGAGTACGATCCTGGTTTTGATAATTCTTCTGTGCGTTGCGGCTCGTAATCCATTCTACGACCATAGCTAGTTTGGTCGACGAATCAGTTAAGATTGGCCTGATGCGTCGCGAATCGACATCTATCCGGGGTCGGACTATAACGAGCGAACCGGACACGGGCAGGCGTATCCTGAAGAGGCCGAAGTCATGACGGGCTTTGCTGAATGGTTTAATTGCAAGATCCAGTTGGTTATCGAACATGAAGCGGTAGCGGGCAATGGGTCGTTGGTTTCCTGATACCGGTTTGGAGTAGAGAAAGACGATGCAGGTAGCAGTGGGAAACGGGCAGGGGCTGGAACGGTGGATGACCGTCGGTCTGGAAGCAGATCAGATCGATGCCGAGGTGGAAAAGCGCCTGCGTGAATTCGCCCGTTCCGCCAGGGTACCGGGGTTCCGACCCGGCAAGGTGCCGCTGAAGGTTCTGCGTCAGCGTTATGGTAGCCAAATGCGCCAGGAAGTCTTCGGCGAGTTGGTACGAACCAGCTTTTCCGAAGCCGTTGCCAAAGAGGAACTGCGACCGGTCGGAGTCCCGCAGATCGACCTCGACATAGACGTGTCCGCCCGGCACTATGCCTATACAGCTAGGTTCGAGGTATTGCCCCGGTTCGAGCTGAGTCACCTGGACGGCAAGACCCTCATGCGACCGGTGGCCGAGGTGACGGATGCGGATCTGGAGGCCATGCTCATGCGGTTGCGTAAGCAGCAAAGGACCTGGGCGGCCGTAGAACGTTCGGCCCAGTTGGGTGACCGGCTCGAGATTTCATACACTGGGACGCTGGACGGCGAGCCGTTCGAGGGTGGTTCTGAAGAAGACATCCGGGTCGAGCTGGGTCTCGGGGATATGCTCCCCGGCTTCGAAGAGGGCCTAGTGGGGGTTCGGGCCGGGGATGAGCGACGGCTGGATTTGACTTTTCCGGATTTTCCTGACCAACATCCGTCCAAACGACTAAGTGGGAAGCCGGTCGTCTTTACGGTTCGGGTCGGAGAAGTTGCCAAGCCGGTGCTTCCTGAGTTGAATGCGGATTTCGCGCAAGGCCTCGGTTTCCCCGACGGAGATTTGGACGGATTCCGCTTGGAGCTACGCCGGAACATGGAGCATGAGCTCAGGGAATTGATCCGGGACAGGGTCAAAGGGCAGGTCATGGACCTGCTGTTAGAAGTAAACCGGATCGACCTTCCGGAGGCTCTTGTCCGGGAGGAAATCGGGGCGCTCAAGCAGCGAATCCGCAAGAATCTGGGGGGCGGCAACCTTAAGCACCCCGACGACCTGTTCCGGGATTGGGCCCGGCGGCGGGTGGCGCTCGGTCTGATTCTCGGCGAGATCGTCAGGGCCAACGGCATCGAGGTCGATCCGAAACGGGTGCGGGAGATAGTGGAAGATTTGGCCTCGACCTACGAAAATCCGCAGCAGGCCATCGACTATTTCTATGCCGACCAGGAACGTCTGGCCCCGGCAGAGTCCCTCACCCTAGAGAATCAGGTGGTCGACTGGGTGCTGGGCCAGGTAACGGTCGAGGACGAACCGACGACCTTCGAGGCGCTGAGCAAACCCGCGGCAGCGAATGAAATCCAGCGAATGAAATCCAGGATAACACTGTGAGTGGGCGCGAACCGCATCAGCTACCGGTCACCGACTACCGGCCAGCTGGAAGCTGGAGACTGAAAACCCGGTCGGGTGGGTATTAAAACCACACGAAACAGGGCCCGCACGCGGACCCTGAACCATGAACGTTAAGCGGCGCGATAAACAGCTCATGAGCACAGTCTCCGACAACAACAGTTGGGACCCGAAAAACCTGGGATTGGTCCCCATCGTCATCGAGCATACAGCGCGCGGAGAGCGTTCCTTCGATATCTACTCGCGTCTGCTCAAAGAGCGTGTCGTCTTCCTGGTCGGACCGGTGGAAGACTATACGTCGAACCTAGTGGTTGCCCAATTCCTGTTCCTGGAATCGGAAAACCCCGACAAGGATATCCACCTCTACATCAACTCGCCCGGAGGTTCGGTGACCGCTGGGCTGGCCATCTATGACACCATGCGCTTCATCCGACCGGACGTAAGCACCATGTGTATCGGCCAGGCGGCCAGCATGGGTGCTCTACTGTTGGCCGGGGGTGCCGCCGGAAAACGCTTTTGTCTGCCGCACTCGCGGATGATGATCCACCAACCCTTGGGTGGTTTCCAAGGCCAGGCGACGGACGTGGACATCCATGCCCGCGAGATACTGCACATTCGTGATCGCCTCAATCGGATCCTCTCCCACCATACTGGGCAGCCGGTGGAGAAGGTCGCGGAGGACACGGAGCGGGATCGCTTCATGGGCGGCGAGGAGGCCATGGAATATGGCCTTGTCGACAAAGTCCTCGCCGAACGGGAGGTGACTGCCGCGGCTTCGGAATAACCCCAAGGATAAGTGCATATCGCCTTTCTCTCCGCCTTGCTATCTCCCTGCAGAGGGTTATGTTGCCGTTGTCTTTCAGCGCAGGCGTTGCGTGTAGGTCGTCCCCCCAGCGACGAGTAGCTGAATAATGAATCGAGCAGATATCAGAGTGGGAGCGGTTGCCATAGGTCGTGCAAAGACCTGGGCCTATCCTCACGGTAGTCCCATCGACTACTACCGGATCCCGACCTACAGGGTGAAGGTGTCCGCAAAGATTTTTGGGAAGCCCGTCTCCAGAGACTTCGAGGCCTTCAGGTTCGGCGTACGGCAGAAGGGTTCGATTGGTCCACGTGTCGTTGGGCTCGCGGACTAGTAGATCCATGTCATCAAGTCCTGGATTCCCTCACCTACAGCGTACATAGCGCGCTCGACCGGGCGGGGCGTAGCAGGTCTATGGCAAACTTCCTGATCTACGATGGTCCGGACCACTCCCTCACTCAGGTGTATGCATTGATCGGCTGTGTCGAAATCTGCAATGGATCCAGAGGGTTTTGACGTATTCAACGATTATATTATTCGGAATTTCCCAGTTTAAGGTCTTGATATTTTGCTCCATATGGTTCTATAACTAATTCTCATCATTCGGTGAAAGTAGTCTGTGCAGGATGGGACGTCATGGATATCATGCGGGTTTTCGATCAATT
>Ga0209680_1000310_pt1 | contig 12918 bp, 12 predicted proteins | sample WorMetLIZISLAND1_FD_187413 | JGI IMG/M metagenome (GOLD analysis project Ga0209680, IMG submission 187413) | Marine gutless worms symbiont microbial communities from Max Planck institute for Marine Microbiology, Germany - Olavius loisae LIZARD... ... | reverse complement strand
AATATTCACGGCGTTGAATACCACGTATCTCTCCATCTTGCACAAATCATCAAGATAGCCGAGTATACTTGCCTCACTGCCAACAACCATCAACTCCCAAGTCGAAATACCGCTCTGCTCCGCCGCGATCGTCTCGTAGACTCTGAGGTTTCTTTCTTCTGCCCCGGCAACAGAATCCGCGGCAAAGGAGTAAAACATCTCCTTTGGATTCTGATAGTAGCGGGCCTCTTCGCGCCTTATGTTCCCCCGAAGCTTCTCCAGATCGTTCCGAGTGTAGACGGATTCCTGTTCGGCATTCATAAGTTGAATCGATTTGTTCAAACTACGAATCTCCATCGATGCAGTGTTAGCATCGAGCATCTTAATCACGGCAAGAATGAGGAACACAAGGCTCAATATACCCGTGATAATAACAAAAACATTCCTAGAACGCATTGTAGGTACCCGTCAGGGTAAAGGCCGTCAAACCGCTACGACTGTCCGGAACGGTACGCTCTAGTCGGCACTCTTCGAAGCGAGGATGCTGCTCCAAAACTTGTATAATAGAAAGCGGGTCTTCGCTTAGCCCGCGTATGGAAAAAAACCGCCCTCTAATCACAATGGCCTCTGTGTAAATTCTACTGGGCGTCGAGGCAGCTAAGGCCTCTATTAGGCTGTAGGGACTATCAGGGCTGTTATTCTTGAGATACTGCAACCGCATCTCTATTGAGGAAATCTCATCCCTCAGTTCCGAATCCTCCCGCAAAAGCTCTGTTAGATCACCATATGCTTCTGAAAGCTCTTTCAGGCTCTTCTCTGCCAGATATTCGCGCAGGAGTCCCAGAAGAAACAGACTTATCGCAAGCAGCAAAACAGACGAGCTTATAATCTGGACTCTGTACTTACTATGAAAGCGCAGCGGAGCAAAAAAATGATATTGATAGGCCTTGTGCTCATTCCACAGGTAATCAGTTTCCCTGATTCTCATGGCAGAATTAGGATGGGCCTTCCTAAATGAGAGGAGTGCATCCTTTTTGACAATAACACAGACACTCTTATATGAGTTCAAAGCTATCTTCTTTGTCTTGACATCGATAGCATAGGACTCAGGACTTCCGGGAACAAGCACCGGCAGCTTCTGCATCATGGCTGAGTAGACTTCCCTACGGCTCATGCGAGGCCAAGTTTCACTGTGAATCTCGTATATTCCGTGTGCCGGGGTCGCTGTCTTGATTCTCATCCAATGCCGCCTATATCGCGGAAAAAAACGGAAGTACGAAAATAGCGACAAAGATGATAACTATTATACCTACCACAAGGATTAAAACAGGCTGGATCAGCTGGGAGATTATGCTGACCTTTTGCTCTATCAGCTCCTCAAAGTAGGAGCGGATGGATCCGAATATCTCCGAGCTACTACCCGTGTTTTCACCCAGCTTGATCCACGATGCCACAATGGGCGGAATAACCAGTTCCCTACGAAAAAGTATCGAGAGGGATTCACCGGACTCAGAGGAATGGGCAACACGCGAGAGAACCAATTTCAAATACCGATTGGTAACTGATGATAGTGATTCCTTGAGCGCCTGCGATAAGGTTAATCCACCCTCGAGAATCATCTCCACGGCAAATGTCCAGTTCATAAGATTCCATTCCACAACGAATGCACCCGCAAAAGGAGCTTTCAGGAAAACCTTGGCAAGAATGTCCTTCCTCCTAACAACAAGAACCGTGATAAATCCTGCAAGTCCGGCAGTGATGGCTGCTACCGGAATTGCAATCTCCCGACCCAAGCCTGCATCTATTTCTGTGTTTGAGGCAGTTTCGATCACTCGGGTCTCTGAGAATTCCCTCCAAGTAGGAATAAACACTACGGAAATAAAAATAAGCGCGGCAATGGTAAAGAGTAGCACAATACTCGGATATATCATCGAGGAAATGAACTTACTCTTCATTACGGAAAGCTTCTGATAGTAATTAGCAAGACGTGAAAAAACCGATCCAAGCTGTCCTATGCTCTCTCCGATCGATGTGAGGGCTATGAAAGAAGGCGGCAGGCGCACGGGGGAAACCATGAGAGCCTCCCTGAATCCCCGACCCTTCTCCAACTCATCCCTCCAAATGGTGCAGGCCATGCCTATACGCTTATCCTCGTCGGCAAGAGCGGCCAGCTCCAACGAGGTCTCCAGTCTGTGCCCCGAGTCGATAAGTAAGCCCAGCATGGCAGATAGCCGGCGAGAGTCCTCGAGCTTCAATTTGATCCGTCCCCTGCCTCTCTTGGCAACTCTTATACTGATAGGAATTTTGCCTTCGCTGCTAATCTCATCAATAACCTGACTCTCATTAGGAGCATAGCGATATTCGGTTACCGTTCTACCGCCTGCCGTCTTGCTCCGGCAGTGAAAAACCGGCATCAGCCTAAAACCTTCCTCAATTCAACCAGTGAAATATCCCTCTTCTTAACTTTCTCGAAGCCATGTAATATCATGGGTGTACAGTCGACTGTCTTCAATACGGCTTCCCACTGCTTCCCGCTACCCTGCTGTAAGGATATCGCTGATTCCAACTCAGGGGTTACCGAGAAGAATTCCATGATGGCCGTGCGGTCACGGTATCCGGTGTTCTCGCATCGATCGCATCCGGACGATTCCCCGGTTTCGGAAAATTTCTCTCCGTGTCCTTCAACATAGTTCGCCTCTTCATTCATTAGAGGACGAATCTCCACGCAGTGCGGACAAAGCTCCGGCACAAGCCGCTGGGCCATAACTCCGCGTAGCACTCCGGCAATCAAATAGGAGGGGACTCCCATATCTACAAGTCGCTTGATCGCCGAGGGTGCATCATTAGTGTGGAGCGTGGATAAAACCAGGTGTCCTGTCAATGCGGCACGAACGGACAATTGCGCAGTCTCTCCATCCCTAATCTCCCCAACCATGATAATGTCCGGATCTTGACGAAGGATTCGCTTCAAAAGACTGGTAAAAGTCAGTCCTATATCTTCCCTGATGGGAATCTGATCAATGCCGGGCATTAGATATTCGATGGGATCCTCCAACGTGATCGTCTTCTTCGATTCAACGCTGATTTCAGACAAAAACGCTCTCAACGTGGTGGTCTTGCCGCTGCCTGTAGGTCCTGTAGCCAGTATTAGGCCGTATGGTTTCCTGAACATTCTCCGGATCTCTTCGATGGCCCAACTGGAAAATCCGAGATTCTCCGGCGTCCTTAGAAGCTCACTGCGATTAAAAACACGAAGAACTATCGATTCCCCTCGGGCCAGCGGAACACAGGAAACTCTCATATGAATTTCCTTATCGTTCAATCCCAGTGTCATTCGTCCATCCTGAGGTCTTCTCGTCTCCAGAATATTCAGATTGGCCAGCAGTTTGATTCGCGTGGCAACGGCGCCAAAGCGCTCCGCGGAATCTGTGTGGAATACACGCAGCGAACCATGCACACGGCAACGAACCACCATTTTGTCCCCATCAACTTCAAGATGGATATCCGATGCATCAAGCGATAAGGCATCAAGTATTAAACTGTTTACCAGATTAACCGCGGGAGCGTCATTGGCCAGCTTATCAAGCGAGATTTTTTCCTCTTCACTATCCCTTACGCTGCTGTCTATAGAACCATAACGAACCAGAGCCGCCGAAAGGGCTTCCCGACTGTAGGGTCTCCAGCAAACCTGCTTGGGGAAATGATGTCTCTTAATCCTTTCCCTCAAACCTTCTTGGGTCAATTCCTCCACATAGGCAACCTCAACCTCTGCCGAATCCTCTCTAAGAAGCATGATGTGGTTGGCGGCCATGAAATCCAGTGTGTATTGTCTCCCCATCATCTACCTCTCAAGATATTTCGTGTATATACGCTCGAATAGAACATCCTCGTCGGGGCTATCACCATGCTGATCGTCAACATGCGCGATTATGTATATAACCAATTCGGTATCTTCGTAGGATTCAACTTGCTTCTTGAATAGCCATTCCAGCAGGGGAACTGAACCCACACCCGGGGTCTTCTCCTCAGTGACTTGGAGCACCTGTTGGGTTAAACCCGAAATTATGATAGGCGTCCCAGCAGAAACTCGCACATTTGTATCAATGCTGCGTTCTGTAGTGGAGGGAAGAACTTCTGTGCTGCTCTTATCAGCGTCGAACTGACGACTCATTGTAGCGCTTATGTCCATCGTGATCATATTGTCGCCCGATACCCAGCCTTCGATATCAATAAACAGGCCCGATGTGATTTCCCGAGCCCCTTCGGAAACCCTGGTGTTGGTTTTTGGATCCAACCGGTAATCACGATACCGAGATGTGTTCGTATTTCTAAACTGAATTTTCTCGCCCGAAAGTCCATTGAGCGTCGTATCGGCTACAACCGTGGACTTCTGACTGCTCAATCCCGCGCTCAGCTTCAATGCAAACTGAACCCCGAAATTCGTAACAACATCGAAATTGAGATTCATAAGCGGGCTGATATTACCGCTCAGGGATTTGATTAGGTTGGATTGGGAGGAGGAATCCGATTTCGAAAATCTAACCTCATTGCTCCAGTTAAACCCCTGAGCATCCTGATAGTTTATTACCAGAAGATCGTAGCGAATCTGGGGAACAGGTTTGTCCATTGTGTCCAGCATGCGGCGAAAATAGGCAAGCTTATCGCGGTTCCCATTAAAAAAAATAAGACTGGAATCCTGGGTAACCTTGATATCCTCTTCGGTAAAGGGCGGCGGAATATTGGCCTTGAGATCTTCCGATTTGATGTAGCGCAACCTGATGGGATAACTCTCAGAAGGCCTGTCGGCCTCCATCAAAAACTGGCTCAGGGTTCGGTGCTGGCTCTCAGTAACCAGAACCAGCATACTGCCGGTTCCGCTTATGGGCGTCAATTCCAGAGAACGCAGCTCGGGCGGCAGAATGGAATTCAAATCGGAGACGTTCAGATAATCAAGTTCGTAACGTGTCCACACCCGTCCATCAATAGGTCTATCCAGTATACTAAGATAACTACGAATACTGGCAATCTTCTCCAGGGAACCGTACAAAATCAGGGAATTTTTAAGCTTATCCTCCCGAGCATCCCCAGGGCCAATCAAGCCATCAGGCAGAAGCTGGAGGGCACTTGAAGCGCTGATGTATTCAAGCGGATGATAAACTGCGGTCTGATAGCGGGCAAGTACATTGTCCTGCTGTCTATCAAAAATATAGTAGAGGTTGTCCACTTTCAGATAATCAACTCTGCCCTGTTCCGCGAGTAGGATAAGTACTGCATCGAATTTCCTAGGCTTGAAGCTAATCCCGCTGAGTACACCGTCGTTTCGCCCCAGATAGGAATATTCGCGTTCACCCAACCGAAATAGCTCGTCAAGAACATCCCTGAAACGAACGTTATCGGCTTCCACTGAGTACAACTCACCCTGGCGAACAACACTACCGCGAGCCCGGCGGGTTGTATCGGATGTAGAAAGATTCGATCGGATGTAGAAAGAATTCCCATCTACTATGAGTTCGTAATCAGAAAAACGTATAATCAGAGTTCTTAGAGTTTCTTCCAGTTCGGTCTCAATAACCTTTAACGTTACGCGCTCCCTTGGTAGAGCGTCGAAAAGAACAGGTCGTGGCGCCGTGCGGGCTATGGCCGTTATAACATCCTGCAGTAGCACGTCTTCAGCCTCCAGGCTGATTCGATTCTGTGCATTGTAGCTCAAACTTATTCGAGATACGCGGACAATCGAATCCTCTCTCGTCCAGTACAGGCGTTCCTGTTCCAAAAAAAGAAACAGAGCCTCCTCAGGAGAGATATCGGGAGATTGAAAACTTGCGGTTCCGTCGACGGTCTGATCACTGAGAACCGTTAGGTTCGCCGCGGCTCCCAAAACCTGCAGAATATCTCTAATATCCCTATTGTAAAAAACCATCTCCGAAAGCCTTTGAGCCTGCAAGGGCAAAGTGAAGAACACACTCAGTGTCAATAAGAGCATTAGCCCGTATCTTAGCAGTTTCACGTCAAATTCTCCGGAATATATGCACATAGCAAAGAACATGCCGTAAGCGCGGGCGCTAGCGGAACAAGTTCCTGCTTATCGGCCTTCCTGCTGATAATGCGCGGCATAAAACAGAGAAGCATCATCATCGACGCGGCGGCCGCGGCTATAATCCATCGAAGAGGCCCTAAAATTCCACCCAAGAAAATACCCAGTTTGACATCCCCCAAACCAAGTCTGTCTCGCGTGATTAAACGAATGCCCAGCATCTGAGCAGTGGCTGTCAGTGTTCCTGCTAAAAAGCTTGATGGTGAAAGCAAACCGACGAAAGTTGCCGTAAGGGAGGCTGAAAGCCCCAGCGCTATCGCACTATCAGGAATCCGAAACTCCCTGATATCAACCCAGCTAACCCATCCGCCCACCAGCAGTATTAGAAGCATCATCGCCGTGCTCATTAAGTAGACTCCCCAATCTTTGCCCATTGCTTCAAAACAATTCGAAAGCTATCCCTCCCTACTCCCGGAATTCGAGCCGCAATAACTATTAGGCGCCTCTCAGAGTCCTCAGCGCTAATCTGCCAGAACCATGTTTGAACTCCCAAGAAGGCAAAAATATCCTCCTGACCCTCCTCGATATCTATCATAGAATGCAGTGCATCGGGTGTTATTTCTCTAAATCCGCGAGCCGAGATAATGGCAGCCAAAGCCACATTGGGATTCGGAAGCGGTTTGCCGTTGAACTGAAGGGAAAGCACTATCCTAAGCAGACGCTCATCTATAAAATGAATATTAATAAGCGACATGGGTGAAACAATCGGAACAGCCTCTTTCAAATCTCTCCCAAACATTGAGTAAAAATGTTCGTAATCCTGCTTGGCGGCATCCCTGTACGAAACGATCCTCGCGGCTAGAACAGATGATAAATCGCCTAGCCGTGGTCTCAAAAGGACTTCCAATCCCTCCTTGTCGATAAGACGAGGATGTGCATATCCGTAAAACCCGAAGATCGATCCCATGGCATCCCGAGGAACTATGCCCTCTAGATTAGTTCGCGGCGAAATGCCCCCCGATAAACGCAGATTCTGTATCTCCCTTACAGCACCGACAGATGCCAATTCTATGGCTATGGGATCCTGCGAAAGCCAATCAACACCAATGGTATTCAGGTTCAAAAACGATGATGCGTCCTTGATCGATAGAAGCACCGTTTGGTTATGTGATTGAGATATGGTGACCCAAAGAGGATCGGTAGGAGCATCGGCTCGCGGTGTCGGATCGGTTGGCAGTATTGAGAGAACTGACATTACTGCCTCTTCCAATTGCTCCTTCCGCCGTACATCAGCTTCATAGGCCGCTATGCGTCGAGCCATTACTATCTGCGGTCCAAGGAGGGCAGAAAAAAGCAGACTGGAAAATGAAAGTGCGATGAGGGAATAGAGGGTTGCTGAACCTGACTGCGGATTCATTACAAAACCTCCGAAAAATGATCCGGCAAATAGAGCGGACGCGACTGTGGGTAGAGAGATGCCCTGAGTAACTCGGAATAGATGAGTTGGATGGAGGTAAGTCTACCCTCTCTATCGAATATAGGCTTGATAATCGGCACTGCCGACTCGAATTGATAGGCCGTTAGATCATTCTCCAAAGGACCGGAAAGCAGTAAGACGTGCCCTTGAACTTCAACCCGAAGCACATCGATCTGACTACCGTATTCGGATTGTAGTTCAGCACCCCCATTCCACTCTTCGTACCGAATTCCCTGTTTCCACCAATCGCAGTATAGAAATTCAAGTCTTCTCTCGAAATCTCTTATCAAAGTAACAAAGCGAAGAACATCTCTATCCTGCTTCAAATTAGCAAATAGCTGACCCGTATGACCGCTTAGGAAAACGTATACACCGCCTGCCACAATGGAAGTAAGAACTATCGCGACAAGTGCATCCATAACAGAACCGCCCTCTTCAAGCTCATTTAATCGAAGAGAATTCATAGTAGCTCCAGATTCTTTCCTGCACCTCGGCATTGCCGCTATATAACTCCGTCAATGTGGAAAGTCGCCGTGATCTCGCCGTTACTATCGCTCCCGATACACGTATAGTCCCAACTGCAACAATGGCAAAAATAATGATTGCCACAAGAGCATCGAGTGTGGCATATCCGTTAATCCTTCCAGGAGTGGATATCCGCATTTAAATCCTCTCCGCCTTCCAGGCCATCGGCACCGTAGGATGTTATGGAATAGGGCAGTCCCTCTGGCCCCGGAGTCTTATAGACATAGTCTCTACCCCAAGAATCCTCAATACCCTTCCTGGTTAGATATGGTCCCGACCATCCAGAAGGAACCGGGGATATTACCGGAGCTGCCCAAAGAGCTTCAAGTCCCTGCTCTTCGCTGGGGTACATGCCACAGTCTAGGTAGTAGCTGTCCAAAGCCAAGGAAAACGCGGCAATCTCATTGGCAGTGGAAGCCTGTCTGGCCTTCCTAACATAACGAATACCGGCAAATCCCACGGCTCCGGTAAGGATAAAAAAAATGAAAACTACAATAATAATCTCGATAAAAGTCCACCCGGCCTCGGAAGACCGCATCTCCGGATTCAATTCTCCATTATTCATGGTATTCATCATTTACAGTTGCCCTCACCAATTCAGTCATTCTAACACACAATATTCTTATAAACAAGTTAAGTAATAATGAGTAGGAAACGCAAATGGATGACCACAAATTCAGTTATTCCGAAAACTGTCTGCTCCGTTCTTCAAGTATGGGTGACCTGAAGTCTATCAAAGAGTCCGACGAATTTATCTCAGCGATCTGGGGCTCAGTATCTACTGAAGGCAGTGTCGTGAATCTTGCGCTAATTCAAAAAGTATCTATAGTGGTTGTTTCGAACCAGACTCCATCTCCATAGGTTCATATTAACGGACTTAACCCTGTTAATCAGTGATGACTCACAAGATGAGAAAGAGCTATGATAAGGAGCTCCTATTCTTCTGAAAGCGAACAAGTTTTTGTGCAAATGCCTACTACGGCAGAGAGCGATATATCTAGACTTGCAAAGTCTATCCCTGCTATTATATAATTAGTGAGTTATGATGAAGAGTTCTTATTCCACTCTGATTTTGGCGCTGGGAGTCTCTTTGATAACTGGCTGTTTTAACCCTGCTAACGATCCTACCGTCAACTCCCCTGCCATCTATACCCTAACTTATAACGGCAACGGTGCCAACAATGGAGATGTTCCTGTTGATAACAGGAAATATAGAAAGGATGACATTGTTACAGTTAAGGGAAACACGGGTAATCTTAGAAAAGACGGCAGGAGCTTTGTCGGCTGGGCTACAGAGCAAAAAGCCACTGAGGCGCAGCTCGAAAAAGATGAAACTTTCAGAATAACCGGGAGTCTTACCCTCTATGCAGTGTGGAGCAGTAAACCTTACACCATAGCCTTTGACAAGAACGATGCAGGAGCAGGCGGCTCTCAGGCCAGCCTGAGAGTTACCCGTTTAGGAGAGCCTGTAACCCTGCCTGCCACTACCTTCACTCCCCCGTCTGGAATGAGATTCCGAGGATGGGCAGAGACTCCTACTGGATCAATAATACAAGCTCCATACAGGGGGCCGAGCAGCTACAGAGCCACTGTTACCCTCTATGCACAGTGGAGAGGCAAACCTTACAGCATAATCTTTGACAAGAACGACACGGGAGCAGGAGGCTCTCAGGTTAGCCTGAGTGGTTTGATTTGGAGAGCCTCTGTAACCCTTCCCACCGCTGCCACTACCACCCTTACTCCCCCTCCTGGGGAGAGACTCTTAGGGTGGGCAGAGACTCCTAATGGATCAATAATACAAGCTCCATACAGAGGGCCGAGCAGCTACAGCGCCACTGTTACTCTCTATGCCTTGTGGGGTGATGCTGCTTACACCATAAGCTTCGATAAGAACCATGGAGGGGCAGGAGGCACTCAGGCCGACAAGAGCGCTAACTTTGGAACACCCGTAACCCTGCCTTCCGCTACCACCTTCACGCCCCCTTCTGGAATGAGATTCCTGGGATGGGCGACAAGTCCTACAGGAACGGCGATAAGGGGAGCATACAATCCCAGCGTCTACAGCGCCACTGTTACCCTCTATGCAAGGTGGGTCAATAGATCTTATACCATAACCTTCGATAAGAACCATAGAGGAGCAGGAGGCTCCCAGGATAGCCTGAGAGTTCCCCGTTTTGGAGACCCTGTAAAAACCCTTCCTACCGCTGCCACTACTACCTTCACTCCCCCAACTGGGATGAGATTCCTAGGGTGGGCAGAGACTTCTGATGGAGCAATAGTACCGACACCATACAGAGGGCCGAGCAGCTACAGCGCCATTGTTACCCTCTATGCAAGGTGGATTTCAGCAAGAGTAACTATTCCTGGAGATAGAAAGTGGAAATCCGTTGCAATGTCTCCCGATGGATCTAAGCTTGCCGCGGTGGAATATAGCGGCCATCTGTATACCGCCACCATCTCAGGTTCAACTGTAACCTGGACGGATCATAGTGTCGCCAATCCCACGATCGACGGAAATAAACACTGGCAATCCGTTGCGATATCTTCTGATGGAACTAAACTTGCCGCGGTGGAATATAGAGGCCATCTGTACACCGCCTCCATCTCAGGTTCAACTGTAACCTGGACGGATCATAGTGCCTCCGGTTCTGCGATTGCCGGAGGTAGAAAATGGAAATCCGTTGCGATATCTTCTGATGGAACTAAACTTGCCGCGGTGGAATATAGAGGCCATCTGTACACCGCCTCCATCTCAGGTTCAACTGTAACCTGGACAGATCGCAGTGGCTCCGGCTCTGCAATTGCCGGAAATAAAAAGTGGCAAGCCATTGCGATGTCTTCTGATGGAACCAAACTTGCCGCGGTGGAATATAGAGGCCATCTGTACACCGCCACCATCTCAGGTTCAGCTGTAACCTGGACAGATCGCAGTGGCTCCGGTTCCGGAATCGCCGGTAATAAAAACTGGCAAGCCATTGCGATGTCTTCTGATGGAACCAAACTTGCCGCGGTGGAATATAGAGGCCATCTGTATACCGCCACCATCTCAGGTTCAACTGTAACCTGGACGGATCATAGTGTCGCCAACCCCACGATCGCCGGTAACAAAAACTGGCAAGCCATTGCGATGTCTTCCGATGGATCCAAACTTGCCGCGGTGGTGGGTGATAAATCAGCGATGGGTGGGGGGCATCTGTATACCGCCACCATCTCAGGTTCAGCTGTAACCTGGACAGATCGCAGTACAGCCGGTTCTGTAATCGCCGGTAACAAAAACTGGCAAGCCATTGCGATGTCTTCTAATGGATCCAAACTTGCCGCGGTGGTGAATATCGGCCATCTGTACACCGCCTCCATCTCAGGTTCAACTGTAACCTGGACAGATCGCAGTGGCTCCGGTTCGTAATCGCCGGTAACAAAAACTGGCAAGCCATTGCGATGTCTTCTAATGGATCCAAACTTGCCGCGGGAGTGAATGCAGGCCATCTGAAATCCCTCCCCCAAGCGGCTCATCCAGGGCCTTCAGGCATCAGCTTGCAGAAGGCAAGCGCCTAGCCATATCTCCCGTCCCATAAGCCAAGCTCGCGGGTAGAACAAACAAAAACCCACCCCCAATCCGATACCGCCCTGCTATCGATAATGCACATTATCAACAGCAGGGCTAGGCCCTTCCTTCGTCCCTGGCTAGATGATAAGGCTTAAAACCAAAATAGCTACCTCTCGCTAAGCGTCCCCCAGCGCCATGTGAGCAGTTGGCAGGCAATAACTTGTGTTCTGCTTAGGAGCTTCGTCTCGGAGCTCATGGACCCTGGGCAGTTAAGCTTAGCTGTCAAGGGATAGGCACGCTAATGCCTAACAAGTGAAAGTCATTCTCTCAGGATAATCCCCACTTTTTCAATCCCAGCGAATCCAGATAGCTTCGAAATTCCTCGCTAAGACGCTTATCAAGAGCACTATCATGCAAGGGAATCCAACTTAGTCTTCCACTTATCCAAAACTCGCAGATTTTAGTTTCGCGGACTATCTTCACTTGGATGTCCCATGTTCTTGTATTTGATTTACTAGTCTTTTCATGAATCTGGAAGTAGTATACATCACGACCAATCCCTGCCGAAGGAGGAGGTATCTCTTTCGAGCTGGAAAGGAATCTGATGAATTCCTCTTTCTCTTCAGTGACTAATTCGTCCTGAGCAACAAATCGTAGGAAGGGTCCTCTAGTCGCTGTATATACTCGTGTTGGATTATTGTTTATCGATTCAATGAATAACTCAAAATAGTTCCACTCGTTTTCGAGAGATTCCACCAATTTCACAGTCAACACAAGAATCGCACTGACAATAATCAGAATTGGAGTGAATATGCTTCTATCCTCTCTTAGATACCTTTGGTCCATAACGCCCTCTATAATAGTTTTCTGTAGCTTGTTGCACTACTGGTCTAATTCTTCCTACACGTTCGTACTCAAATCCAATTCGCCCTATGGTAACCCCCTTTCCAAGAGATAGTCCCAATTCTCCTCCTCGCCAGAGCCCTTTATCATCTGAAACATACTGTGCGCTTCCTTTCCATGCCGAAACACCTCTGTTGTGAAAGATACCGGTATAACTATCAGCAATATCCTCATATGAGTATCCTGTTGGAAAGTCTGCCTGCAGTATCCCAACTGACACTGTAGATGATGCAGTCAATGCAATTACAAGGGTTTCTTTAGGAGAAAACCTAAATTCATATTCGGCCACGAATGCATCCCCTTTTCCATTTTGAAAACGGACACTAGCAATCCCTCTTCCAATCATTGGAGATTGTCCGGCAAAGATAGTCGCCCCAACCATGATGGTAATTTCTGTGTAGAGAGCGGTCCATAATATGTTATCTGGAGCTCCAGGTACGACCCCACCCCCAC
>Ga0209680_1000309_pt1 | contig 12940 bp, 7 predicted proteins | sample WorMetLIZISLAND1_FD_187413 | JGI IMG/M metagenome (GOLD analysis project Ga0209680, IMG submission 187413) | Marine gutless worms symbiont microbial communities from Max Planck institute for Marine Microbiology, Germany - Olavius loisae LIZARD... ... | reverse complement strand
ACATGGAGGACCTGCAGCTCAACGTGGAGGATGCCGAGAATCGAGCTGAATGGAGAAGGAGAACCCGTGTGGCTGACCCCTCACCTGAGGGATCCACAGCCTGAAGGAGAGAGAGAGATAGCCATAAAACCCTAAACGTTCATCCATTCTTGTTCGCATGATGCATCCTGGTGTATATTACTGATTAGATCTGCTTGGCCGAGTTGTGGACTATTGCTGAGTGCATCAGCTCATTCACTGGGCCTTATAGTGAAATCACTATTCTGGAGAGTCTATGAAAAATCGGGATCCATGACTTAACCGCATTGTAACCAAATGCGCGTCATAGCAAAGCACATTATTTGGAGGGTGCGGTGTAGTTGTGTGTGAATTGTTTTGTAATTTTAAATTAGATTTCTGTCTAAATGTTGGCATCATGTGTTGGCTCAGTGATCTTTGTCATGTCGAATTTTTAACGTTTTTGGTGATGATATAACAAGTATGTTGTATTTTACCAGAATCATTTCTCTTTTCACACTTCTCATGCACACAATGAAATACAGTTCTAACTGTTTATTGGTAGGCTGATATTGTGTCTCTGTTGCTTTTGACAGACATGTCAAACGGTGATAACAAGAAAGTCCGAGTGTTGAAACTGTTGGCTGTTAAAGCAGCTTGTTTTCTGAAATGGAATTTAAGTGACTTGGAGATGAAGTATGTTATTGCCATGATGTGCACTGCTGTATTTGCTTTACTTTAATTTCGTTCTATTTTACTTCATTATGATAGCAGATTAATGTGCGAGTATTTTTGTCAGTGTTAATGTAATGGTAATAATAGTAATAATTTTACTTGTATAGTGCCAGTATGTGCTAAAAGGCTTCAATGGCACTGGCAAACAGAACTAGTTACTAGGCTTTGCTATAGCTCCTCTTAAGAAAAATGCCTCAGAAGCGCTGTACAGCCACAAAGAATTGTGTCAAGCCATTAATTTTTTAATCGCATTAACTTTTGCAATTAATTATTTTAATTGTGTATTAATGCATTATTGCATTTGTTGTATATTCCGTCAGAGAACGACTACATGTCTCATGTACATTATTTATTGAATATTGGTACTCCTGCTTCATAGAATTTATGTGTGTGCTGTAATTTTTAAAACAGTTAATTTTTTTAATTGCATTTAATTCTTTAGTGCATTAAGTTAGTGCGTCAACTCGACAGCACTGATTTTTAGTGCTGTAATGAAGTCCAGAGGCTGAGCAGATTTCAGACAAACATCAGCTGCTAACTGGTTCCAGGTAAGAGGAGCGGCCACAGAGTATGCACGACAAAACGAAACGGTCTGCAGCACACCATTTGTCAAGAAGATCACCCTCAGTAGACAGTCGTAGATGCTAGCATCAGCTTTTATGACTGACACTATGCAGAGTTCTCACAAATAAGCAGGTTCACTGCCTTACGAACAAACAACCAGAGCTTGAGTGCTGTTCACAACTTCACAGCCGTACTGGAAGCCAGTGCAGCATGTCCTGCAGTTAGACTTGTCATGTTATTCAGTAGCAGTTTACTGCATTGGGCTGTGTTTGTAAATGTAAAAAAGTAATATTTGCTGTATGTAGGTTGCCTATGGCAATTTTGCGGACCTTACTTCAGGAACTGCTGAGACTGCTGTCTGTTCATGAGATGAGCGTAGTAACGGAGTTCAGTGAGTTGAGACCTGAAGCACGATTTGCTCTTCTTCTCTACCATCGCTGGTAAGACTTGGCACATTTATACATGTCTACGATCCTTGTGTACAGTACTTAGTTATTATTTAAGTGTGTAACAGTAAATGTTGACATAATGTTTTTAAGCAAAACTTGTTGGCGGTGGGAGATATTAAAAAGCCATGCCACAGTCACAATCTCAGAATGATGATAGTTTGATGGTTGGCGTCTCTTCACTGCAGTGGTCAAGAGTATTGCAAGGTGTATTGCATGATGTTTGATCTAAGATCTAAAAGTGAGTAAACTGTATTATGACAATAATCCTGTCTTCTTTCTAACCTTTTAAGCATCCATATTTAATAATAGGTTTATTTAATATTGCAGCCTCAGGCTGGATCGAACAATATGCAATAAGCCGAATGTAGACTAAAATACAGATAGAGAATGTCCCGAAAGTCCATAGTCCAAAGGTTTGTTCAGTACGGTACTCTCTTCTAGATCTATAATGATGAATGGCTGCTAATATGCATATCGTTATGTCGACATATCACAAAATGATCTGATTATGATGAAGTTTGGTGCAGCAAATTTGACCAATAGCACGAGAAACTGCCAATAAGCATAGAGGTGCTATGTACGTTAATTTAATATGATCTCTGTCGGGAATCTGTGACTTCAGTGGTAATGTTTAACACGACATTTAGAATATATTTGTCGTTAACAGAAACTGTGGTAATTAAATGATTAGATTGATATTTAATATTGATAGATGAGAACGAAAATGTGTGTCTGTTATTTGACTCGGTGGTGTCCGATAACACATAACTTCTGCTAAATCTGGCGTGTGTGGCAGTTGGGTAACTAACGTGCTCATTTAGTGAGCTTTGATCGTTGGCATTGTCAATGCCATGCTGACTACTGTTGCTGTAGGTCACTGGTTTCATTGGTCAAAAGCAGCTTTCCTTCGAAGCCGTCAAAAGTTGCTAATGTTCAAGTGTAAGTGCCTACTGTGCCTGTAATACGTAATACGTATTGGACATTAGCATACATGATGACTGCGACCGTCAGTGACTAACTGATGATATACTGTGTAGCAATGAATGACTGCCTGCTTCCATAATTGGCTGCGTGTGATTACTCCAACACTTGTGAATCATTAGTTGATGTCATGACTTGATTCAGCCGTCTGATGCTCTGTGCTGTTGTCAATGCTGTGGCACAATACTATCACCTGCTTCCAGCGAGGATTGTTTTGTTTCACTAATATAATAGTCCATACTACTGTTGTTGATTACTGTTAATAATCACATTATGAATGAGGAATAGACACTGTACTCAAGTTCGGTGAGCGAGCCTTCAGGATAGTAGCCCCCAAAGTCTGGAACACCCTCCCACTTAAGGTTCACCAAATTAGCAATACGCAAACTTTTAAACGTAACATAAAAACATTCCTATTTTGTACCTCCTACAACATACCCACTCCCACTCTTTCCCCCGCAGACTGACATTCTATGTGGTTTTTTTATTGTAATTGTTTCATTGTATTCTATTGTATTTTAGCTTATTTTATCATGTATTTTACCGTATAACTGTTATAGGCTGGTCAACGATTGCTGTTGTAAGCCGTTACTGTCAGATATTATTATTATTATTATTATTACTGTCAGTGATAAAAATGTAAGCAGTAAGTTGTGTTCATTGGAAATGTATAGTGAATGTTTGTCTGCCAGTGGTAATACTGTAGTGGCATCAAGTCTTTGTTAGTTTAATTTTGTTCAGTTTGTTGAACTGCAAATTTGTCAGCTTGTTAATTACATTCGTGTTTTGTCTCGTAACCGTTGCGGGTCCAATTGACATTCCAAGACACACGGACTGCATGGCCCATGCAACTGCAGAACGGCATAAGGCTAAGAAGGTGATGTTGTCCATCATAGCATTGATATTGTTGTAACATTGCGTTTTAGACCCGGGTTATTTGATCCCAGCATATCATCTGCCAACATGAAAGATGCAATCCTGAAATCAGTGCGTACATTTGTTACTAGTTTCTGTAGAAATTGTCGTATGTCAGCACTGATATACTGATAAAAAAGCAAACCTACGTTAAGACTGAAACATGCAAACTCTATTCTAGTCTTTATATATTTCTGCCAAATGTCATCAAAATCGATCCTTATTATTTTGAGCTATACCGTTGAGACACAGTGCATCATGTTACAATCTGTTGCTAGAGGCAGGAACTTATCGTTTCGACTTATCGGAGTGACACACTTGGTCATATTGCTGTGTTCATATGTTGGCTTTTTAATGCCAGATCATATATCATTAGTTTATATGAATATTATTGTTCTGCATTACCGTTGTTTGTCTGTCGTGTATGAAACATGCAGTCATAACATAACGAAGATGAATTAGTGTTTTGTGGGACTGTTTGGATGCTTGTCATCACGTAACTCTAGCACCGTTCAAAATATATCAAATCTTCAGGCGAAGTGCTATGTTCAGAAGCCCAGTTGAAGTCAAAATGGCTGCTTTCCACCACGTTGGTAAGATTTAAAGTCTTTGACAGCGAGTTTAAAAAGAATCTTAAGTTTTTCCCAGGCACCAGGCCTCATGGGCCTATAGAGCAGAGTTGATCGCAGTTTTGCAGACACCAGCCAAACACACTAAACCACAGATATGGTGCTAGTGCAGCATTGTGTGGTATGCCATTTACTCCCCAGCTGTCACTGATTTAGTACAGAATCTTAATACAACTTCTGTTCAGCTGACAAATTTGTCTGTGTTATACATTAGTTTCTGCTAGGTGAGTCTCTTTGGCCATGCTAGAACTATTCATAGGCCAGACACACTTTTCATTCATAATTGACAATGTCAAGAATACGCGAGGTGAATTATCGTATGTTTCTGGTTGTGGTGTCCAGTTGTTTAATGGCTGATTGGAGTTATCAGTTGATACATTGTTCATTTCAGTTGTCTGAAGGAGTTGGCACGTCGGTCGGCATTCTGGAGAAGTTTGTGTCCATGTCGTCAGCTGGAAAGACAACACGTATGCCGACCATGCTGTGCTTTGGCTCAGTCAGTGACGACGGATGTAGCGTGACTCAGAACTGGGAGTTTGCTGCCGATGTCGACGCCTCTGAATTGTCATGCCAGGTCAGCATCATTTACACACGCTGTTGTTCTCCGCTGTGTTTTGAAGGTAACTGAACTGTCAATTTGTTTTCAAATAAACTGCAGTAGATCTGATGCAGTGTCAGTAATTTTTCATAAACACAGAGAGACAGAGAGTGCCGTTTGACTGTAGCAGAGAACCAGTTCAGTCGCAGAGAAAATTGGAAATTCGTCATTTGGTCTTTTTTTGCCGGATTTGGGGACTCCTCAGATTGCACGAAGAAAGGCAGTATGACATCATTGTCATGGGGTCTCAGTTGTGGTCTACCATCAGACCTTGTCATGTGTGAGGGGCCTGGATATTTTAATATTTAGTCTTTTTAACGTAAATCATGCATATTTGTGTGAAGTTCGCGTGAAGTTTTGTGCATGTTTTTCGATAGATATTGTACGACCTTGGTCGAGTGCATTTCTACCAGCAGAACTATGAGAAAGCTGATGCGTCTTTTGCTGCCTGCAAAGCTCTTTTGTCTAAGGTCGAGTGTTCTCTATCGTCATTGACAAGATGATTGTGTGCTGTTGTGTGGTTTACATGTCTTTGTATCTGTCTCTTTGCACGATGTCTAAAACGTAGCAGTTGAATATTGACAACTTGGCTTGCTTGATCTGCCCTTGGAACCGGTCCCCATGGTTGTAATTTTGGACGAACAAATTGTGTCGGATTGACATTGTGACGGAGCTGCTAGACCTTATCACAGTAACGCTCTAGGGGATGGTTTACAAAATTGCCGTTCACATAGTCTGCAGTTTTATTGTGAATGTTATGGAGCCAGTGCCCTGTGTGGGCTTGGGGCATTGTAGAATAGGCCCGTCTCATTTCCTGGTCGAGTATCATAAGATGCGACTGAACCCTTGAGGGTAGTTTTGTTTTGCTGAATTTTGTGTTGTTTGCTTTTTAAGTTGTATTTAGTTTGTGTATTTTCCTGCACTGTTTAGTTTGTCAGTATCAGTCAACTGATTGGCTGTGAAGACCGCCTCTGAAATGATGTAGACTGTGTCGGGTGGGTGTTAAACTCTACTCAAACTCCAGCTACAGAGTCACTGTGTCATTAATTTCCCAGTCGCTCATCGTTTGCGTCATTACTTGCAGATAACAAACGTGTCATTCCTGGACGTTGATGAGTCGTGCTTGAATGGATACATCGCCGGCTGCAGCAGTGTATTAGGCCGACTGCCTGCTGGCAACGTTGAACTCCCGTTGACACTGTATCAGAAAGTCGTAGCTAGCGTTCGAAACAACTTCCAGGTTACACAGACTCCGTGTTTACTTACTCAATAGCTGCTGTGAATTTTATTATAAAACGATAACATTGGTTTTACTGTAACACAGTGGTTTCGTGTGGTGCTGGATTTTTTGGGATCGAACTTGGGGCTGACTTGAGAGATGTACACTGTGTAATGTAATGTTGTGCTGTGTAACATAGCTCTGTGTTGCTGACACACGGGTATTCTATGACTATTTTTGGTTGTTGCCTAATTCTCCAATGTTTAGTTACTCTGGGTCAGGTTACATTCTGAAAGGGAACTTTAGAACAAGGTTTTTGCTGTAACTTTTGCAGCTGAAGGAGTTGGATTACGTGGCAGTGGCAGTAGTCTTGTATTGCCCTTCAGTTGTCATTACTGACTGGTTTTAACACTAAAACTTCCGCATTGAACTGCTATTAACATGAATGTGTGTGTAGGTTCGTTAAGTCCACTACTGTGTGAAAATTACAAATTGTTTCCAGTGATTCATGTTATATTTATTGTGTGTTATGATACAAATTCATTATCTAACTCTCATTTAGGCACAGTGTGTAAAATTTCAATGAACTGCGTTTCCTGTGTTGTGATATTTTATATCTTTTAGAACTAACACTGAAAACGCAAGTTTCCAACACAGTGAACACCGTTGGTATCAGTTAAAACGCTTTGTTTCGAAATTCAGCTAATAACTCTTTGAACTGTAACCTTTCTCTTGATGCAAAAGTTTTATCAACATTCCATCTTCTCTGTTAATTACCATTTTGTTTTTGTTTTTACAAAAATTACGTAAATGCTTAGCACTGACGTCAATATCGGCAGGGCATAATTAAGCATTACGCATGCGTTAATTGGCAATGTTGGCGACGACAATTTTCGACCGTCTTTTTTATAAAAAGCAATATCTCAGCAATGGATAGGCTATTTATTGTGAAATTTTACACAAACATTGCAAATAGATGGCTTTTCATGATACAAAGAAAAATAATGGCTATCATTCTCTATTCATAAAGTTATTTTGACATGTTTAGGGGGTCGTTTTTTCCGGACATGGTGTATATATTATTGCAAATTTGTTAGGGTGAAAACTGTCATGCAATATGTTTGTATGTAGGGTTTGACAGTTCTGCTAATTGAAGACTTGATATTGCAAGAGCTGAGCTGGACGTTTCGGACCACACTGGAGGAAAGCACCTGCTTAGCAAAACGGTCAGTTGTGTTACTTGTCTTGTATAATTGCTGATGGCAACCAAATCTGCCTGCCACTCTGCCACATGAATACTGTCTTACAGTATAGCTGTAGAGCATAGATTGTTGACAGTTAACATGGAAACGTTGATGCTGCTTAGAAATAACATTATGCCGCAGACTGCAGTGTCCGGTGGTTGAGTCTAAAAATCTAACGTTTGAGCTCGATTATTTACACAAGTCAAATGCACAGCATAACTTTTAGCAGTTAAAACACTTAAAAATTTTTAACACTTCAAACATTCGATAATGTCAAAGCGTGCTAGATGAATATCGAAGTGCACACTGGATCATATGATTTCATAGGACTTCTCTAAATTTAACTGCAGTTTATTAGCATCTGACCACTTTGTGATATTTTCTATTTCCTCCTTTAGTGAGTGAGTAGTTTCTTAACCACTTATCAATTCTGCATTTAAAGGTAGTGTTGAATGCAGCAATTTTCTCCATTTTTGTAAAACTAACATGATTTTGCCAGTTTTCGCTGTGATCTTTTTACATTCCTGTCAATCTCCAAGCGACCATGTAGTAAGGCTAGCTTAAAATCAATGCACTGTTGTACTGGCAGCCGTTTGTTCAAGTAGCAGATGCAAGCAATGCGATAAATAAATAACCATGCCAGCCTTTTCGTTGGTGGGCAGTTACTAATGGCACACACATTGTGTGAATGCAGAGCTGACAGCCTATATGAAGAAGTTGTCGTCTGTAACTCGCTGCGTCGAGCTCTTGATGGCCGAGTTGGGTCCAATGATCTGCTGCGCATGCTGAATCGCACCATTGGCCTCGTCGATTTCTTCATTCAGGTTTATACGGCTGTTTAAAACTGCCACCAATTGTTGTGGTTGTTTTCTAATATTGAATGATAGTATTGTATTCGAGTATATAGTATTCAATTTCAGTAATAATTTTGTCTGTCACGACATTTCAGGATAGTGTTTGTTCACAGTCTTAGCTAGACATCTTAGTCTGCGGTGATCTTTCTTTGCTACGCAGTTCACCTTGCAATCTGTTTATTGTCAATACGCATTTCTATGACGCCATTTTGCCCCCAGTTGTCTATACTTGGGTCAATTGTCTCACCTGCTTTCATATGGCTTCTCCTATGATGTATGTTTGGCTGCTGTTAACACCGATGATGCCATTGACGTTAACACATTAACCCTTTGACGCCCACTGTTGTCATATGGGTACAGCTAGAAAGCATCCTGGCTCTACGTCGACTCTGTTCGTGCCGGCGACTAGACGATCCAGTCTCGGCGATCGGGCATTTCCTTTGGCCGCAGCGCGATCATGGAACACTCTCCCGGTCACCCTGCGAACAGTTTCATCTTACCTAACTTTTCGCCGCGAACTCAAGACCTTTCTGTTCAACATTTCATTCCCAGACAACTGAACTGTCTGTGTGACTTTATAAAGTGGCCCTGTAGTTATTGATAGTGACACTGTAATCTTAGCATCTTATTATTATACTGTGCCAGACCGGGTTAAGCCGTCGTTTGAGTGCCCGAATGTCAAAAATTGCAAATGACGGCTTAACCCGGTCTGGCACAGGATGCTTTATAGCTGTACCCATATGGCAACAGTGGATGTCAGAGGGTTAATGCAGTTAATAATTGTACATGTAGTCACATTGCTGTTGTGTAAAGTGTGGATGTAATAAAGACTGACTGTTGTGGTACAGGTGTGTGTCGATGTGTTTGAGTCATTACCTTCAGTCCAGGTGGACAACTTGAGAGTGTTTCTCAGGTAGATTCTCACCTGGTTACATCTCAGCGTGTGATCATTGTAATCTGTTGTGGTTTCAGTTGATTTGACACTACGTCAATACTAGGGTGTTCAGAAAAATTTTTTTGTGCCAGAATCAATCGCATAGGGTTGCAATACCTGACAAATACTGCTTAAAGGAACATGTAAAAATTTTAACCTTATACCCCAACGGCAAGTGACCTCTCAATGGGCATCAAATGTTACTAATATTGTGGGATTATTGAAGTATTAACACAGTCTCGGATGAGCTTAATTTTTGTTTCCTTTACCTGTTTGAATGATTTTTTACTTATTTATTAACAAATAAAGTCATTGTACAGTGCATCAGATGCCACTGGTGCTTTGTACCAGACTGCTTGGGAGGCAACTCAGGCAAGAGAGAACTTCAAGAGTATACAGTCAAACAAGAGACAATTATGCCAAACTGCTACGTGTGGCACTTGTTGCCGTGGACAAGGGAAATTTATTCCTGGAGGAGTTCATCTCTCTCCACCATTCACCATGCAGGCAGTTGGAGTACTGACATTGTGTACAACTTCACTCTATGAGGCCTGCAAGAACGTCCGTCGCTCCATATGTCAAGGTGTTTGAAAACGCTTTTCTCCAGAAGCACCTCTTATTGCCATTTTGATGGAAATCTTCTGCCAGATTGTAGTGGAGCAAATGCAGACCATATGCCTATTGTTGTTTCGGGAAAAATGTGGAGAAATTGTTGCTATTCTAGGGCAGGAGGTCGCAGTGGTAGAAGAGTTTGTCTGTCTCAGCTCTCTTGTCCAATCAACAACTCAAAGCTCACCTGATATCTCACATCGCAATGCCATCACTCATGCAGAATGTAGACAACCAAATCTGGAAGTCAAAAATTGCCATTTCAACCAAGCTGAAGCTGCATATCACCTGCATTCTACTTATCTTCCTGTATGGCTCTGAGTGCTGGGCAGTCACCAAGAGAGATGTACTCAAGATTGATGCCCTCGATCAGTGGTGTTTGCAAAAGTTGTTAGGAATCAAGAGCAGAATGGCTAGGTGAGACGGACAACCGGGCAACCCCGCCTGTCGGCTATTGTCCAAGCACAGCGTCTTTCTCTGTTCGGCCATATTGCAAGAATGCCAGACGAGTCAGATGCCAGGAGTATCATAACTGCTTCCCCTTTGGAGAACTGCAGGAGACTACCAGGACGCCCTCGTACTACATGGTTGAAGACTATCCAGCAAGACCTGGTATCTAACAATCTCTCCCTGGATGAGGCAATAAATTTGGCTCAGAATTGTCTGCTCTGGAGACTGATGTCTGCGTTTGGCACTACGCACCCCTAGTGGTGCATGCCACACAAGGAGAAGAAGATCATCTGGTCCCAACATTCCAGTTTTTGGGAGATTTATGCACTAGCAGCAGTGGCCATTCTTAAATCAGGCTGATCACTCGTAGACTGACAAGAAGACAGAATGTTTTGCTCTAAGTGACAGTGAGAAAATGTGGCTCAGTCAGAACTGTGAATGTGTTGCTCAGTTTCTCGCTGATCAGCTGGCAACGAAGAACCAAGAGACGATTATGCCGAATTGCTACGCGTAGCACTTGTTGCCGTGAGCAAGGGAGATTTTATTCCTGGAGGAGTTCATTTCTCTCCACCTGGTGCATATCACTGTGCCAGGTGGATGGCCAAGAGACTGTATTGCCTGAAGATGCTGTGTTTCAGGGAACAGTTTCCGATGAATGCACACGAATTGCAAGCTATGAAGTTTGTTTACAACAACGCTATATGTCAAGGCCTGGTACACAGCACCAGTGGCATATGATGCAACATACAATGACTTGAGTCTACTGCAGCAGCTGGAGACGTTGCATGGAGTTGATAGTCACATTGCATAAGCTACACTTCACAAAGTGAAAGGCCATTTGTGGTACTTAAGTGAAGACTTGGCGGCACTATTGTTCACCAAGGTTTTCTCTTATGACAAGAGAATAATATTGTTGCTGCACTGTCAAATCCTGAGGGCAAGAGACATTTAAGGCGAGTGGATCCCAAGTGTCAAATGCTTCAGAGAGAAAAGTCTGTCGCAGTTCGTCACTAAGAAGCTCAACTTGTTTACGGCCTTGAAGCTGGAACAGGGTTTCCTGTCGACTGACCCAGATGCTTTGGAGGCAAGGGAGGACTTCAAGACAGCCAAACAAACTGTTGTTGCAGTGAGAGTTGTGAATGAGTGTGCTGAATACACTGTTAAGTTGGCTACAGACTATAACATGGCACTAACTCATGATGAGGAGCAACGTCAGCTCATTTTTCAAGTCGTTGAATATCATCACAAGCGCAAAGCAGCACCTCTGAAGAGAAAGTTAGCTTAAGTTGACAATTAACTGCTACCTACAACTTTTCAGACTGCCCAGTATGGTGGTGCTGTGAACATAACATGTTTTATCTTGATTTGTGTATGTAAGAATACATCTACTGATCTTTTTGGTTTAAAAGAACTATGGTATCCACTTTTGTGAACTTTGCTGTAGTTGAGCTGTCTGTAAACATGATCATATAACTCTGAAATTTGTGCAGCATATTTAGATTATCATATGTCACAAATAAAAGGGGTATGCCAAAAAAATTTAAAAAAAAATTTTTTCACATATGCAGCCTGAACACCCTAGTCAATACATATTGATTGGTTTCTCACAGTGTTTGACTTGCTATCTTCCACAACATTCAGTTTGACCACATATGATCAGTGTATGATCACTCAGTAATAAATTACAGTGATGTCAGTGACAGCATACATTGTCCAGATATCTCCCGTAGCCCACAGTTGTACAGTTAGTAACCAGTTGTTATGCAAATTTAGAATTATTTAATGTCATAAATTCATAAGCACAATTAAACGTGTAATGATTACAGACACATTGCTGTGGCCTGTTGAGGTCGGCACTAACTACCGACAAGTGACTCCAATATAGGAGGGAAACCAAGATGGCTGACGGGCGTAGAGCATGATGCCATGATTGGCTGACTGATCATCCACCACACTGATGCTGCTGCTGCTGCTGCTGCTGCTGTTGTTGTTGTTGACGGAGGTCTGGAATGCTGACACAGCTGCCCTACAGGGTGCGCCGAGACATCAGCACTGCCTTTCCTGGATGATCTGTCAGGACCTCCAGCGACAGACTCACTTCACCAAAGATGTCTCTTCTTGTCGACTCGGTTCCAGCACACTCCAGAGTGTGCGGGCCTTCACCGCATCTTGGACACATGGGGTCAACTGCTGAGTTAAGTAGATGGTGATATGCCTTGAAGCTCAAGCAGTGACTGCTGCAGACCTGGGCCAGGAACACGGCATCCTTGCGAGACTTGACTTCAGCCCGGTCCTTAGCCGGTTTGATCTTCTTGTAGACCAGCGCGGTTCTCAGATGCTCGATCGGTGTGTCATGGATCGATCTGTTAACACAGCTCAGAGCACCTGCCAGTGAGACCGGCCGAGAAGGTTCGTCTGTTATAGTGGCGGCTTCCTTAGCCGCCATGTCGGCTGCTTCGTTGCCAGGGATGTCCATGTGTCCAGGGACCCAATGAATGACTACGTCACCCTTGACCTGCATTAGCTTCGCTGCTACTGCTTTGTTGTGATTGGTCGACAGGCATCCCACTACTACAGCCCAAAATAGATCTCCTTATCTACCACTGATATCTGCCACATATACAGGGTGGGCCAAATTAAGTGACACCACTGTACATTTTTGCTTGTAACAAATTAATGCATAAACGAAATTTTATGATTTTTGGCATAAATAAACTACATAAAGCAACAAATGGTATGCTGCTAATTTTATGTTAATGAAT
>Ga0209680_1000308_pt1 | contig 12950 bp, 8 predicted proteins | sample WorMetLIZISLAND1_FD_187413 | JGI IMG/M metagenome (GOLD analysis project Ga0209680, IMG submission 187413) | Marine gutless worms symbiont microbial communities from Max Planck institute for Marine Microbiology, Germany - Olavius loisae LIZARD... ... | reverse complement strand
ATAGGGAGGGGGGGGGGTGCGGCGGCAGCCCCACCGCCGTTCAGACTTGGCAACCGTGCCCTCTGTGGGAGTCATCCACTATTCACCCAATAGTATTACTGAAGACTAGGGGATTTTCTGTGTTTTTGTATGTGTGTGTTTATTGTTTTTTTTGTGTTTATTGTTGTTGCTTTGACACTGCTGGTGGGGTCATCAGACCTGTAAAATATCGTCTCTGAAATGACCTAAACTATGTCGAATGGGACGTTAAAACTGACTCAACTCAACTTACTCAACTTTCCATGACAGTGTTGGGAAAATTCCAAACCTTCTTCAAGTTAACAGTGGTTTTAAACAACTCCTCATTCCTTACACTGACCTCTTTCTATCACTTGCCTGACCCTCAAAGACCAGTGAAATCTATGCTAGTATTTCTTGTCGAGAGCATACAGGTTCACCAATCTACAACAACAAACTCGGCTAACAGATGATCCAGGCGACTAAATAGTTACCTGCTGGTAGAAGATCTTCCTTTGCTGCTTTGGTTTGTAGCCTTGAAATATGTCTTTCAGTTGACCATCAAATGTACACTTGATGGCATTTCCCGGTGAGTCACGGTAACTGACAACAAATTGTCAACACAACGCTCACTTGACCAGGGTTCAATCAATCATATCACTTACACACACGGTTGGCATGGTACCTATATTCAAAACCGGGTAAAGAAAGTGTAAAAGTCTAAATTCACAAAATCTACAACATTTTTCAAAATGAATAACATTAACTTTGGCTGACGACATATGCCCAGAGCTCGGGTCTCCTTTTTTGTTGAAATCTGCTCTCCCACTGTGATCAGTCGATGCACTTCAATTTGGCATTAAAAACTGGGTGAAAAGATATTCGAGCTTGTATTGCTTTAAAAAATCAGTCATTTGAAAGCGGACCTTTTTCTTCCTGCTCCTACCTGCTGTTGGTTATGTGCCTGACAGTAAGACCATAAGATGCTAGTGTTTAACATTGATCGACGTGAGGTAGCAGCTAGCGACAGTTACCCCTGTGATCTGAAGAACTGCAGCAGATATGGATCGGTGTTGAGATGCTGCGCGACGGCATTGGCAACCTGATCATAGTTCATCTTCTGTGACAGTTCCAGAGTGAATCCAGGATCAGAGAACACTTGCTTGTCACAGAACGTCACTTCCGTCCGGAAAAATAAGTCACTGTCACAAACATCAACACATCTCCTCAGCAGCTCAATGCACTGCAATGATCACTTGCACTGTTTCATATACAACACTTGCATACACTGTACTGTTGTGCACCATGCTATTGAAATCTAATATACACTGTGTCTCAGAAAAAAACAAGCAAAATTATTTTTGTTATATAGCTACATCAAACTTCCATCAAATCTGATAATTTTTGGCAGAAAGATGGCAAACAGTCTAAAATTATAGGAGATGCATTCATTTTTCACCTCACCTAACTCGCGTCAATGCACTACTGCGTTATACGCAGATGTTCCAAATTGTTACATAACGCTGTAATTATAAGTCTCCAGTAAACGTTCAAAAGATTTAATTAGCACACAGTAAACCAAAATATGGTTTATTTAGCAGAATTATAAGTTTGTATAACAGTTCGTTTCTGGTTAATCAGAATTTGTGCTCTTGTCCAGTTTTTGGTTCTGAATTCTCTAAGAAAACAGTGTAACCTTTCAGCTGTCGTAAATTTTTGATCAAAAGCTTAACCTCCTTTGAAATTGGATTGTGCAGTGTTTTACGTCCCCTCCAACACAGTATAGGTTATATGGGAGACGGTTTTTGAAAAAAACGCATTTTGACGAAAATGCTGACTAAAATTTATCAGCTGCTGCACACTTTCAGTGTAGAATATTTAAGTGGTTTAGCATTTAAACCACAAAATAATTAAAGCATATGGCGCCTTCTGTCGAATTGGTGATGTAATTGTGAGCAATCTGATGGTAACAATTAAAGGCCTACAGAGTTATGTAACAATGTGGAACATCTGCGTTTAACAAGTTAGTACATTGACATGAGTTAGGTGAGGTGGAAAATGAGTGCACCTCGTATAACTTTAGACTCTTTGCCATCTTTGTGCCAAAAATTGTCAGATTTGATGGAAGTATGACGTAGTTATGACAACAATAATTTTGCTTTGTTTTTTTCTGAAACACGGCGTAGTGACGTGGTGGATTGGATTAAAAAGTTACTTATGAAGAATGCAACTGCAAACCAGTCCGTAAATATAATACAGTACAGACAGTTAGTCCAACGCAGCTGAGATATGAGAAGAAAGCTCGAGTAACTCACCGGAAATAGTTCTTGGCAGTAGCAAGATCTTGTCGATCTGAGTTGAAAAGATCGACATCGTTGCGCTGAAAGACGAGGATATCACCGTCCATGAGTTCGTCAAGTGTTTTCTCCAGTGACTCTGTTAGAGGCCTGATCACTTCGACGAGATTCGGCTTCACCTCCTGAACACCAGACCAGCTCACTATACAACTACGCTGCAACATTGAGACACTTACAACGCCCAACACAGCAGAGAGTCGCTGCATCAGGCTGCTATATCATATGTTGCCAATGACATGCTTCAGTCTGGCCTTCTAGAAACATCCATACATATCATAACATTTGTCACGTGACAGCCAAGGCGAAGCACAGCAACGTTATAATCACATTCACTCTATATTAATTCAACGTCACACACATACAGATTTCCTCATCTTTAGGACAGTATGTTTAGCACTCAGTTAAAGACCGTCATATATTCAACTGCAATATAACAACAACTGAACAACAGTTGTAGGATATACTGAAGTACCAGTACACTCAACAATCAGAATTTTATTCATCGTCTCCAAGATAAACTAGGATGTGTCAAGTGAGACGTTAAAATGTCGGACCTGATGTAATGTCGACTTTTGAACAGTGGAGCTAACAACAAGCAAGCACATCAGATATTCCAATGATGAACAAAGAACTAAGTCTGTGCAAAGTAGACACAGTAAACAAACCACACCTCATAGAGAACAAGGTCTGTGCCAGGTGGAAACTGGCCACGTTCACACAGGCTTGGCAGCAGGCAATCACCTACAGCGACACACGTACAGCAGCAGTCGGTCCACTGCTCTGCTAGTTGGTTTTGTTTGTTAGGGTCTAACAGCATTTTGAGCATGCAAATAGCGGCTGTATCACACCTGAGAGAGTTTATTAGTAAGGCCAATGGCATGTATAAAAGGAATTATTTGTTTAGAATGAATATTATGCCTGTATCTCCACATGTTAATTCAATGTGTTACTTACATTACAAATTAATGCACATTGTACACGTCACTTCTGCTACCACAGCACTTTAACTATAGGAATTCTGAAATTTATATTCAATTTTAAGATTAGGAGTCTGAGGTATTTAATGATGACTCAGGCATAATAACAATTTTTTCATTCACAGGAGAACATGTGATAGCAGAGATACAAACACGGCTATAGTCATGTACTACACAGCATTTAACCCAACTATCACATATTACTGACAAACAATTTGCTGCATTGATCAACCTGCGTTAATGCGACTGAAATTTCTCCTGGTTTACCTTTCATCACACATCACCAGTCATGGAAAACAACTAGAAAATACGTTCTAGTGAACGAGGTATCTTGTCCCATTGCCACACTCTGTTGCATTTAACTTGCTTTTCTTTTCGTACTTAGTACGGTCACACTTGTGACTTGTGACTGTCGCCGTCTGTACGGAATGTATTGTGGCTAATGCTAGGTTCACATACACGGATTCTCTTACGAGTCCCTAAGGATCTCACAAATCCGTAAAAAGTACACAGATTTTACGACTTGGTCACTATTTACGAGCGATTAAGATTGTTACGTGCTATTTACGGTTTATTATGAGTTATTACGATGTGCTTAATGTGATATTACACGATTTGTCACTCATAGATAACTACGAGCAACTTACGGGCATTTCAAGACCTATTTCCGGATTGCTGCGAGTATATTATGGAAAGTTACGATTCATAGAAGCTTTTTACGTGTTAGTTACGACCTGTTTACGCATTGTTACGATTAGTTACGAGGTAGTTACGAATCCTGGCAAGAAGTATAAAAAAATCTTGCAAATCTCATTGTATCATCATTCAACAACTGACGTCTACTGTGAGACAATATGGCATATGAGAGAAAGACACTGCAGTTATATCAGAATTTCTACAACTGCTCCTTCAACTAGCTGACAGGGAAGAGGAAGAGGCCCAGCAGCTACCAACATTCTCAACCGATCGGCATCCTGCTCGCAGATGGGTTTGGTGCAGGATGTGACTCACCCGCGGGAACCTCTTTGGACAGTATGATAATCTCCTGCACAAACTGAACTGAAAAGACCCTGCTAGCTATAAGAACTTTCTTCGAGTTGATTCTGACCTGTACCTGTTTGGAGAGATTCTTGACAGAAACAGTCCAAACAGCACAAAAATTGTTACGAGTCACTTACGGATTCTTACAAGCAGTTTATGTGTTGTTGAGAGTGGTTTACGATTGTTACGAGTTATTTATGGAAAAATCAATCCGTGGACACTCGTGAGAAGATTTTTGACGTCAAAAAATTTGCCTCCTTTCACAGATCCTTACGAGTGTTTGCGAGTTGTGCCGAGCTATTTACGGATACCAGCGAGTTACTTACGGATGCTTGCGAGTGACTACAAGTTTGCAACCCGTAACGACTCGTAAGAAAAATCCGTGTATGTGAACGCCCTGTCGGGACAGTGCGTCCTAGAGCAAAAGTTACTATTGACAGCCTATAGGAAAGGGCATATAAGAAATCGATTGGTACCAAAATGAATGACATTGACTTTTGTTTAGAGGTCGTATTATTAAGGTCATGTCGTAGGCTTGCGGCCAGAACAGCCGTGACAGTTGTCACAATAATGAGTTCAAGTTCAAGATCATGCACTTTGTGCCATTTGTTTACTGTTTGAAATGTAAAATGTAAAAATGTAAAATGTTAAAAAACTAGTTTATGATAATTGCTCCGCAATTCAAAGTTAGTGAAATGAACAGTTAGAAGTGAAATTAACAAGTAAATAAACTATTAGCTGACAAGATACAAAACTGTACGTGACTACATGGCCGTCTAACTTACGAATCTGACGCAGTGACATATGTTCTTCACCAACTGCGGCCAAAGTCAAGGCAGTATGTCATAGCGATTAGCGGTGTGATATTTTTCACTAGAGAACATGTCGAGGTGACTTAAAGAGTTTCATGGGCACTGTGGTGTCACGAAACATCACACCGGCCCACTGCCTTCACGGATTTTGAACCTGTACGGAACTACGTGGGCACTGGCATTTGTATGCTTCAGTTTCTACTTCTTTTTTGGCTACGTGTGGTATATTAGCTACGTGTGGTATATTAATCTGATTACACTCAGCTTTTGAGTCCACGTTTAACTTTTCTATCGTGTCATATCAGTGTCTGCACGATAGTCTGAAGGTTCGACAGTCCGAAAGTCAGCCACTTAGCCTGCCAGCACCAGGGCTAGGGTTAGGGTACTTATAGGTTAGGTCAGTGGTCAGACTATATGACTTTCGGACTAGGCTATCAAACCTTCGGACTGTCGACATGCAGTCATCGTATTGAATGTAGGTCTTTCATCTATAAAAGAAAGATAGAATCAGCGATGCAGTGTTTCATGCCACCATGGGCGCAATATGCTATTTAGCAATAATTGCTAATTACTAGAGTCTGCTGTGAGGCAGTATGGTCGGCTATCCCAGCGACAGCTTTGGCTTCTTGTTTTAACACTTGGAACGATTGTTGGTCAATAATGGTACAAACTTTACGACAGTGTTATACTGGCTGCAAGCTAACAGAGCATGGCATACAAGGCAATTTCAGACAGATGAAATGCTACCTGTCTGCCATACAGTACACAGAGCACTGCTGTAGCTGACGAAAGTGAAGGCTCTGAAAGCTTGACAGCACTACCACAAGATACCATGGACTCACATAATAGTGACATTATTGGCTGCTGCTTTGTTATGATTGGTCGTCAATACAAACCACAATTCTTTGCTACTTGTAGCTAAAAATAGACATGATCGTGTGCGATGTTGCAAGGCAGCTCATTGGCAATGATCAGTGACCTCAAGTTTTAGCTGTTACGGAAATGACCAGTATGCTATGCTATCCAGAACAACGTCAATATAAACCGCCAGCTCCGACGGTCACAGTAGACATGAGAGCATTGGACTCACATATTTTAGCTGATATTGGCACGTAGATGTGACCGCAGTATGTGATGCTTCGCGACTTGGGATCGTATTTCTTCAGAAACAGCAGGACGTCATCTAACAAACAACATCACACACTCTACATATGTACACAACTGTCTCCACAATATGATATTAGCATCCACACAAACCTCACTAACTATATACAGCGGTGGCAGCAGCAAGCCACAGGGATCTGTCCTGTTTGACGTATGTAGGTAGGCCTACGTATGTATGTCAGTCTGGACCAGAGAGATATCCTTACCTATGTCCGGTTTGCAACTGAGGAAGATAACTACTTAAAGTAGAAAGCTTACTGGTAATGTTATCCATTGTAACTGACAATGACATTAACTGACAAAATATTAGTATAACAGCACACGGTCCGATGTGGTCAGGAGTAGGAAGGATATTGACAGGACTGCTCTCTAGACTACAGTAGTATTGTATAATGAACAATGATTTGAGCAGCTCACAGGTTTAGTCTGTCACTGGGTTCATTCACTGTGCTTAGGTTTATTTGTGTTAGATCTGTTTCCATTGTCTTGTGCTACATGTGAACACAATGTTGTATTATTGTAACATGGCGAGCTGAGCCTGGTGAGATTGAGAGCTATCTGGATGACTAACCACCGTCGTTCAGTGCTTAAACAGTATGGTCTGGCCATCAGACCTACAAAAATACAGTAATGTTGCCAAAATAATCCATTACGTGTGGCGTGCAAAGCTAAGCCTTCATCAATCAAGTGATAAATCAATCAATGAATCAGAACATTAGTGATGAAACTCAGTTCTGTGTCATTTACTCTCATCTACAAAGTCAACACAGACTGTGTCACACAATACATACTGTCTTTCTCGAAGTATGGAAGCCTCAGCTGTGGTTGCTCTGGATCAGTCGTCTCCACAAACACAATCCACGGGTTGTCATTCTCAGCAATGTCTTGTACCTGTCATTCAGTCCACACCAATGATCATTGATTATTTATTGTACATGTTATTCAACTGCTGCATTATAGATATGACAAAACTGAGCCTCATGTAAATGATCAACAAGAAGTGTAATGGTAAACACTTATTGGGATTATATGCAATCTTGGATTAGGTCACACGGCATACTGTCATGTATCACTCATCGACCTGTAACTACAAACAAAATTTTGTTCAAACTAGAAAAAAATTGTAAATGGACAAACGTACATACGGGTGGACACTGAGATGGCTTTATTAGGTCGACTTAGAGGAGTCGACCTAATAAAGCTCGGTGGTGATATTACTGACAATTACTCCACGCTTCCAGTGATACTGAAACTGATAAATACCATTTCCTTGTACAAGGAAACCACGTCCAGTCACATCAATCATTGATCATGTACACATCTGTATTATACTGCACCCTGTGTTGCTATACAAACCGTTCGCTGAATGTCTCCTTCAATGTCAATCGCCGTAGGACGAAACGTCTGGTTGGTACGGAGATTAAACGCCCATGGTCGTATCTGATCCACTCGGAAGCCCTAACAGCAGCAGTGAACAACACTTTATCAGCTGAAGCCTGTTCAGAACCTATCACATAGAGACCACAAAAAGAAAAAAATCTCTGAGCTTTCCAGAGCCACAAACTTACTTTTCCATAGGTTATCACAAGAAGTAATTGTAATAGGCCTACCAGGGCCCACACTCTCGAAACTTCTTAGGAAAATCTTAGGAAGATTTCTTATCATAGGAAAATATTTAGCAAAGCACTAATCTCGAATTAGGAAATAATGGTGCAATTATAAGTATAATTAACTCTTTATTTTTACGTATTGTTGGAAGTTACTACGCGACGTTGTTGATAAATCTGTAGTCAGTGAGTAGAGCTAAATTATGTCTGGTTAGTGCTTTTACAGATATTGTCAAAGATTGTCCTAAGATAACAAGTCTTCCCAAGATTTTCCTAAGAAGTTTCGAGAATGTGAGCCCCAGTAACATGACCTTGTTACCTGGCAATAAGCAACTATCAGTAGTGCTTAGTATTTCATCTGACATTTATTGGAAAGTCACTACTCCCTGAGATCGTATTTACCCAGTCAACAGCTGTTTTACACAAACATTTGAATGCAAAGCAAAAAAAATTTTGTTTGTTACAATTTTTCCCGGACATTGCCCTGACGATTCCCCGAGTTTTCCATGATCAGGGTATTCCGCATATTCAAGGTCTGTGTCTGCCCTGTACCATCACAACATCCACGGAGAAAGACGTTGTGTGACACTTGGACACTCACTGGGCACAGAATTTCACTAAAATGTTGGGAACACAGCTTTTCCGATACTGGCAACTATCAATCATATCTGAGGTAATCCCACAACATAAGTGCTGCCGTGTCCATTCAGATTCTGCTGCTATGAGCAGAGCTGACACTGCTTCTTACCCATAGACCAATAAATTAGTTTTTAAAATAGAGATTAAGAACTTGACAACAAATACCGACCAAGTTTGTGGATTTGACATGTAACAGCCACTAATATGCTATGTTTCTAAAATCACTGACAGATTGGTCATGCCAGCTTACATGCCACAGTCTGCACATAAAACAACTGGATCAACCTGTTATCCAACCACCATAATGAGTTTTTTTGCTTTGCAGGACTACCATCGGGTCCTCGATCTTTCCCTAGCCTGATTTATGCTATTTTTTAATGTAATGTGAGTTGAACATTAGCAGCAAATTAAAGGCTTGTGTTAGCATAATCAATATGTTATACACACACTCACACAGTCTTCTCAGAATGGCAACTGCAGTGCTCAGCAGATGACCTCTGAAGGTCAGAGAACATCCAAGTACTTTTAATTTTGATGGATATTTGGTTAAATGTGTTAAAATTGAAAAAATATCAAAGTTGGATTTTTCTCGACCGCATGCATCACAAGAGTTTAGATGTACTTCGCCTGTGGTGGTCGTACTCTACGTGAAATTTGGTACTGGACTGTTTCAGCTTGTTTGTAAAATATATGACTGATACTGTTGCCAGGATGATTGTTGAAATATGCCAATTGCTCCACATGTTGGATTTTATTTACTTTATATGACTGCTGTACCTTATTTTCCACACTTCATAGAGTGCAAACTTCAACATTGCCTCCTAGTTCTCTACTTTACCTACAATGATGACACAGGGCACTGAAAAGACAGTCCAGATCAGAAAGCATTACACAGTGGTACTTACGAGACTGCTTGACAGCATTTCCATAAACTCGGCCAGCGTTGCTGCCTTTCGGACACGGAAATTTCTACAAATTAAGACACAACAAAAATTTACTGAGACTACACCACTGAACATTCACCCAGCCTACAACAAACACAGCATCAAATACCTTTCTGAATGTTAGCATACAATAGGACTGGTTAAAAAGGTATTCTTTTAATCACATAGACCTGCAATAAATAAACCAATTAAAAGCAAATTTCAACTGAAGGAATGTTGATTTGATACAGCTGAAAACAGGAAGCGGCGTCCTCACCGAGTGTCTGAACCATGTCTGCGTGGATGATCTTAACACTACTCACAATATTGTTCAATGAATACGAATCTTCATTTACAACATTCATAAGGAGGCAGATGCCGATGTGCGATGTGTTAGCCAGAAAGTGTAAGACAACAGTGTTAGTGTTAGCAAGACGATTTTGGTGGACCCCTGTCATAATAAAGGAAGCACTAGAAATGCACTACACCGACCTATATTGCACCCTGTCGGGGTCAAACAGATCGTTGCCTTGGTAACCAAAGAAAGCATCTTCCAGCAGAACTTGTACATTCATATACAGATGTGCTTCGTTGCGTTCCTTGCGTCGTTGAGCCTCCAGATGTCTGCAACACACAACGTTAATCTCTCATAGTCACGCTCACACACACACAGGCTGACTGTCACAAATTCACCACAAATGGTGCCCTCAAACCACGTGGTATACTCCATGACAGCAATTAACCTTCATCCATTTGAAGACACAGATGGGTGCAACACTTAGAGGTATTTTTTATCTCAAAGCAAGTCCTTTCCAAGTACTTGGTTAAATTTCTGACACTATATGGCATAATTTCTCCCCATTTTATGCAATGATCACATGAGACACCAGTAGCCACATGTAGCACACGCGTAAAGCAAGTAACTATAAAGCTTCAAGTGTTTCAAAGAGATTGAAAAGTAACAAATATAGAAGCTGAATCACTGAAATGACCTCCACATATTGCCTAACATCGTCAGAAGTGAGACAGCTTGACATCATTCTGCAGCAGCAGACACTAGCACTCGACACTGAATTACTTCTGATACACAGCGAGATACTGAAGTAACGTCACAATTTTTTGTACCCCCTAACAACAGTCACCGTATCAGATATTCCACAGTTGTGTTCAGGAAGTGAGAATTAGAATGACGGGAATAACATGTTGTGAAAAATTAGGTGTGCTTATCTAATTCAACACAATATCCATACGTAACAGAAAGACAGGTAGACATCCTATCACAGCACAGTCCATGCTAAGCATACATTTTCCACATTGTGCAGTGGAAATGTCATGTAATACATCTGAAAGTAACTGACAACAGTGATAATAAATGGATACAGATAATTTGCAGGGTGGGTAGAACTGCAGGACCAGTATCTTGCTATTGGTTACAACTAGCTCAGACTGTACTGATACTGTGACAGTGTGTTACTGTGTTCAACTGTCATGGCGGTATACAGACGCTATTATACTTCACTCATGGGTCAGACACACGGTCGTGGGTCTGTATACGGCTATCAGATTACGTTAAGATTGGCGTTCATGGTCGAGGGGTCTTAAGGTCCCGCAAATTGTCTACCCGCAGCAAATTATACCGGTATAATTTGTGGGGTGGGCAGGATAATTTGTAGTCCTACCCCACCCTGCCCCACAGATTACACCGACCGACAATAAATCTACTCACTTTTCTTCAAATAGCCTAGTTTTCAGCGTATCTGGGATGTCGTCCTCAGTCACTGACGCCAGAACAGTATCTGCACAACAACGAAAACAAACTGAAATTCAACACAACATCAAATGCAGACTTGAACTGCAGGACTAGCATCACAGAAACATTAGGTTAAATCTGTGACTAGCCACAATATGTCGTGTCTTGTCACTTTTCACAGATACTTCCCCAACTAATCAAGCTCAGCAAACTGGAAAGCACGGCTGAGTTACAGTCGGTAGCCAGCTAGTAACACGCTCAATAGTAGAAAAAACATCATTTAGTAAGTAAGTCATTTCTTTACTGAAAAATACCGATAATGCACAGTGGATGTACACACAAAATACAAACAACAACGTTAAACATTCCAATATAAGCACACAGTACAGAAGAACTGCATAGGATGTATATGCAAATCAATAATATTTGGTGTATAAGTCTTTCTCAGAAGAGATGTATTCAATCCAAATGGTGTTCGACCATAGCCTCACATGGTTGAACTGTATCCACTAAATTCAGGGTGGGGGAACAGACAATGGTGAGGGCTTCACAAGTTTACACTGTCTGTGTAAGGACATTCAAGACAGCAACACAGACACAGCAGCAGTAACTACAGTCAACAAGCTAACAGCTCAAACTCTTTGCAATTCGTTGTTTCTAAACAGCAGTAGGTTCTTACTATATCGATATGACTCAAAACTGCATTGTTTACAATGTGTTGAGTGACTGAGTAGAAGCTTAATGGCCGTCAGCACAATTAGGCAATACAGTGCCATTGACGCTAGATGTTCTGCAAAATAAACGACTAAGACAAACTAAAAATACAGAACATACACAAATTAATTACCGGTACAACCCCAAAAAAGCAAACAACACAAAACACAATAAAACAAAACTACCCTGGTTTAGTCACCTTTTATGACACTCGGCAAGGAATCGAGTCCTTATTCTACAACGCTCCGAGGAAACTCTCATACACTGCCGTATCACTTTCAAACAAGACAAGGCCCCTGTAATGCAAATCTGCACAAGTGGTGGCAGCTTGTCACATCAGAGCTTGTGAATGTATTTAGCGACAGACCATCAGCTACACAGTCGACTCGTGTAATGTAATGTAAAATATTTGGTAACGCACCAAAGTTAAAGAAAAATTAAATCAGAGGTGCGGGGGAGTCGCTAGGTGGTGAGAAAGTTATGGCGAGGTAAAATAGTGTTTTGAGGTGACGTTTGAAGGAGCAAGTGATGGAGATACTGTGATGGCGGCAGGTATACGATTCCAGATTTGAGGAGCAGCATACGAGAAAGCACGACGTCCGAAATCGGTTTTTACCCTGGGAACTTGGAGGAGAGACTGACTGGAGGAACGCAGCGAACGACTGGGTTGATGGTGAGATATGAGGTTGTAAAGGTAAGCAGGTTGTTGAGTAGAAAGGACCTTGTACGTTAGGATGGCGACCTTGAAATTTGACACTCATGTCTCAAAACCAGACATGACCATGGCCTTTATAACAAGATGAAGGTGCAGTCAACTGGCTGAACTACATAGCAATGAAAGCTTTCAGAAGATAAATAAATAATGGGTAAACTTCACGAGTGATACGACCAAGTTTGCAAAGTGCATATCTGTTGATTAAACAGCAGAGAGATCATGACATACTGATATGTGACTGACGAATGTAGACA
>Ga0209680_1000304_pt1 | contig 13022 bp, 14 predicted proteins | sample WorMetLIZISLAND1_FD_187413 | JGI IMG/M metagenome (GOLD analysis project Ga0209680, IMG submission 187413) | Marine gutless worms symbiont microbial communities from Max Planck institute for Marine Microbiology, Germany - Olavius loisae LIZARD... ... | reverse complement strand
GGGTATGAAAAGTTGCGATTTTTACTGCAAAAGGCACATCCTTGCGTGAATGCACGTCGATTGAGCCATTTTGCGTCAAAATCGGTTGCGGGGTCTGACCTCCAGGCGTGAGCCGGAAAAAAAGTCAGAAAGTTTCGGACTCCCATAGGAATGATGTGTCGCCGTTAACACAGGGCTTGCGCTACCGCGCAGCCTGTGATGAACTTGTCCTAATTGTTATAGTGTAGTACCCACACACTATACGTGGTGGAGAATACGGGCATTGACGTGGACGTCAACGGGCTAACTTGAGTGGACTGAGTCGATTGGATTGTGCAGTGTTTAACGTCCCCTCCAACACTGAGTCGCTCGTCTCTCCAAGTCACTGCGATCGATGTTGTTCGCGCTTAACCGACGTAACGATTAGTCACACGACAAGAACAGATCGTCGTCAGTGATTGAAGTTGGCGCTGGCGTCAACCATGCCTCTTGATGACTGGCGATCGTAATGTCACGTGACTCACGTCGACGTCGTCGGTACATGCCCCGCCGCCGTTCACATCTCAGTCGTTCTCGGTGACGCGCAGTTGACGACGTGAGGCGAGCGCAAATGTTCGTAAGTCGGCAAGTCGAGAAAGGTGCCGACGAACATGGACCACAGGTGTAGACGAGTCCTAAGTGTAGGCGTTTGCAAACAATAGTGTTATGGCTACAGAGTTTGAACATAGCAGCATTCGTGTAAATTGCAACAACATTCGCTAGATGGCGGTATCATCAGTCTGTATAACACACCGTGAGCCGTAACACGACGTGTCAGCATTGTCGAGATTATAGTGCAACACAATATGAAATTCAAACAATAACGAATTAAATATAGTGATGACCATCCACTCCACATCCACACGAAATTTAACCTAAATTTCATTTTTCTGGGAAAAACGTAATGTTTTAGGCCTATGACGTACGTTAAGAGCAGTTTACTGATGCGGTTGCGTAGGCCTATAATGCGATATTTGTCAGGACACGTAGACTGTAAATCGTTCATTATAATTCTACAGTATACTATAAATTAATGGCCAATCTTATCAATCACAGTAAACAACATCGCACGTGTGATATAAACGTCAGATATCAATAACATTCGATGCATTCAGTCTCCTGGACAATTAGGCCTAATAATGCGATCATCGATCTGGTTTATCGTTATTTCAAAACAGTGCATCGAATAAAATCGATATAATGTCATTACAATTGATCTTCGCACAGTTAGACCGATGTCATACGAGAATAGTATAACATACGATAGGCTTACAACGTCAATTATTAATGTGCCTGTAAGTTCGTTCTTGGTCTCATCAATTAAATAAGATATTTAGGCTATAAACTAACTCTATAGGCCCTACACTACACTGTTCAAATACAAGCACTAGGCCCTATATGGTTATAAATATTGAATTTAAACAGTACCAATTACTAGTGCCAAATCTAACTAAAATGATGAAATGATGAAATTTTTGCACAACTCTAAAATTGTGGACAAATACTGTATAGACTAAGATAAAAATATTTGAAAATAAAATTTAAAGAACAGGATAGGGAACAAAGATTAATACAGCTGAATATTTAAATGTTTTTGGTAGATTTAACTATTCAGTAAACGAATAAAATAATATGAGTTTAAACATTTATTATTTTTGTTTTTAAATTATAATATTATCTGTAGCGCATGGCGTTATTTTCTCGTCACCGTGCCGCTTCTTACTGACTGCACTTCTTAGCTCTTTCTCGAGCGTTTTCGGGCCCTGACTTTGGCCTGTGTCATTCGATAATGTGCTAACAGTGCATCCGAGACTCTGTCACACCACCAGATGTCTCCAGATTGAAATAACACCTGATATTCTATTTTTTTCCTTTCTTCTTCTGTTTCAGTATTTTAACTTCCGGCTCGAATCCATTAGATTCGTGGTTATCGGCTTTTTGCTTAGCAGCAACCTGTGCGTTGTTGACTTTATCGCCGACACCATCTTCGGTGCTTGCGGGACTCAGCGTAGGTCCGGTTTGCCCATACGAACTCTTAACTCAACTCTCACTCCTCTTGTGTATTTTTTTCAGCCGATCTGATGGCACTAAGTATTTGAACGTTTTGCCTGTCTGCTTATTAATCAATCGGTAAGCAAGACCTACATCATCCTTACCTTTTACCAGTTGAGAAATGTAATAAGGGCCAGAGTACGGACGGTGGGTCAGTACTTTCTCGCTCTTGGCCTTTATCTTGTTGTCTAGAAGCAATACTTCATCACCCACTTTCCACGTTGGTGTTACGGCTGTTACTGTTGGTCATATTGCCTCTGATCCTCTACTTTAGTCTCAGCTTTGCTCTCCGCTACTGCTTTGTGTATCGTCGCCAGATTGTCACGAAGCCATTCGTAGTACGCTTTTTGTCTACCAGAAATGTTAGGAATTTCTTTTGCTTGGCCTATATCTCCTAGTGGCATGACGCGACCAAACGTCATTTCGAATGATGAGATCATCAGTTTTGAGTGAGGGGTTGCCCGCAGGCTTAATTCCATTAGTGGTAAAACGTCTTCAATATATGCGTCCGTAGTGTCGTAGATTTTACACAGATAACTCTTTGGACCAGATTCTCGGCCAGGCCATTACTTCTGGTAGTTCTAGAAGCACTAGTTTTGTGTGTAAATCCTAGTAACTTCGACAGATGCTTGAAGAATTGAGTCGTAAAAGAAGTAAACTTGTCTGAGATCAGTACCTTTAAATTTCCGTGGGTCGCTATCACTTCTCGGACAAACACGCGCGCGGACTCTTCTGCCGTCTGAGTTTTTACTGGAGCCAGAATAGGCCAGTTTGTATAATCGTCAATCATGCAAAGAATGGCTGTGTATCCATTACGAGTGGGCCTAGTTAATACTTTGTGATCTATACTCCAAGTATGGCCAGGCCCGTCGAGAACTGGCAATGAACGCAACTTTGGGACCTGCGTGTTGTAATTGCGTTTTGCTCTTAGGCATGTATCACAGGAACGGCAGTAATCATCTACGTCGCGGTATAAACTCTTCCAGTAGTACCGCTGGGAAAGACTTAGATAACTCCGCACCGTCGGCCGTATAACCTATATTGTGTTGGTGCAGACGTAAAACCATGCTCAATCAATTAGATAACTCCGAAGCACACCAAAATGTGCGTAATGACAATGAGTATGCTCTATAAGATCAAACCTAAACGACAATGGTACGCACAAACGCTTTACCATTGGTCTGAGTCTAGCCTCCTTCTTGTTACGTTCAGGTTGCTGAGATTCGACTCATGGAAGCTGAGGAACGGGAACGTGCCCACCAACATGAATTGGAACTTCGTCGTTTGGAGATTCAAGCTGGTCGTACAAGTACCGTACCGATACCCGCTGAGTCACCTCCATTTCGCGTCGACGCCGCTATCAAACTCATTCCCAAATTTAACGAGCATGACGTTAATCATTCCTTATTTCCTTTGAGAAGATAGCCGAGCTGAATGCTTTTCCGCGGGATAAGTATACCGCAGTTTCCAAGCTCATCTCACGGGAAAAGCTCTCAAAGTCTTTACAGAACTGACGGTTCAACAGTGTCAAGATTATCCGACGTTAAAAGCTGCACTGTTGACAGATTACTCTGTTGTACCAGAAGTTTAGCGGAAAAAATTCCGAGGCATATCCATAAACCGACATGAAACCTTCTCAGAGTTCGCGTTCCGACTAACAACTCAATTCAAGAGATGGCTCGAGAGTGAAGAGGCATGCCGTGACATTAACTGTCTTAAAGAACTTTTCCTGATGGAACAGTTCCAGACTTGTATCGAAGCTGATCTTCGAATGTGGCTGCTGGATCAGAAACCAAAGACTTTGTCCGAGTCTGCCAGACTCGCTGATCAATACACTGCAGTCTAACGAGCTGGTCGCACGGATCGAAAACCACAAGAACGCAAGTTCAGGTACTGTGCCACAGACATCGATGAAACCATCTACGAGTCATACGTCTGTCCCGCAGCCTGACCACAAGTCTCCAGCATCTCAGCGTAGAGCCACTTTGTTTCCAGCCAGTAAGATTGTCTGTTACTACTGCAAGAGGGCTGGTCATACCCTCGCCAACTGCAGAAAACGTCTGTCAAAATTGTCCGAAACATCAACGTCATTCGATGCCTCTCCAGTGTAGTTAGTATCGACAGTCAGTACGCAACAGGTTGATCAGTTAATACCGGAGCCAGAAAGCAAACCGGAATAGTACATTCCAGTTGATCCGGGCTTTGCTCAGCACTGTGTCACTTCTACTTTGATTCGACCTGATCAATCTCAGAAGTCTGTCAGCGTCGTACTTGATACTGGCGCTTTACAGTCGCTTGTGAATAGCCGTTGTCTTTCAAGTCAAGACTATACGGACGTTAACGAATGTCGTCTCATTCGTGGTGTCACTGGAGATGTTGTCTCGGTCCCACTGGTGCAGGTTACGTTGCACGGTCCCTTGTGCAGTGGCACGTACTTCTGCAGATTAGTGTCAACTTTGCCAACTGATGTTGCCATTCTTCTCGTTAATGACCTGTGTCCAGATCCAGCGACGTTAATGTCGTCACACGTTCACAAACAGCTGCTCTCCGGAATCCGTTGGAAATTACGTCAACCAGTATCGATTGGATTGTGCAGTGTTTAACGTCCCCTCCAACACAGTATAGGTTATATGGGAGACGGTTTTTACAGGTCGAAAGACCCAACCAACAGTATCAAAGTACTGAAGGAAGCTACAAAAGACAAATCAAACAACGGAAACAACAGAAACACACATGCAGAGACAATAATGCACACACAAAACGATATACACACATAAAGCACAGCAAGTCCCCTAGTCTACAATAATATGGGGTGACTAGGGGACAGCTCCCACAGAGGGCAGGGTCGCTAGGCCTGACGGCGGTGGGGCTGCCGCCGCGGTACCCCCGAACCAGTATCGATACAGCATCGGATGACACTCTTGCGGTTGATACTGAGCCTACCAACGAGATGGACTCTGATCTTGTTACGGATGTATCAATGCTGTTTGGAGATACATGTCGTCAGTCGCTGTTCGAGCTGGTTGATCGTGAAGAACTCATCCGCCTTCAGCAGACGGATCCAGATATAGCTTCGCTGTTTGAACTAGTCGACCAACCAGAATACGGATATGTGATAAGCGCGGGAGTACTTGTTAGATTGTGGCGTGATAAGTGTTCGCCACAAGAGGACACCGTTAAGCAGATTGTTGTTCCAACTACGCTGCGGGCAAATTTGCTACATCTCGCTCACGAAATTCCAGCCGCTGGACACCTTGGAGTTTCGAAGACCAAAGATCGCTTACTCCGTCACTTCTACTGGCCGTGTATCTCGCGCGACACTCGAAGTTTTTGTCGGAGCTGTGACGTGTGTCAGCGGATCGGTAAGAATGCGCCGTGTCTTCCAGCCCCTCTACATAGTCTTCCGTTGTTGTCTGAGCCATTTAGCCAGGTCGCGGTCGACATCGTTGGACCATTCATTATCCAGAATCCATTCCACTGAGGCAACATACAGCTTCAGAAGTTGCACAGGTACTCAGTACAGTGTTCAGCAGATTCGGTTTTCCACAAGAAGTTCTCTCTGATCAAGGAAGCGACTTTATGTCTGAGTTAATGCAGATATTCCTGCACGACTTTGGTATTCACCACATCTGGACCAATCCATACCATCCGCAATCGAACGGCGCCTGTGAACGATTCAACGGGACATTAAAAATCCATGATTCGTTCCTTGATGGACTGCTTTCCGGATGCCTGGGATAAAGCTCTTGGGTGTTATTTGCATACAGAGGGGTGCCGGTCGAGACGCTTGGATAGTCTTTTTGACCTCCTCTTTGGTCGCTCTGTCGCTGGACCGTTGGCGTTAGTGAAGTCGTCGTGGTTTTGAGACAGAACTGGATACTGCCAAGCAGAACGTCGTGGAGTTCATTCTCAGCACTAAAGAGCGACTGCGTCGTGCCATAGACGCAGCGACCGCGCATGCAACACAACAACGTACACTCGTTGAACGAGTGTAAAAACATCACGGTTTGTAAAGTTTTGAACTTCAGCCCATCACCACGTGTCCTGGCGAAGAATACGTTGGTTGGCAAAGTAGAATCACTGTCGGTTATTGCGAGTGCGACGCCATTTAAAGGCGATATACAAAATTCAGCAACGTATGAAAAAGTTACAGTCGAACAGACGACATAAGTTTTTGGAAACTTTCAAAAACAGTATAAGTTTGCCGTCAGCCCACACCTAACGCCAGAGCAAAGATTACAGCTATTACAGCTGTCGTATAATTACAAAGACACGTTCGCACAGTTGCTAATGGATATCAAACGACACAAAGGCTATGAATTAAAGCTTGACTTGTTATCTGATAGGCGATCATTTAAGCGACAGTACAGGTTGTAACCGGAAGATGCACAGGTCGATCAGAGCCAAATAGACGCGATGCAACAAGCCGGTGTAATTGAGCCGTCGGACAGCGTTGACTACCACAGTCCACTGATTCTTGTAGCCAAAAAGGATAACTCAAAGCGTATGGTAATCGATTTGCGAAATATTAATAGAATAGTAGCCCCAAAACTTGTGGTTCAATTGCCGAAAATTTCAGAGATACTTGACGAAGTATTAGCATCAAAACCAGCTTATTTCTAATAATTAGACCTACGTAGTGGCTATTTCCACATTTTTTAGATAAAAGGTCACGAAAGGTCACGAGTTTCATGGCCCCCAATGGCCTACGTTGGCAATTCACCGTAGCGCCATTTGGCTTAAACGTGAGCCCGGAAGCCATGTTAACCGTGGTACAGTACAGCAATTGTTTTCTGGGCATCATGGTGTTAGCTGTTGTGTGGGCGACATACTGGTAGCGTCTGACACATTTGAAGGTCACTTATAGGACCTGCAGGTCACTCTTCAGACGCCCAGAGACAATAACTTGTCAGCGAACCCGACAAAGTGCGATTTTTCAAATGATCACGTTGAATACTTAGTATATCGCATCAGTGCCGACGGTATTCAAGTATCACGGAAAAAGAAGGCGATTGTTGAGGCTATTCAGCCGCCACAGTCTGTAAAGAGTTTACAGAGACTGTTAGGCATGTGTAATTACGGGAAAAGACACATTCATAACTATTGAAAGAATACTTTTCACATGAGGCGGCTATTGCGTAATGACACCAAGTTTGAGTGGACGGACGAGTGTCAGCGAGAGCTGGACTACATAAAGCAGGCGCTTACGAGCGTAAGGGCCTAGCGTACGCGGCTTTGCAGAAGGGCGATGACAATAGCAGCCATTTAGTGGCGTACGGCGGACAAGCCCTGAATCGATCACAAGAGAAAGACACAGCCTCAGAGCTTGAGTTAATGTCAGTAGTGCTAGCGTTGAAACATTACCAAACGCTGTTAGTTAGACGTCATGTGACTATGGTCACTGACAATACTACAGTTCTCCATCTAGATCGGTTTACACCGGCTAACGCTCGACAAACTCGTCTGTTAGCATTTTTAATGCAATTCCAAGTGACTGTCAAGTTTGTGAGAGGGTGCAAAAATTACACGGCAGACACCTTGTCTCGGCTCTTCGATGAGATGCCGAGCGAGCAAATACAGACGATAAGACTGACTTTATCGTAAGCGTAAGCGACAAGGATAAACCAGACGATCAAAATGCCAGATCGGCAGAGTGCAGTAAAACCTATCACTGACACGCCGACGCAGCCTGCTGTTACAAGAAGTAAACATGCAGACACAACGCTGTTGGTTGCAGATACACCTAACATTCCGCCAGAGAGCACACTCAAACACGGGCACATAGCGAGCCCACAAGCAGCCGACATGTTACGCACGACGGCGCTGATGGAAGATGAGACAGCTGAGGAGTTAGGGACTGACGCAGACCGAGACAGCGATGCTTCGGTACAAGTTCAAATCACGTGTCCCGAGATAACTGCCAATGACTACAGGACAGATTCAGAGTTTTGTGATATGTACAACTACCTGCAGACAGGAGAACTGACCAATAATGATAAAACAGATCAACTGACATTATTAATGGCTGACATGTATTGTATACGTTGGAAGGAGATCTAATGTACAGATTTACGACGCCATCTGCAGTCTGCGCATTTGCAGTTGTAGCTCGACAGATTCCGTCGATGCACCTGCTACTCGAGTCGGCGAGCGAAAAGACTCTGTTAAACACGTCTGTTCCACTTATGTTTATTGAGATAATGACGCCTTGCGAGAGATTCCCGCGGACAGATCTGGTTGTGCTTGATCAACACAACTGGACGAGGATTGTCTGTCAAGACTTGATGCCAGCAACGTCTGTTGATAAGTCATGAGATGTTGAGAGTGTACAACAGGTCGCACCAACAGCTCGCCAAGACAACAGTGCAGCTCAGAAACTGTCGATAACTGTGAGTATTGTATCAGACCTTCACGTGTTAACAGTCTGTCGCCAACAAAACCACCTACAACAGTGTCATCAACAACATTTGAAACAGAAATAATGTATAGCACACTCACAGTGTAGCACGGTAGTGCTTAACATTCAAGGACCTAGGCCCCTCAAGGGCGACAATCAGTCAATGGGAAACCCCGTACTGGGCCCGTAGCCGTAGCTACCTAACCCCTTGACCAATCGCAAATGATTAGAGATTATACAGACTCCGTTAGAATAGAACTCAGTAAGCTATACCTGGGTAAACTTCAGACAAAGAAACTGTCAGAAATTCTGGTGTTTTTGACGCTAATGTAGTGCTTAAAGTGGAAAGAAGTGGACGCCACAACACAAGCTCCCTTCCTTTTCCTTGTCCTTCTCACTTCCCCCCTCCACTGCCGGATCCACAGTCCCCAATTGCAGGGGCAACCCTTTTCTCATTTACTCTCCCAACCATTCTCTTCCCCTCAGCCTCACTTCCCACCCTTCGACCTTCCGTTCCCCTTAGCCCCCCTACAAGCAAGGGCGCCGGCACGGGTGGGCAAGGTGGGCAAGCGCCCACCCTAAAAAGGTGGGTATAGCCCACCCTGGAAATTTTAGCCGTGGTCTGAAAACTTTCTAGCAATAGTTTGTAAATGAAAGTATAATAGTGAACAATTTATGCACTTGGTACAAATACAATGGTACTTTCAATGTCGTTAATAGAGCTGGGAAAAATCGATTCGGCCGACCGAATCGATTCGCTCTGCCAAATCGAATGGGTAGTTTTCGATTCGGTTCAGTTCAATTTGATTTCACAATACACATTAGTGAGTAGTGACATTACCATGTTTGGCAATTGGTAGTCAATCTCATAACTTACTTAACTGCAGTGCTCATCTCTATCAGTGTCCAGCTTTTAAGGGTTTCAGGGTTTAAGGCTTTCAGAAAAGCCAGTTTAACTGACAATGTAGCCACTGTAGCCGGTCAAAAGACCCTCTCTGAGTCAGTATTTTGAATTAATTCAGTAATTTCCCCTTGGTGTTTGGTTTATATTTTGTACATTTTATGTGTTTGCGGACAGACATAAATCCAAGTTTATGTGTGAATTTGTTTCTAATTCTTTCTGTTATATGCACTGCATTTCATTTTTGGTATACTACATCATTAAAGTTTTTTTGTTGTGCAAAAAAAGCATTCAACATTCTATTAATATGCACAAAGAAAGTAGATACAACAAACACAAGTAGCATAGCGATTGTTAACGAAGCCATATGTTGATGCAAATGGGTTCAAGCAAAAGCTAACAAACAATAAACGTTTTCACCGAATCGAATCGTTTTCCTTTTTGCCGAATCGCCCAGCACTAGTGGTTAACTTATCACAATACTATACGTGGACCATCTGCGCACTGCGCAGTGATGAAAAATGGGAAGAGATATGGCAGGCAGCATGTAATTTCCAGATCAACTGAATTAGATGCCACAACTTCCAGAGTCAGGCGACTGCCCAAGAAACTGGAGCAGTCGACAACTGCTATAGCACCGCATCAATTTCAAGACATCAAGACAAAGTGCAAGTTATAGATACTTTGAGCTGGTTGACCTCCTGGTTGCCGAACTTGACCGCCGCTTCAACCAGCCTCAGCCTGGCATGAACAAGCTGCTTGTGATTGAGCGTGCTGACGGGGACAGTGCAGCCCGATGACATATATAGATGTCATCATGAATTTATAATCATTCAGTCTTCATTACTCCTAGATCCTCATTGCTTCGACAGCTGGAGTCGCTCAGTGATCTGTTTGACGGCGACCAAGACCACAGAAAACATGTCTGATGTTCTTAAGCAAGCTTACCTGGTGTTCAGCAGAAGAAACAGGACGTACTATTCAAAGACGTTTGTATGCTTGCAATAATCCTGTTACCGTTGGCATGATTTTTTTTTTCTGCTTTGCATGTGCTACCGGTTGGCGAAATAAAGATGTATATATATTTTTGCATTGAACTATGCCCAAATTCCATCTCTTCACTGTCGTCGCGAAGATGCTAATAAACGGGTTTTCAGGTCATCTCTGACCCTACCGGTACCTCTTGCATTATTTCCCTATTACTTCAACAAAGAGATAGCACTATTACTTCTAGATTAAGACCTGCAGCAATTTATCCTCGGCCAGCTACCAGAACAAAACGTTTTACATCTCCAGTTCATTTTTTTTGTTAAATTATCAATAGACTGCATTAATATTGTTGTTCTTCGCTTCCTTTTGGTGTATTTAGTTGTGGACTTCATTGAATAATTTTGTGATTGCATATTTTTTGTGTTGTGTAATTTAGCAGTTTTGTCTATTCTGCTGTTGAAAAAATAGACTTGACTGGACTATCTACTTGGCCACAAGTGTTGAATGCGAGAGATCGTTGAGCGTGCTGCGTCGGTTGAAAACGTGACTTCAGTGCACAACAGGCTGCAGTGTCGGTTGAATCACAAGCTCAATCTTGTCACAATCCTGTGGCACATTCTGCAAGACCAGGGCTTTATCCAGCCGTTTGTTTCAGGTGGCAGGGGAGGGAGTATGAAACTCAGGAGGGACCATCGAGTGGCCGAAGCGCAGAGTGGATGAGGGGTCTGGGGATGGGGTGTCCCCTCCCCAGGGATGGGGGTCCGGGGGTGTCACTCCCGGGAAAATTTTGAAATTTGAGACGCCATTTGGTGCAATCTGGTGCATTTTGGCAAGAAATTGACGTTTTCCAGTTTTCCACCTTTGTGAACGCAAACATTGACATAGTGCTCGACAGTGGTATTGACATAGTGGCCTACTATTTTAATTTTTTAGTAGTATGAACGCCCTCTGTTTCGTGTTGTAGCAGAAAGTTAGCATGCAGTGGACGTGTCATGCAGCTGTCGTCAAAACAGGTAGTCCCCTGACGGGGGGAGTTGATGGTCCTTCTCCAGGGGGAGTAACTTTGTTTCAGGAGGGGGGAGTTCTCCACCCCTACGGGGTGCCTGGATAAACCCATGTAAGACCATGTACGGCGCGACTGGAGATTTCGTTCGCATGAGAGTGTACTGATGTTACGCTTTCCTGTAGTTATACAAACTAGGCTTGAGCATAACTAGGCCTAACTGTAAGGCTAGGTCAGACGACATAATATGAGATAAAGGATTGACAATTTTTCATATCGTGGCCAAACTAAATCATCTCTCCACAGTCTATATGTCGGTACCAGTGTACTACGGTGGGCAGGGTGGGCGACCGTTACATATGGCAGGTGGGCATCTGAAAACCAGGATGGGCAAACGAAAACATTTTTCGGCACCAGGCGCCGAATTTTATCAAACAAAATGCCCACTCTGGCCTGAAACACTGCCGGTGTTACATTAAAGTCTTCCCCGTGAGAAATCCTCCGAGGGGAGAAATAATAACGCTATGAAAAAGTCTCTCTCGCCATTAAATATTCGCCCCGACCATTAAAATGTCTCCCTCCCCATTAAAAATCTGCCGTAGTCGCTGTGACAGAATCGCCCCCTATGAAGAAGTCTCCCCTGCTTTGGCTGTGGCATGATGCGTACCGGGTATTAAGCTTATAACTTCTCCCCCAGCGTAAATTTGTCTCCCCTGCAGTATAAGTATACCACATATCGTCTACCCCATTATAAACTCTCCGCTGGTATGAAAAAGTTTCCCCTTTCCAAACACCGTTGTCTTTGCCGCTGCACACCGTTCACAATAGCGTATTATTGAGGACCCACGTAGCGCGAACCGTGTCTAGCTGCTTCGCCGCTCTACGCCAGGTAAGAGTATACAACGCTCTGTCAGTCAACCAGTTCTGCTGTCTTTGATTTCGTCATTGGTCCTGGCACGCCTTGATTACGGAAGTACAGTTCTAACCAGTATCTCAAGACAGCTCATGGACCATTTACAGTCAGTGCTCAACGCTGCAGCAAGACTGATTTACAGCCGTCGCAAGTACGACCGTGTCACGCCGCTGCTTAAAGAACTGTATTGGCTGCGCATCCCAGAACGGCTTAAATTTCGATTGGCCGTTCTTGTGTTTAAGTGCCGTAACAAGACAGCACCTCAGTATTTGGCTGACGATCTGCAGTGGGCCGCACATGACAGCGCGAGAACGCGACTTCGCTCAGCTTCGCTCAACAAACTAGTCATGCGCAGGTCGCGACTGTCAACGGCTGGAGACCGCGCCTTCGGCGTCGCCGCACCTCGCCTGTGGAACGGTCTGCCCGCGTGCGTCACCTCAGCGAGTACACTTCCGACCTTCAAGAAACATTTGAAAACACACCTGTTTAGCCTATCGTTCAATCTATAACCGCATTTCCCTTTTTTAGTTTATTATCTACTGTTTTATTACCGCGCGATGCACTTTAGTGCAAAGCGCGGTATTGCGATCGCATGTCGTCTGTCCGTCCGTCCGTCCGTCCGTCTGTGACGTTGGTGAATTGTGATCACATAGGTTGGAATTCTTCAAAAATAATTTCACCATTAGTTAGCCTGGGACGTTCGCTCTTTGCAACCCCAACAAGACGAGTCTGCTCCAGAGGGAACACC
>Ga0209680_1000303_pt1 | contig 13027 bp, 15 predicted proteins | sample WorMetLIZISLAND1_FD_187413 | JGI IMG/M metagenome (GOLD analysis project Ga0209680, IMG submission 187413) | Marine gutless worms symbiont microbial communities from Max Planck institute for Marine Microbiology, Germany - Olavius loisae LIZARD... ... | reverse complement strand
GGAATCGCATCAACGGGATCGAGAACTTCTGGAACCAGGCGAAGCGGCATCTGCGGCGCTTTAACGGCATCCCGAAACAGAGCTTTCACCTGTTCCTAAAGGAGTGCGAATGGCGGTTCAATGGAGGCGATCACCGGGAACTGCTTAACCAATTAAAGACATGGGTGAATTCGAGACAAAAACGTCCTTAGCTAGGACAGCCCCAAACTCTAACCGGGCGACCGTCTCGGCGTATCTTGCCAGCTCAAGCGCGGATCTGGTGTTCCTGACGGAGGTCACCCCCGATTGGTTGGCGGCCCTTTCGGACCTCGATAAGATCTATCCCCACCGGCACCACATGGGTGACACAGCTTTGACCGATGGGGTTCGACTCGGTGTCATGGTTCTTTCCAAGGACCCGTTGATCGAAACCCGGACCCTCGTCGATGGACCGAGCGGTCACGCGTTTGCACAGATTGCACGGGTCGATCGACCCGGGGCGTCCTGGACCCTGATCGGCGTTCATCTTCATAAGCCGTTGTTTGATGAGGCGAGGCACCAGTACCGTCAACTGAAAGCCCTGACCCGGGTTATTCGTGACGCGCCCGGGCCGGTAATCGTCGCCGGCGATTTCAACATGACGCCTTTTTCGCCGAAGTTCCGGACCCTGCTCTCGGAAACCGGGACCAGCCGGGCCGCCGGCGGCCTCAATCCGTCCTGGCCGTCCTGGACAGGACCTTTCGGCATTCCCATCGACAATGTCCTGGCCAAACGTGGCGTGCGCGCGCGAACAACGGTCGGGCCGCATGTCGGCTCCGATCACCGGCCCATGGTGACCGAAGTCGAGTGGGATGGGTGATCAGCGCTAATTGTCGAGTTCCTCGCGGTCGGCGAAATTGGCCAACGCTTCGGGGTTGGCCAGCGCTTCCTTGTTCTTGACGGCGCGGCCATGCACCACGTCGCGCACGGCCAGTTCGGTGATCTTGCCGGATTTCGTGCGCGGAATGTCGGCGACCTGCACGACCTTGGCCGGCACGTGGCGCGGCGTGCAGTTGCGCCGCACCTGATCCCGCACCGTCTCGATCAGGCCGTCGTCGAGTACCAAGCCGTCGCGCAAAACGACGAAAAGCACGACGCGCACGTCATTATCCCATTCCTGGCCGATGACGATGCTCTCCTGGATGACGTCGAGCTTCTCGACCTGCCGGTAGATCTCGGCCGTGCCGATGCGCACACCGCCCGGATTGAGCGTCGCATCCGATCGCCCGTATACGACCATACCGTCGTGTTCTGTGATTTCCACGTAGTCGCCATGACACCAGATGTTCGGATAGACGTCGAAATAGGCGTTGTGGAAGCGCTCGCCGTCGGCGTCGTTCAAAAACCCCAACGGCACCGAGGGGAACGGTCTCTTGCAGACGAGTTCGCCTTTTTCCTGGCGCAGGGATTGCCCAATCGTATCGAAGACGTCGACATCCATGCCGAACATGCGGGCCTGCAGTTCGCCCCGCCACACGGGCCGCGTCGGGTCGCCGCCGGCAAAACCGCCCATGATGTCGGTGCCGCCGGAAAAGGAGGCCAGTTGTACGTCGCTCTTGATGCCTTGATAGACGAAGTCGAACCCTTCCGGCACCAGGGGCGACCCGGTCGACCACAGGCGTGTGACCTTCGAAAGGTCGTGGCTCTCCATGGGCCGGACTTCACTTTTCGCCAAGGCGTCGATGAACTTGGCGGAGGTCCCGAAAAACGTCGTTCCCTCGGTCTCGGCATAATCAAACAAGATCGCCGGGCTCGGATGGAAGGGAGACCCGTCGTAGAGCATGACGGTCGCTTCTCGGGCTAGCACGGAGGCCAGCCAGTTCCACATCATCCACCCGCAGGTGGTGAAAAAGAACACCCGGTCGTCCCGCTTGATGTCGCAATGGAGAGCGTGCTCGCAGGCATGCTTGAGAAGCGTCCCGCCCGACGAATGGACGATACACTTGGGTGCTCCCGTCGTGCCCGACGAATACATGATGTAGAGGGGGTGGTCGAACGGCAGCTGGTGGAAGGCGATTTCGTCCGCTCCGTAGGCAGCGGAAAAATCTTCCCACAGGACGCCCCCGGGGAGCCCCTGAAGGTCCGGGTCTTCATCGGCAAAGGGAATGACCACGACCCTTTCCACGCTCGGCAGCTGGGCTGTGATGTCCCTGATCTTTGCGAGCGATTCGTGGGTCTTGCCGTTGTACCGGTATCCGTCGGCCGTAAACAGGACCTTGGGCTCAATCTGGCCGAAGCGGTCGAGAACGCCCCGGACCCCGAAATCCGGTGAGCAGGACGACCAGACCGCACCCAGACTGGCGGCCGCCAGCATGGCGGCGACGGCTTCGGGCATGTTGGGGATGTAGGCGCCGATCCGGTCGCCCGGTCCGATTCCTTCGGCCCGAAGCGCTTGTGCGATCCGTGACACCTGGTCATGGAGTTCCGCGAATGTCACGCGCCGGCGACTTTGATCTTCGCACCAGAAGACCATGGCATCGGCATCGTCGCGGCGTTTCAGGAGGTTTTCGGCGAAGTTGAACCGGGCTTCCGGGAACCATTTTGCGCCGGGGAGTTTGTCGGCGTCGACGACGGTCGGCCCCCCCCAGGTGTCTCCGGCAAGGTCGAAATAATCGACCAGGCTCCGCCAAAACTTATCGATGTTGTCGACCGAGAACTGCCACAGGTCCGTGGTGTCGGCGAGAGACACATCCCAATCCCGTTCAACGGCCCCCAAGAAGTCGAAGACCGTCGTCCGTTCGATATGCTCCCGGCTCGGTTGCCAAAGTGGTTCAGGCACGACCCCGTGCTCCCCATTTCCCATTCTTAAGACAGCTGGAATTCCGGTCCAGTATGGTGAGGCGAAACCGGGCTGACAAGCGGTGCCGCCGGTCTACGTTCGCTTAATCGTGGGACGTTTCGAGAAGAGTCCGGGCACGACGCCGGTGATCGTCGTTAAAATAGCCGGCGACGAGCCGCCATACCGCCCAGAATACAGTGGCGTCATCGGTAAAACCCAAAACGGCGATGAAATCCGGAATGGCGTCCGTAGGCACGATGAAATAGGTCAGCGCCGCCAGGATCGCCGCCTTCAAATGTTTCGGGGTGGCCGGGTCGAGGGCACAGAAGTGCGCGGCTGCCGCTTCCTCGGAAAACGGGATCTTGCCGAGGGCCCCGAGAATCTTATTTTTCAGCCTCGTGGTGTCGACCCGACCCGGCCCGAGGCCCGGTCCTTGATCCTTCATTCTCGCTTGAACCCCCCGCCTTGGATATCTAAGACATCCGAACGTAGGTGCGAATTGGGGCGAGGGTAAGGCGATGAAATTGGACGGACAGGCGGCTGTTGTCTCTGGTGCGGCGTCGGGGTTGGGTGCGGCGACGGCGAAAGCGCTTGCCGAGGCCGGCGCGAGAGTTGCCGTTCTCGACATGAACCTGGAGGGTGCGGCGGAAACGGCTGGCGCCATCGGCGGCGTTGCCATTCAATGCGACGTATCCGATGCGAAGAGTGCCGAGGCGGCCATACGCGACGCGCGGGACGTGCACGGGCCGGCCCGGATCGCGGTGTCCTGTGCCGGTATTGCGCCGCCGGCCAAGATCGTCGGCCGCAACGGTGTGCAACCGCTTGAGACCTTCGCCCAGACGATCCAGATCAACCTTCTCGGCACCTTCAACATCATGCGCCTAGCCGTCGCCGACATGTTGGAGCTGGAACCGCTCGATACGGGAGAACGGGGCGTCATCGTCAATACGGCGTCGGTCGCTGCTTTCGAAGGGCAGATCGGCCAATGCGCCTACGCGGCCTCGAAAGGCGGCGTCGCGGCCATGACGCTCCCGGCGGCCCGCGAACTGGCCCGCTCCGGAATCCGTGTTCTGGCCGTCGCACCCGGCACCTTCGGAACGCCGATGCTTCTCGGATTGCCCGACGAAGTGCAGGAAAGCCTCGCCGCCAGCGTGCCGTTTCCCTCCAGGCTCGGCGACCCGGCCGAGTTCGCCAGCCTGGTCCTGCATATGGTCGACAACGTCATGATGAACGGCGAGGTGGTGCGTCTCGACGGTGCCCTTCGGATGCCGCCGATCTGAGCGATCCACCAAGACACCAAGCGAGGCTGGCTTGGCGCCGCGTTCAAGGCGAACTAAGGTTTCGTCATGCGAAAGACCACCACGTCGCCACCGGACCTTGCCGACATCGAAGCGCTTGCCCGGGAAGCGGCACACAGCCTGCCGGACCTGTTCCGGGCCGAATTGGACGGCGTCCTAATCCGTGTCGAAGATTTTCCGGACGACGACATCATGCGCGAGATGGAACTCGAATCGCCGTTCGATCTGCTCGGACTCTATAGCGGCATCGCCACCGACCGCAAAAGCGTCTCGGCGACGCCGCAGGACATCGACATGATCTTTCTCTACCGGCGCCCGATCCTCGATTACTGGTGTGAGACGCACGAGCCGCTGGAACGGGTCGTGCGCCACGTCCTGATCCACGAGGTTGGCCACCACCTCGGCCTAAGCGATGCGGAAATGGACCGGATCGAACGTGATGCTGGATAGGCTGGGCGCCGTTCAACCAGGCACAAGAACGGCAGGACGGCAGTCGGCCAGCAGGTCCAGAAGTTGACCGATGGCGAAGGGCTTGAGGAGCGTGTAGGTCGCTCCCAACTGAGCGCTGTTGTGAAGGTATTGTGGGTTTCCGGAAATGGCGACGATTGGGAGTTCGGGATCTTTGCGGCGGATGGCCAGGATCGATTCGATCCCTTCGCCACCGTCCATCACGAGGTCGGTTACCACCATGTCGGGCCGCTCGGCTTCGAACATGCGGAGTCCCTGGCGGCCCGACCCGGCATCGCGAACCCGGTAACCGGCATCCTCAAGACCGGCGCGGATATGATCTCTCAGGAGGTTTTCATCCTCGATCAGAAGTACCGAAATCATGGGCAATTCTAGCGCCCGATGCTTACACGAACCTATCAAACCCCTTAAAATCAATGCGAGCGAGCGGTGATGGGGACGGGTACCCGTCGACGAGGCCGATTCGCAATCAATAGAGTTAGGTCATTAGGGAAGATCGGTGGACCCCCAGCAACCGGATTGGCCCGAGGGGACGGCAATTCCTCTGGAGAAAAATTGGTGGAGCCGAGGGGAATCGAACCCCTGACCTCGTGAATGCCATTCACGCGCTCTCCCAACTGAGCTACGGCCCCATGGGTCGCGGACAGGCGGTGTGCCGCCTGCGCGAGCGCGCGGATAATGTGGGTGAAGGCCAGTTCTGTCAAGCGGTGATGATGATCGGTCCAATACGCCGAAACCGGCGGTTCCGACCTTGCGCCGCACCGGTACGGAAGCTACGTTACCTTCGTTTTCGAAAAAGACGCGGGGTACGCCATGGACGTCGTATTGGGGCCGCTTTTCCGGGTCCTTCTCATCGTCATCGAACTCTACATGTGGGTGATCATCATCGGCGTCATCCTCAGTTGGTTGGTCGCTTTCAACGTGATCAACACGCAAAACCGTTTCGTCTATATGGTCGGTGATTTTACTCACCGGGCGACCGAACCGTTGCTGGGACCGATCCGCCGGGCGTTGCCGAATTTCGGGGGACTGGACATTTCGCCGCTCGTTCTGATCCTCGGGCTGATCTTCCTGAAAGGCGTCCTTCACAACATCTATATCCAGATTGTTGCCTGACCGGGAGAGTCTCTTTCGTACCACGAGCGAGGGTATTCAGGTGTCGGTCCGTCTCGCACCGCGGGCATCACGCGACCGGATCGATGGTGTTGTCGTGGACGCGAAAGGAAAGGGCGTTTTGCGCGTAGCGATCACCGCCGTACCCGAGCAGGGTCGCGCCAATAAGGCTCTCATCAAGTTTTTGGCCAAGGAATGGAAATTGGCGAAGTCGAATTTGACGCTGGTTCGAGGCGCCAAGAACAGGGACAAGACAGTGTTGATCAGGGGCGCCGACGTTACGGACGGTCGGCGTCTGGAGAAATGGGCGGAGTCCCTGTCGTGATGGGGCATGCCGCGGAGCAAGAGGGAACAACGGATTCATGACGGAAGCCCGAGTAATCGACGGAACAGCCTTTGCCGCGGGCTTGCGCCAAAGGATCGGTGAGGCCGCCACCGGGATAAAGGCGAGCCACGGCCTGACTCCCGGTCTCGCCGTCGTGCTGGTCGGCGAGGACCCGGCAAGCCAGGTCTATGTGCGCAACAAGGCCAAGCAGACCGTCGAAGCGGGCATGGAATCCTTCGAACACCGTTTGCCCGTCGATACGGTCGAACCGGACCTGCTTTCGCTGATCACGCGGCTCAACGACGATGCCCGGGTCCATGGCATTCTGGTCCAATTGCCACTTCCCGACCACATCGACGAAATGAAGGTCCTCGCCACCATCAGTCCCGAAAAGGACGTTGATGGCTTTCACCTCATCAACGTCGGTCGGTTGTGGACGGGGGCCGATGCGCTGGTTCCCTGTACGCCAGTCGGGTGCACCATGCTGTTGAAGGATTCCATCGACGATCTCACCGGATTGCGGGCCCTGATCCTCGGGCGATCCAATATCGTCGGCAAACCCATGGCCGCCTTGCTGCTGGCCGAGAACTGCACAGTGACTCTGGCCCATTCCCGGACCGCCGACCTGGCTGGGCGCTGCCGGGAGGCCGACATTCTCGTCGCCGCCGTCGGCCGCGCGGAAATGGTCCGGGGCGACTGGATCAAGCCCGGTGCCACGGTCATCGACGTCGGCATCAACCGCATCCCGGCGCCGGAACGGGGCGAGGGTAAGACTCGCCTGGTCGGCGATGTCGCTTTCGACGAGGCGAAGGCGGTCGCTGGCGCCGTCACGCCGGTTCCCGGCGGCGTCGGTCCGATGACCATCGCGTGCTTGCTGCGCAACACGCTGGTTGCCGCCTGCCGTCAGCACGGCGTCGAACCTCCTGCTCTTTGATCAGCAGGGGTCTCATAACCTATTGATTTAAAACAAATTGCTGCACATATGGCTGCAGCATAAAGTGCAGCAAACCCAACTCCCTTGGAAATCCAGACGGGGTGATCAACGCAGATGACGGTTTATCGGCAAGGTCACCGTTACGATCGTTCCCATACCCGGTGTGCTTTCGATTTCGAGGGTGCCCCCCGTGAAGCTCGGCGATCGCTTTCGACAGCGATAACCCGAGGCCGGCACCTTCGCGGTCGACGCGACTGCCGTGCTCGGTCCGCCCGAACGGCTCAAGAACCCGAGGAATATCCGTCGCCTCCATGCCGATACCGGTGTCCGTTACACGGAACCAGGTCGCGCCGTCGGGTTCGACTCCGGAGACCAGCCCGACCCGTCCACCCTTCGGCGTGAATTTTATGGCGTTGGTCAACAGGTTGAGAACGACCTGCCTGAGGCGGACCCGATCGACGAGGACCAGCGTTCGATCACGCTCCAATTCCCAGCGCAACGTAATCCCGCCCTCATCGGCACTCGGTCCGACCATGCGGCAACAATCGTCGAGGAGTTCATCGAGTTTCAAGGCTTCCTCGAAGAGGATGAACTCGCCGACGTCGATCTTCGCCATGTCGAGGATGCGGCGGACCAACTCGAGAAGATGGCTGGCCGAGTTGTGGATATCATGTCCGTATTCCCGGTATTTGGGATTGCCGACGGTCCCCAGAACTTCCGATTCGATCATTTTCGAGAACCCGATCACCGCGTTCAGGGGCGTCCGCAATTCGTGGCTCATGTTGGCGAGGAAGAGGCTTTTCGCATGGCTGGCCTCGGTGGCGATGGCCTCCGCTTCTCTTGCGCGCGCCTCGCTTTGCGACAGGGCCAGGTTGGTCGCCATGATTTCACGGGTTCGGTCCTCCAGCGCCAGCCGATTGCGGCGGTCGCGTGCCAAGATCAGCCAGGCGGCGCCGGCCATCACCGCGAATACGAGACCCAAAGGCAGCGAAAGACTGGTGAAATAGCGCGCACCCGGTCGGTCCGGGTGCCAGGTCACGGCCGCCGCGGCCCGACCATCGATCCCCTTCAGTTCGAGCGCCGGATCCATACCTGTTTCATCGAACCGCAGGTCATGGAGCAGGAACTTCTCGGATATCTCCAAGAGTACGGCCTTGTCGATGAGGCGGGTGATGACCAGCACCGGATAGGGTTTCGACTTGGCAGCCGCCATGTCTTCGTCTTCCGGTAGTATGGCGCTAACGCCGGCCAGATAGACCTCGTCACCCAAGGAAACGTAGGCCACCGCCGGTTCGGGTCTATCCGGTTCCGCGTTCCTGGCGAGAGCGATCATCGGCCGAGCGGCGCTAATCAAGGCGGAAGCCGACGGGTCGGGATTCTCCGAGAACCCGTATTGAAAGGCGATCCGGTTGTCGGTGCCGAAGACGAGGGAATGGGCGAGATCGAACTGGTCGATCAGATAACTGCCGATGTTTTCGTCGGCCCATTGCGGGTCGAACCCCTTTTCCACCTGTTCGACCATTTCCAGCCACCAGGAATGGTCGCTGACGAGAAGGCCATGCCTCTCTTCCATGTCGCTAAATATGGACCCGATCAGGTGCGACGAGGACTCGCGGGCGACCTTGTCGATGTTGCTGGCTGCGATGCCCAGGAACGTCAGCACCGCCGTGACGGCGACGATGAACAGTGCCGCCAGGGGGAACAGGGCGCCGGTGTTGGTGCGTCGCGCACCCGACACCAGAGACTCGATTCCCGATTGCTCGCTCTTTGGGGGATCAGACTTTTCGACTTTGGCGCCAAAGTTCATGAAATCCCACATCCCTGGAAATGATCTCGTCATCTCGCCGGTTCCGCGCCGGTCGTCGAGTTGTTGACGGAAGGATACATCAGATGGAAATCAATCCAAAGTTGGCTTTTCCGAGAAAAGCTTCGGTCCGCAGGATGACTCGGTACCAGGGCACCCTCCGGTCAAATTGCCGCGAAGGCGTGATGACAGTGCGCTGTTTGTGTCTTAACTTGATGGTGAATAATCGAGGTGGGAGCGAAGATGGCGACGAAGTTGCTTCCGATAGCTTGCCCCGTCTGCGGAGAGTGCCAGAATTCCATGCCCGGCCGGTTCGATCCGACCAGCGAGCCGTTCGGGCCGGTGACCTGCATGGTCTGCGGGCACGCCTTCACGCGGGCCGAATACGAGGCCGGCCTTGCCGAACGCAACCGGCAGTTCGAAACCCTGAAGGGTCCCGGCAGCGAACCGTGATCGAACTGCTTGCCGCCGTCGCGGTGTTCCTATTGACCCACCTGTTGCCGGCGGTGCGTCCGCTTCGCGAAGCAGCCGTCCAGTTCGCAGGAGAACGAGTCTATATCGTCCTCTTCTCCTTGCTTAGTGTCGCCGTCATCATTTGGTTCGGTTGGGCTTACGTAAAAGCGCCCTATATCGAGCTCTGGCCGCAAGCGCCGTGGTCGCGCTGGGTCCCGTTGACGGCGATGGCCGTCGCCTGCCTGCTTGCCGTCATCGGCCTCACGTCGCCCAATGTCTTTTCCCTGGGCGCCGGCCGGGCGCGCTTCGACGCAGCCCGCCCCGGTATCGTCGCCCTCGTCCGCCATCCGGTGATCTGGGCGTTGGTCCTTTGGTCCGCCGCCCACATTCCGCCCAACGGCGATGTGGCGAGCCTCATTCTGTTCGGATTGTTGACTGTCCTCGGATTGACCGGTCCTTCCACACTGGACCGCCGGCGGCGCCGAGCCATGGGAGAGGCCTTTTGGGTGGAGACTGCGGATCGGGTCGCCAAGACGCGGTGGGGGGAGGCGGTTCTTCAAATCGGCCTTTGGCGTTTCGCCGGTGCCGGCGCTTTTTACGCAGCGCTGCTTTATGCCCATGAGTGGGTGATCGGCGTTTCACCGTTTCCGTTGTAGATGCCGATGCGGGCGGCCGTCACCTGTCTACTCGTCGCGTTGACGTCGGTATCCGGCGTTGCCGCGGCTGAACGCGAGAGCGAGTTGTACCGCCTCTATTACGACGCCGAAGTCTTGTCGTTCTGCGGCATGGGTACACCACGAACGGAAGTGGGATTCGATCGCCGATTGGCGGCCTTGATCGAGCGTGATGCGTGGACGGACGACGGACACCGCGCCGTCCGCCGCCGTGCCTGGGTTGCGGCGCATCGCGAATGGAACAACCGCAGTCTCGGCGGTCATAAGGCCTGGTGCGATGACGAAGGCCGTGCGGCGCTTGTCCGGTTGCACGGGTTCGCCGCGCTGCCGGATTAGGCGGGTCGTCCGTACCGGATAAGGCCGGATAGGGATTGAGACTCCGCCCGCCCGGTGATAGATAGCCCGGCCATGACCGACGATCTCTCGCATATCCGCAACTTCTCGATCATTGCCCATATCGACCACGGCAAGTCGACGCTGGCCGACCGCCTGATCCAGATGTGTGGCGGATTGAGCGAACGCGAGATGACCGAGCAGGTCCTCGACTCCATGGACATCGAACGCGAGCGCGGCATCACCATCAAGGCCCAGACCGTGCGCCTGGAGTACAAGTCGGAGGACGGCGACACCTACGTTCTCAATCTGATGGATACGCCGGGACATGTCGACTTCACCTATGAGGTCAGCCGCTCATTGACCGCCTGCGAGGGGTCGTTGCTGGTCGTCGATGCGACGCAAGGCGTTGAGGCGCAGACACTGGCCAACGTCTACCTGGCCATCGATAGCGATCACGAGGTGATCCCGGTACTCAACAAAATCGACCTGCCGGCATCGGAACCCGAACGGGTCAAGGAACAGATCGAGGAGGTCGTTGGTCTCGATACCACCGACGCCCTCGAAATATCGGCCAAGACCGGTATCGGCGTCGCCGCCGTCCTAGAGGCCCTGGTCAAGCGCCTGCCGGCGCCATCGGGTGATGCCGGAGCGCCGTTGAAGGCGCTCCTCGTCGACAGCTGGTACGACTCCTATCTCGGCGTCATGATCCTGGTCCGGGTGCGCGACGGCATCCTCAAGCGCGGCATGAAGATCCGCATGATGGCCACCGGTGCCACCTACCAGGTCGAACAGGTCGGCCACTTCCGTCCGAAACCGGAGAAGGTCGATGCCCTGGGACCGGGCGAGGTCGGCTACATCACGGCGGCCATCAAACAAGTCGCCGATACCTCCGTCGGCGACACCATCACCGAGGAACGGCGCCCGGCGGACGCAGCCCTATCCGGTTTCAAACCCTCCGTACCGGTCGTCTTCTGCGGACTGTTCCCGACGGATTCCGGGCAGTACGAGGATCTCCGCGATTCGTTGGAGAAGCTCCACCTGAACGACGCCAGCTTCCATTTCGAGGCGGAAAGTTCGGCCGCCCTCGGTCTCGGTTTCCGTTGCGGGTTTCTCGGCCTCCTGCACCTCGAGATCATCCAGGAGCGTTTGGAGCGTGAATTCGACCTCGACCTGATCACCACGGCGCCCAGCGTCGTTTACCGCATCTATCTCAAGAACGGTGAACGCCTGGAGCTGCACAACCCGGTCGACATGCCCGACGAGACGGCCATCGACTACATGGAAGAGCCGTGGATCAAGGCGACCGTTATGGTGCCGGACGAGTACCTGGGTTCCGTCCTGCAGCTCTGCGAGGAACGCCGCGGCCGGCAGATCGAGCTCACCTACGTCGGCAACCGGGCCATGGCCCAGTACCGCCTGCCCCTGAACGAGGTGGTCTTCGACTTCTACGACCGCCTCAAGTCGGTGACCCGGGGCTACGCCAGCTTCGATTACGAGCTCGACGGTTATGCGGAGAGCCAACTGGTCAAGGTGTCGATTCTGGTCAACGCCGAGCCGGTCGACGCCCTCGCCTTCATCGTTCACGACAGCCATGCCGAGAGCCGCGGCCGCGCCATCTGCGAGCGCCTCAAGGACCTGATCCCGCGCCAGCTTTTCAAGATCGCCGTCCAGGCCGCCATCGGCGGCAAGATCATCGCGCGGTCCACCGTCAGCGCCATGCGCAAGGACGTCACCGCCAAGTGCTACGGCGGTGACGTGTCTAGGAAACGCAAGCTCCTGGACAAGCAGAAGAAGGGCAAGAAGCGCATGCGCCAGTTCGGCAACGTGGAAATTCCGCAATCGGCCTTCCTGGCGGCGCTGAAGACGTCGGAAGACTAGGGCACCTTAAGGGCTCTTGCGCTCACCCTCGTCGGACTCTCCGGTCTCTTCCGGGAGCTGGTTCTCAATGGACCGTTCCAAGGGCACCTCGTGGATCGCCTCGACGTCAATGATCGGCCCACTGAACCGACTGGCCTCGTCGGCATCGGCGGCGGCTTCCTCGGACAGGTCCTTCTCGACCTCTTCGTAATCCCGTTCGGCCGCCTCGATCGCCTCGTGACCGCCATGGTCCGGCCGGCTCCATGTCGTCGGGTCCGTCGTCCATGCCGTCCCGTTTCGCCTCGCGGGCCGGTGCGTCATAGAGAAACAGCGAATCGACGTGTTTGCGATGTTCGTCCTGCTCCGTGGGCGTCATTTTGCGCCCGGGCCGGCAGGTCCAGGCCAAGACAACCCCGGGAAGCCCCAGCAGCAGCCACGCCGGCAGGGCCAACACCGAGGTGATGACCGGATCCCAAAGCTCCGGCGCCAGTCTCTCGACCCGGATCTGCGTGATTGTCAATCCGCCGGGCCAAAGGGCGTACCAGAGCTCATAGGCGGGGGTCACGAAGATGGATCCGCCTGGCGTCGTGCGGACGAAGGTTTCCGCTGCCGTCGAGACCAGGGCCAGGACCATGAGCAGCCAACCGAGATAGAACAGGAACAGCATGACCCCATACTAGCGCTTCGGCCCGGCGCTTCGATGCAAAATTATTGATGTGCGGGACGGCGTCGGCTAGGTTGCCGCCCGCGTTCCGGAACACGGGCCCTGGCCTGCCCGGAACCGCAAAGGAGGGGTGGCCGAGTGGCTGAAGGCGCACGCTTGGAAAGCGTGTATACGGGCAACCGTATCGCGGGTTCGAATCCCGCTCCCTCCGCCAATTCAATAAATAAAGACACCGATAATCAGCAAGTTACGCATATGACAACTCGAATAGTCCCCCAATTAGCCTCCCTCGATTGGCTTTCGC
>Ga0209680_1000302_pt1 | contig 13039 bp, 10 predicted proteins | sample WorMetLIZISLAND1_FD_187413 | JGI IMG/M metagenome (GOLD analysis project Ga0209680, IMG submission 187413) | Marine gutless worms symbiont microbial communities from Max Planck institute for Marine Microbiology, Germany - Olavius loisae LIZARD... ... | reverse complement strand
GAGCTTTCACCTGTTCCTAAAGGAGTGCGAATGGCGGTTCAATGGAGGCGATCACCGGGAACTGCTTAACCAATTAAAGACATGGGTGAATTCGAGACAAAAACGTCCTTAGCTAGGACAGCCCCTGCTTTTATATCGGGCCTGGTCATTCTCCTGGTTTCCGTCATCTTCGCCAAAACCCTGGCCAAGCCGGTCCGCCGGATATCGGAGTCGGCGCTGACGGTTCGCAGCGGTGATCTCGGTGCGGTGGAAGACTTGCCTTCGAACCATATTCGCGAACTGGATGACGCGGCGCGGTCCTTCAACGAGATGGTCCATGGGCTCCGCGACCGCGACATGATCCGCGAGACTCTCGGCCGCTACGTGCCGGAACGGGTCGCCGAGACACTGCTCAAGGGCGGCGGCGAACTGTCACCGGAGGAAACGGTGGCGAGCGTGCTGTTTTCCGACATCGAGGGCTTCACGGCGATGACCCAGGACCTGGGACCGCAGGGCACGGTCGAGGTGCTGAACGCCTATTTCTCGGCGATGGTGGAAATCCTCGAGGACCACGGCGGCGTCGTCACCCAGTTCCAGGGCGACGGCATCCTGGCCACCTTCAACGTTCCCATCGTCGCGGAAGACCATGCGGAAAAGGCGCTCGGTGCCGCGCGAGAGATGATCGACGCCTGCCGCACGCATACATTCGCCGGCCGCCGCCTCGGATGCCGGGTCGGCATCAACACGGGCTCCGTCATCGCTGGCGCCGTCGCCGCCAACGACAGGCTCACCTATACGGTCCACGGCGACGCCGTCAATCTGGCGGCGAGGCTGGAAGCCCTGAACAAGGACCTCGGCACCCGGATCCTGGTTTCCGGCTCGACGGCCGCCTTGGTCCAATCGCACGAATTGGCCGCACGCGGCACCCAGGCCGTGCGCGGCGTCGCCTCAGAAGTCGAGATCTTCGAACTGGTGGTGCCGGAGAGCGGCTAGGGCCTAGGGCCGGTTGAGAAAGGCGCTCCGAAAGACGTTCTTCATGGAGCCGTCGAGCACGCCCATGGACTGAGCCGCCCCGGATTTGACGCCGGCCGCTTTTTTCCTCGGCTTGGTTGCCGCTTTGGCGGCGGGTTTTCTTGCGGCGGGCGTTTTCGCGGCCGGTTTCCGGGTGCCTCCGGTGGCTTTTGTTGCCATGATTTCCTCTTGCAGGTCGGTGAGTCTCTCTGAGCAATCGATTAACAAGATCGAGGGCGTCTGGCAATCCCCCACGCAAAATCGCACCCGTTGGCTTCATGGCTCGCCTAAAATCGCGGGAGGCCGCAAGCATCACGTTGGCGGAATTCAGTTCCCCGCACCGCTCAGCATCTCCCCAATCGTATTCGCCACCGCCTCCGGCGGCTCGTCGAAATCGAAGAACCCCAGGTAGGCCCCCGCCGGGTCGATGACGTAGACGCCGCCCGAGTGGTTGATCAGGTAGTCGGCGCCCTCGGTGACCGTGTCGTAGGTGACGGCGTAGTTGGTCGCCATCTGCTTGATCATGTCGGCGCTGCCGGTGAGGCCTATGATCGTCGGGTGGAAGTGGGGCACGTATCCGGCCAGCTGTTCCGGCGTATCGCGTTGCGGGTCGAGGGTGACGAAGATCGGCGTCACCTTCTTGGCATTTTCGCCCAGATGGTCGAGCGTCTCGGCGATGTTGGTGAGCGCCACCGGGCAGATGTCCGGGCAGTAGGTGTATCCGAAGAAGACCAAAAGGTGCTTTCCGCGCAGATCCATATCGGAGAGCCGTTTGCCCCGGTGGTCGGTGAGTTCGAAAGACGTGTTGGTGATTTCGGCGCGCGCCGGCGCGGCACTCCACGACAACAGCAGGCCGATGGCGAGGGCCGCCAAAAGGCCGTTCTCGGTGGGCGTCTTCGGTCCCCGGACCTCAAGCATTTTCCGGTATTGTGAAGATCTGCCGCGTCCCGTTGACACCGCGCAACGAGAAATCACCCAAAGGGGTCAAATCGCCCTGGTAGTTGCCGGCGAAGGCCTCGGAAATGACGATCGCGGCCTCCGTCTCCTTGCTCAGGGCCTCGATGCGCGCCGCCTCGTTCGCCGCCGCACCGACCACCGTGAATTCGAGGCGTTCGGGGATGCCGATGTTGCCGTAGGTGACTTCCCCGATATGGAGGCCGATGCCGAAATCGATGGCCGGCTTGCCTTCCGCTTCGAGCGCTTGGTTGAGGTCGGCGATCCGCGCCTGCGCGTCGAGAGCCGCGGATAGGGAGCGCTTGCAGGCGTCACCGATGGCGCAGGCGTTCTCGCGACACGCGGCCTCGTCGGTGCCGATCGGAAAGATCGCAAGCACCGCATCGCCGATGAACCGCAGCACCTCGCCGCCATTGTCGATGACGGCGCCCGCCATGCAGTCGAAGAACCGGTCAGGTGGTCGAGGAACTCCCGGCGAGACAGGGTTTCCGCCAGCGGCGTCGATTGGCGCATGTCGCAGAACCAGATGACGGCGTGGATGTCCTCGCCGTCGCCGCGCTTGATCGAGCCGTTGAGGACGCGTTGGCCCGTGTGTTTGCCGACGAAGGTCTCGAGCAGCGTGGCCGCGGTGCGGGCCTTGGCGTGCACCTCGAACAGACGGCTTAACAGCGGAATGATCTCGTGGACGTGGCCGAGCGCTTCTGTGGTGAAGCCGTCCGGGCGGTCGGTGGCCATGGTCAGCGCGTTGATCTGCCCGTCCGAAAAACGCACGGGCATGGCCACGTATTCCGTGGCGCCGGCCTCGTAGAGATCCTTGAGGATGGGAAAATCATTGATGCTCTCGGCGTCAACCCAGCGCCTTATGCCGCCCTCCCCTTCGAAGATGACCGGGAGCGGACTGGCCCGGTACTGCCGGCTTTCGAAGGTTTCGTTGGAAGCGGCATTGCGCACCACCTCGCCGCTGTCGCGGGACCAGCGGTAGGAATGGGCGACCAGCAGCGGATGCAGGGTCGGGATGACGACGTTCATGCGCATCACGGAAAGACCGGCCTCGTTCAAAGCATCGGCGAAGCGGCGCACCAGTTCGCGGGTCGTCGTCGCGTCCCAGGCCTCGCGGAGCAGCCAGTCGACGAACGGGTTTTCCTCGATGCCCGATGGCTCGGTTTGCGGAGCCGACCGGTCCAGTCCATCGAGCGGTTTGCCGTCGACGAACCAGGCGTCCATGCGATCCCGGTAAAACGACACATAGCCGCCGATCTCATGGACCTCCGGAAAGGGCTCCTCGTAGCCCCACAGCGCGTTCTCGGCGCTCCGTTCGCCGACCCGCAGCGTCCAGTAGCTGGCGTTGCCCTTGAAGGGGCAGAACGTGCCGTGATCGGTCGCTTCCATCAGGTCCATGCGGACGTGGGCCTTCGGGAAATAGTAGGTCGGTTCCAGCCGCGTTTCGTGCAGCACCAGAACTTCGTCGCTGTCGGCGATGGTGACCCCGTTGAAATCGATCCGGTGGTGTTCGACAACGGCATCGACCGATATCCGATAGTCCGGATCGGGCGCAAACGACTCCGCCAAGCGGACGACGCGTTCTGCCATGGCCATGTGCCTCTCCTCCTCGTCGGTCTTGCCCCTCCCTTTTGAAGGTAGAACACCTGATCGTTTGCGCAAGGGTCGTGGTGACCGGGCTATCGGCGGTTATGCGATACGAAGCGGAAAAAGGCGCCGAAAGGCGCGATTACCAAGACCTGTCACGAAATCTTGACACAAAAGTGATGACGAGGCGCCGTTGCTCTGCCGCGAGACCGCCCCGGCGTGTCGCTGCCGGGGCGGTTATCGGTTGCCCGGTCCTGTCAGGCGGCCTTGATGTCCTCGAGGAAGGAATCGACATCATCGCGCAAGGCACTCGCGTTCTCCGTCAGTTCCCTGGCCGCTTCGAGGACCTCATTCGACGACTGCCGGGTTTCACCGGCGGCTTGGGTGACGTCGCTGATGTTGGCGGTCACTTCCTGCGTGCCGCTTGCCGCCTGTTCGACGTTGCGGGCGATCTCCTGGGTCGCTGCGCCCTGTTCCTCTACGGCCGACGCGATCGTCGTCGAGATCTCGCTGATCTCCCGGATGACGGCGCCGATCCCCTCGATCGCCGAGACGGCGTCGTGCGTCGCCGTTTGGATACCGCTGATTTGGGAGCCGATCTCATCAGTCGCTCGGGCCGTCTGGTTGGCCAGATTCTTGACTTCGGAGGCGACGACGGCGAACCCCTTGCCGGCGTCTCCGGCCCGGGCCGCTTCGATGGTGGCGTTGAGGGCCAGCAGGTTGGTCTGCTCGGCGATATCGGTGATCAAGCTGACCACTTCACCGATCTTCTGAGCCGCGTTGGCAAGCCCCTGAACCTGGTCGTTGGCACCCTCGACCTGGTTGACAGCGTTGGCGGCGATCGTCGTTGATTGGCCGACCTGACGGCTGATTTCGGATATGGACGAACTCAGTTCCTCGGCCGCCGAAGCGACTGTCTGAACGTTGGTCGACGCCTCTTCCGCCGCCGCGGCAACGGCCACCGTTTGTGTATTCGTCTTCTCGGCTGTCGCAGACAGGCTCTCCGATGAGGCCCGCATCTGGGTCGATGACGCGGTCACGGTTTCGATTGCGCTCGACACGACCTTGTCGAATTTGTCCGTACGCGACGCAATGGTCTCGGACCGTTTGGCTTGCGCCTCGCGGACCTGAGATTGCTCGGCCTCGAGCTTGCGGTTCTGGATCATATTGTCCTTAAAGACCTGCACCGATTTCGCCATGTCGCCGATCTCATCGCGACGGTGAAGATCGGGAACCTCGGCCTCGACGTCGCCTTTGGCCACGACATTCATCACCTCGGTCATGCGGCGCAGCGGCCGGATAATGCCACGCGACGAGTAGACCGCGATACCAAGAAGAACGGCGAGCGTCACCATCATCGCCGCAATATTGGAGAAACGGATCAATGTCTGCTTCTGGTTGGCTAGTGCCGAATACTGCACGACCAGGTCGTTGCTGACCTTCCGCAACCTGTTTGATTGGCCCAAGATTTCGCCGATCGCCTTATGTTGATCTCGTCTCGCAACGCTGCCGCTCGCGATGGCATTGGCGGTTTGGCGGAATCCGGCCAGTTCCTCCTCGACGACGACGATCGCCTGCTGGATTTCGTCATCATCGATGGCGACCGCCGTTCTAGATTTCTCCATAGCGAGATCGGCCGGGTAGTCACCGCCGGACTTCATTGCCGCCAGCGTCTTGGTGAAAACAGCCGCTGCCGTTTGGTATTCCTTCAAGGTCGGGTTCAAAGCCTCGTACCCAGCGGCAACATCTGCGGAAAATGGCAACTCGTAGCGCCGGATGCCAAGCATGTCGCCGACCTTATAAGCCTCATCTTGCATTTCGGAATGGCACGTCGCACAACCTTTGACGGTTGCCAGGTCGGCCGTATAGAACACAAGGCGAAGGCCGCCGTCGGCCTCCAGCGGCTCCATGTAGGTCTTGTCGGGGTTCGCCTTGAGGAATTCGTTGGCCTTGACGTCCATCTCTGTCCTCAGGCCCTGATCCGGGTTGATCGGCAATTCTGCGACAACGTCGACCGATACTTCCGCGACCTCGGAATGGTTGAAATTGACGGCGCGCGTCAGGGTCGCGGGGAACGGGACTGCCGGATGCGGCTCGTTTTGGGGGTCCATCGACACCGTCATTCCGGCCGCCTTGGCCGAGCCGATCACCAATTGCGTATAGGACTTCCGCATATTGGTAATGTAGTTATCCAAATTGACGATGTTCTCGCGGATGTCCGTCACCAGGTTCTTCTTCATGGCATAGCCGAGGACCGATTTTCCCATGGCCTGGGACAGCATGCGCTGGCGGCCGAGCGCGTTGACGACGCTGGTATCGCCTTTGGCGCCCTCCATCAGGATCCAAATGCTCGTGCCCGAAACCAGACCGACGACACCGATGGCCGCCAGCAATAGATAGATTTTCGTCTTTAGAAGTAGCGATTTCATGATTTCCTCTCCGGTCCCCTAACTGATCCCGTGCCGAAAAAAACGCCGTCTAATCTCGGCGCGGTTCTGCCTTCACATTTGAACCTTGGTCGACGATATTGATCTCCGTCACAGTCTAGGGTCGTCGTGTTGCCGCTCAATTTCGGAAGTGTTTCGGAATGTTTCTAATTCTTAATCTACTTCTATTGAGTGTTTCGCGTTTTGGCCACGATCCGACCACACGGTTGGCGATTTACACCGAACGCGAGGGATAATAGGTTGTGCGCCCGTCCGGGGCGGCATATTGCTGACGCCCAGGCAATATCATCAGGAGTTGGTTTGAGGGCGCCGACAGATGGGCGACACGATAACGGCATCCGTATTTCCGCTGATACGGCAGATTTCCTTGAGAGTTTCTCCTCTTTTGATCCGCCTGCCTATCACTGCCAACCAAGTGACGACCGCCTCTTTGTTATGTGGGCTCGGGACCTGCTGGTTCCTGACCCAGGGAAACTATCAAGATACGCTGATTGCCGGCGGCCTGTTCGTACTCTGCTACGTACTCGACAACTCGGACGGGGAAGTGGCCCGGGCCAAGGACCAGTGCTCAGACTTCGGCGAGAAATACGACACCTTCGTCGACTGGGTGGTTCACGCCGGATTTTTCGCATCACTTGGCTGGGGCGTAAGCCGGGAGACAGGCCAGGACTTCTGGTTTTGGCTCGGGTTGATCGGCGCGGCTGGCGGAACAATCAACTATTTCGTCGGTCTTTACATCGATTCGCGATTTCGCGCTGAATTGGCCGAAGAATACGATTCCACCGGCCGGTCCCATCATGACACGCAACCTGTTCCGCACGGCATCAAACAATGGCTGGTTTTCATATTGCGCGAATTGTCGCGGGCGGATTTCTGTTTCATCGTCCTTGCTGTTGCCCTGTTCGATTTAACCTGGGTCCTGCTGCCGATGGCCGCCGTGGGCGTGCAGGTCTACTGGATGACTCAGTTCGTGCGCGGCGCCCGTGATTTTCACGTGTGAACCCAGACCGACTGCCTTCCAGTCGCTACGAAATCTTCATGGCGATTCAACCGCGAATGCCGTATTAATAGATCAACACATTCGAAATTTCTTAATTATCAGGTGACTCGCATGCTCCGCTTATTCGTACTCGCCTTCATCGTCATCGTCCTCGCTGCCGGATCCGTTTCGGCGCAGTTTTACGGCAACCCCTACGGGATGAACCCGTATTACTCCCGGGCCCCGCAGCCCCGGGTGCAAGCGCCGCAACCGCGGGCCCAGACGCCGGAGGCGCTGGTGCACCAGGGCATTGCCAAACTGCGCCGGTTTCTGTCGCAAGGTAAGGGCCGCGACAGCAACGCATTGGGCGGTTTCGTCGCCAGCGAGATCGCGCCCTATTTCGACTTCGACTACATGACGAAGTGGGCCCTCGGCCCGGCTTGGCGCGCCATGCCGGCCAATGCCCGCACCCAGGCGGCAACCCGCCTACAGGGGCATTTCCTGAAATCGCTGGCCCAGAAAGTCGGCGACGCCCGCTTCACGCGCGTCAAAGTCGGACGCTCCTACCGTGGCAACAGCCGAAACGAATTGATTGTTCCCCTGACCGTCTATCGGCACCGCGGTCAGGCGACCCGGTTGAACTTCCGGTTCTACCGCGCCAAGTCGGGTTGGAAGGTCTTCGACATTTCGGCCAACGGGCAAAGTGCCGTCGTCTTCTACCGCGGCTACTTCCGCCGAATGATGCAGCAGACCCGTTAAGGCCTGAATACGCTACGCCTCGCCGCCGGCCCGGGTGATGATCTCCTGGAACCCGTCGGCGAGCGTCGGCCGATCTTCCCGGTAGTAGACGCCGAGCGCCGGCGTGGCGGTCTTTCGCGATTCGGTCATGGCCGCCATCAAGTCGGATGGATCGTGGTCTTCGGGCAGGTCGGTTACCGTCATGTCCAGGTTGCCGTAGGTCTTCGTCGTCTTGTCGAAGGTGACACAGGGCGACAATACGTGAAGGTATGAGAACCCTTTGTGCGAGATCGCCTCGACGATCAGTTCGGCCATGTGATGGAGTTTCCCCGCATAGGCCTGTCCGACCCATGAGGCACCATAAGACAGCAGCATCATCAACGGGTTCAGCGGCGCATCCTCGTTCTCGTAGGGCGATGTGGTGGTCTTGAAACCGAGGACCGAGGTCGGCGATGTCTGCCCTTTGGTCAATCCGTAAATGCCGTTGTCGAACAGGATGTAGGTGATGTCGATGTTGCGCCTGGCCGCGTGCGGAATATGGGCACCGCCGATCGCGAAGGCGTCGCCGTCGCCACCGACGACAATGACGTTGAGGTCGTCGTTGGCGACCTTGATCCCCGTCGCCACGGGAAGCGCGCGGCCATGCAGCGAATGGAAACCGTAAGTGTTGATAAAGAACGGGAACCGCGAGGCACAGCCGATGCCGGATACGACGACCGTATCCTCGTGTTTGAACGACAGCCGGTTAAGCGCGTCGGTCACCGCTTCGGTGATGGAGAAATATCCGCAACCCGGACACCAGGTCGGCAGGGACGCCGTGCGGAAGTCGAGGCGGCCGCTGTCGCTGACCTCCTTCAGCTTGTCTTCCAGGTAGACCGGTTCTCTGACGTTGGACATCCTCTATCCTCCAGCTCGAAAGCTCATTCTGCCGCCATCCGTTTGCCGGTCTCGGCAAGGCGGCGGATCTCATCGACGATTTCATTGACGTCCATCGGCGTCCCGGTCACCCGGTTCAGCCGTTTCACAGGACGCCCGAGCGCGCCGGACACCAGATTGGCGAATTGCCCTTCGTGGTTGGCTTCCGGCACCAGCACCTCGGCGCAATCGTCCATGAAGGCCGACACGGGTTCCGCCGGCAACGGAGACAACATCACCACCTTCATGGCCGAACAACGGATACCTTCTGCCTGAACGATCAACATCGCCTCGAGGATCTCACCGAAGGTTGACCCCCAGCCGAGCAAGCCGACGTCCACTTCGCCGGTATCGCCGAATCGCTTGAAATTGGTGATGCCGGGATGACGAACGGCAGCCTCCAGTTTGTGATGCCGTTTATCGCTCATGGCCTGGTGCATTTCGGGGCTGTCGTTGGGGCGCCTCAGTTCGTTGTGCTCGAGCCCAGTAACGGCGTGCACCATGCCTTCGTCGCCGGGAATGGCCCGCGGGCTGACCCCATCCTTGGTCAACTCAAAGCGTTTATAGGGTCCGGGCACGCGTCGTTTCGGGATCTTCTTCGAACAGTCGGCGGCAAACGGATTGCGGGTCGGCAGGGCCACCGCCTCGTAGCGGTTGGAGAGGTAGAGATCGAGCAGGACAACGACCGGGGTCTGGTACTTCTCGGCCATCTCGAAAGCCTTGCCGGCGCATTTGTAGCATCCCTCAACGTTGGTCGGCGCCAGCACGATCCTTTGGCCGTCGCCGGCGGCACCGAATACGGCCAGATTGAGGTCCGACTGCTCGGTCTTGGTCGGCATGCCGGTGCTCGGACCGCCGCGCTGCGAAACGAAGATGACGGACGGCACCTCGGCGATGGCGCCCAGCCCCATCATCTCGGTCATCAGGGCGAAGCCAGGGCCTGACGTCGCCGTCGCCGCCCGCGAACCGGCGTATCCGGCACCAATGGTGGCGGCTATGGCGGAAATCTCGTCTTCCGTCTGCAACAACCGCCCGCCGCGTTTCGGCATCTCGGTGGCCAAGCGTTCCATGATGGTCGTCGCCGGGGTGATCGGGTAGCCGAAGAACGTGTCGATCTCGGCGTCGAGCGCTCCTTTCACGATGGCCGCGTTACCGCTCATCATGATCAAGCCTTCCGAGGACTTGCCTTTCGGCGGCGCGCCGACATGGCCGATGTCGAGGCGGAAGGTGGACACCCCCGTATCGTAACCGAGATCGAAGGCGGCCAGGTTCGAGGTGGTGACGATCTCGGCCTTGGTCTTGAATTTCTTGGCGATGATCTGATGAAACACCTCGCGCGGCATACGGTAGAGCCCGGCCAGGTAACCGACGGCGATGATGTTGCGGGATCGCGCACTTGACGTGGTGCGTTCCGACATCTCGCGGAATTCGACGCCATAAGGTATGTGGCAGGGCTTCACGTGGGCCGACATATGGCCCCCCTCCTCGACCTCGGCCATGGGGTTGTCTTCGTAGATCACGGCGCCGAAATCGCCGACCTCGCCGACGTGCGGGATGGCGTGCGAATCATCGAGAGATATGAGGACATCGGATTGCGGTTTCAGGGAATAGACCTGTTTGGAGGTGATGCGTGCACGCGCGATACATTTACCGAAGCCACGAATTTCCGGCGGATAGACATCGAAGGCGATGACGTTGAAACCGGCCGCTGCCATCGCCTGCTTGAAGATATCGCCAGCAGCGATGGTGCCGTCACCGGCGGACCCGCAAAACGCGATCTGAATGTCCGTCGTTGCCTTTGTGGAACGCCCCATGGTTCCCCCTACTCGTATTCCCAGAAGGGCGAATCGATATGGCCCTTCTTGTCGATGACCAGATTCTCGTCAGCGAAGGTACCGACCTTCTCCTTGCCACCGGTCATGTTCATCGCCGCGATCCGGCCCATGTTTTTGACGTTTTTCCAGCCGTAATAGAAGCGGTACTGGTTCTCTTCCGGCGACCAGATCTGGCAGACGTCACCGGCCGCCCAGATGCTCTTGTCAGTGGTCTGCAGCTTCGGATCGACGAGCAATCCGCGTTCGATATCGACGCCGGCGCCGACCATGAATTCGAGGGACGGCATCAAACCGCAGAACGACAACACCACGTCGCCAGTGACCTCGCGCCCGCCGGTCGTGACGACGGCGCGCCCGGTGCCATCCGCGTTGCGCTGTTTGATCGCCGTGACCTTGCGTCCGGAGATCACCTTGATTCCCATTTCGGTCAGCGTATCGATGAAGGTGCCGCGCTCCTCTTCGGATAGCTGGTGCGGCCAGAACAGGTGTTCGGTCGCCACAACCTTGACGTTGTAGCCGTTGCGCACCAGGTGGCGCGCCAGGTCGAGGCCGATCATGTCGGCACCGATCATCACCGCCGTGCCCCGTTTCGGCAGGGTCTTGTAGACACGGATGGCGTTGTGATAACCGCCAAACGGATGCAGGAGCGACGCATATTCCTTGAGGTCCGGCGGCAGATACCCGCCGCCGCCGCTGGCCACCAGCAGCTTGTCGTAGTGGAGCTTCTCCTTGTGGCGCAGCCCGAGCACCTTGTTCTCAGCATCAACGGATGTGACCCAGGTGTTGCGCCTGACGGTGATATCGTGGTCCTCGTAGTACTGGGGCGGATGAACCAGCAATTCCCGCCAATCGTCGACGCCGTCGAACACGCGGGGAAGCTCATAACGATTGATCAGCAGCAGGCGGCCGGCCGTGATCAAAGTGATGCGGCTTTTCGGATCGCGGCGGCGCAGGTGCCATGCCGCTTCGCTTCCGGCAGCGCCGGCACCGATGATGACATAGTGGGTCTTAGCGGTCATTTTGCATCCGCCTCCCCGACATCCTGATAGAACATTTCGTTCTTGGTGATCGAAATGCACTTGGTCGGACAGACCATGAAGCATGCGCCGCAGCGGATGCACTCGTCGTTATCGATCCAGATGGCGCCGACCTTGTTCCACTCCTTGGCTTCCTGCAGGTCGCCGTAGGTGCCGTCCTCCTTGATCTCGACGCCCTGCACCAGCTTGATGCAGTTGCGCGGCGCCACCTCGATGCAGGCGCGGCAGTAAATGCAGTTGTCGACGTCGATTTCATATTTGTGATAACAGAGGTAGCAGCGCTTGGCTTCTTCGTAGGCTTCCTCGAGTTCCAGGCCTTTTTCGACCTCGTCGGTCAAGTCATCGAAGCGTTCACCCAGGGCCGACGTCGGCATCTCCTGGCGCGGGATGAAATCGAAGGCCCGTTCACGCAACGGCTGCTCGACCGGCTCCACCTTGACCACCAGCTTGCGCCGGGTCCGGCCCATCAGCCAGGTATCCATGCCGATCGCCAGCTGGCGACCGTGGCCGACCGCTTCGATCACCGTCGACGCTCCTTTGACAAAGTCGCCGGCCGCAAACAGGCCCTTGACCGTAGTCATCCCATTGGAATCGATAACCGGACTGCCCCAGCGGTCGAGGTTCGGGTCGACGTCCAAATACTCGGATACCGGCGACTGGCCGATGGCGACCAGCAGTGTGTCGCATTCCTCCTCGAACTCGGAGCCCTCGATGGGAATGGCTTGGCGCCGGCCATTGGCGCGCCAGCCGCCGAGGCGGTTTTGGGCAAAACGAACACCGCGGAAGCGCCCGTCCTCGTCGGTCAGCAGGCCAACGGGGGTACGGAGACCTCGGATCGAGACGCCTTCGCGCTTGGCTTCGAAAATCTCCTCCTTGGAGACCGGGATGTATTCTTCGGTCGTCCGCAGGTGGATCGTCACCTCCTCGCCGCCGAGGCGGCGCGCCACGCGGGAGCAGTCCAGCGCCGTAAATCCGGCACCGACGACGGCGACACGCTTGCCGACCCTCTTCTCGTCGCCGCGATGGATCGCCATCAGGAAATCGAGCCCGTATTCAACGCCGTCGAGATCGTAGACCGGGTCCTCGTCGTCACCAATTCCTTCCAGCGGCAGCTTGGTGCCGACCATACAACCGGTTGCCAAAAGGACCGTATCGAAGGTGTCGAGTAGCTTGGAAACGGGCGTTTGGCCGAGGCCGTTGCCGATCTCGACACCGGTCTTGAGGTCGATGCCGAGGCGGATGGCATTCCGCAGTTCCATGTCGAGCGTTTCGCGCGGCAACCGGAACTCGGGGATACCGTACATCAGCATGCCGCCCGGTTTTTCCTCGCGTTCCAGCAGGGTGACGCTGTGACCGAGCGTCGACAGGTCGTGGGCGGCGGCGACGCCAGCCGGCCCGGCGCCGACGATGGCGATGCGCTTGCCGGTCGGGGCGAATAGGTTCTCGGCGATGCGATGGCTCGACGACTTGAAGTCGGCGGCGACCCGTTTCAGGTGGCAAATCGATACCGGTTCGCCGTTGCCCGGCCAGCCGTGGCGGCAGGCGTCCTCGCAGGGC
>Ga0209680_1000300_pt1 | contig 13058 bp, 6 predicted proteins | sample WorMetLIZISLAND1_FD_187413 | JGI IMG/M metagenome (GOLD analysis project Ga0209680, IMG submission 187413) | Marine gutless worms symbiont microbial communities from Max Planck institute for Marine Microbiology, Germany - Olavius loisae LIZARD... ... | reverse complement strand
GCAAAACAAACAAGGGTGCAATTTTTTTGCCTCACAGTGTAGGTGATTTTAATCTAATTTGCTGTTATTATGTATGGTAACTTCAAGGCGGGATGTGACAAAGCACCAAACAAATCCGCTGAAAACCTAATTAGCTGAACACAACATCACATCAATAGGTATCGGTTAAATTCAGTGATAATACCACACTGCCAGCAAAACTTCGCTGTAGCTGAAAGTCAGTTACAACATTACAGCAGCATGTTAGTAGCATATGTTGTGGTACCACTTCAAGTGGATCAAGCTACGAAACTGTTCTTATTCATATGCAGTTGTCAATTACGAAAATTGAATCCCAATTTTCCGGCAACGCCCAAATTTCTACTCTTTCGAGCCCTTCAGACAATCTAAAAATTGCCCAAACATGGCCATCTTGTCATTATGCATCTTCTCCATTGTCTCGAGACGCTTCTTTTCCAGCTCCTGATTCTCCTGATGCATCTTCTTGACCTGTTCCAATACTGTTGTTTGCTCAGAGAACCGGCGTCGCTTCTTCGGACTGATGCGTCGACGTGAAGATGCAGGTGTTGGCGGCACCGTGGAGGATGATGCTGTTGGAGGTGCCATGGACGATGATGGTGACGGTGCAGACAGCTGAGCTGCGGATCCAGCCGCAGCCGATGGCCCTTCAGTGTGGAATGAACCTGCACCGGCGACAGCCGTGGCCGACACCTTCGGCTTGTTGCCATAGAACTGTACACATTTATGCACACTGTATTAACACTATGTACAAAGTTTTTAGTAAGCGATCAGACATGTTACATTTAGAGCTGTCGAATTAACGTGTCGAAGACTTAATCGCGATTGAAAAAATTAACGCGGTGAAAAAAAACGCAGACACACAAACTTCATGAAAGTTAAGTCCCAGTATTTAATTAAAATGCAGTTATTTGACGATAGTATAATATTCAACTACGTATTACGTTGCAGTTGCAGCACTACTTGAATAATTTTCAGTTAAAAGGCTAATAAAACTGTTTGATAGCAAGTTCGACAGTGGTCGCATGTTGTATATGACAGATGTATAGTGTTTGCTGACGACAACGCCGCAAAATACAACATAAACAGACCTGTTGAACTGAAGCATTAATTTAAGCATTAACACGTGATTAAAATTATTAATCGCATGCATTAACGCGATTAAAAAACTTAATCGATCGACAGCTCTGGCTACATTACATTCCAATACCTTCTGTTCAGCAGTATATTATTGTCAATTTCTTCAACTGTGACACAAGTGTGTGTAATTGGTGATCGGTAATCACAGACAACATGTAGTGCAACTGCAGTACTGTTTACATTAAGCAGCGTTTGTCTGTGTCATGGACTGACATTTCACAATGGTTTGTTATAAAATGCCTGTAATTCATATATTTTATGGAAATGATAAATTTGCACAAGCTTGTGTTAATCAACAGTACTGATGTCTACAGACCTGCTGTAGGTGTAGGCTAGATGTATCCCAGTGGACTGGTGTCATTTCCTGTTTCCAGAAATTAAACTTACGTGTTTAGTATTGGACTGAGTACAGTTTCCTCCCCTTCTGACACATTGTATCATTTTTGACACAATCTGCACCCCCAAATCAGTTGACTGTGAGTGTGACTAGAAGTTACAGAAATAACAATGTATGTCGCACAGCTTTTAAAAGCTAAATATACCACCAAAAAATACTGAGATTATATCGTCTCATATGGCAACTGGCTAATACATAAGGCCAGCTTTTTACAATAATTACTGCAGCCCACCAAGGGCTTCATGCATGTATCTTTGTAGTATTTGTGTTTTAGTGCATGTTTTGATTATAACACAGATTAACACAATACTTCACACGTTGTCTGAGAATAGATACCAAGTTAATCGTCAATGTGAACTGTCAATGTCTCACTTTGGTGAGTACCTCATCCAATTCGTTGAAGAACGGGCAAGTTCTTCGGTCATTTCCTGATATCTTGTTGTGGTCGACGACATCACGGTACTTCTTTGTGATGTTTTTCCACTTTGCCTCAACCTGCCAAACAGTGACATAACTGATGAATACGGCTAGCTTTAGCAAAGACATTTGTGCACCTACAAGGCTCCTGCTGACATATCTGCAAACATATTGCACACTTCGACTCAGTGTCGTTAACAAGGCCTGGAACAAATCCCACTTAGTTCAGTACAGGTTAAGAACCATGAAAGCAGCCCATAAGGAACCACATAGGAGAGGATCTGTGAAACAGATGAGTTGTAAGTCTGAAGCGAAAGGCCGACTGAGTGATAGATGGTGAGATTGAAGGTAAGGACTGTGATGAGGTGATATGTGCAGAGGTGAATTAGGAGGACAGTGAATAGTACGAGGGTGACAGAATGAAGAATGGAGCTGATTTCACAGGTAAGGTGATGCATATCTAAAAAAGCTGTTGGTGATTTGTAATGAGGAAGATACAGATGGTCGAGCCAGGGTGACAAGAGACAAGGAGCGAGTTCTACCTATAGACTGAACAGAGATAAGATTGTGTAGGTAGTCAGGTTGGCTGGTTGTAAGAACTTTGTAGGTGAGTGATAGGAGTTGATGTTCAATGATTTGCTAATCTTTGGACAGTGCAGAGATCTGAGGATGGGTGTCATATGAGAAAAAGTAGGAGCTTTAACCACAGTGCATGCAAGACAGTTCTGAATCAGTTGTAGCACTTTTGTTAAGAATTAGGAAGACTGAAGTGCAGAGAGTTACAGTAGTCAAGTTAGAATCAAGGTAAGGGAAAGTGATGAGATGTGATTGGACAAGGTAACACGTTCATCAACAATAACATGAAGGTTGTGTGCAGAATGAGTGGCACTGAGTGAGGAGTTAACTGTTTTACAAACTTTCTGCAGCAATGAAATAACAGAAATAGTTAGTTGGTTTCAGCAACCTGATGCATCTGAATTTATGTAACTGTAAACGCTACATCTAACAATGCCAGTCAGATGTGGCAGTGGCTGTTACAATCCAGAGGCATAGCAGTTTCGAAGATTATTTTGCATGCATTCCCGATGTGACCTCATGAGATTACTGGGTAAACAAAAACTCAACAGGTGCCAGAAGCAGCCTTGCTAATTCAGACTTAAAGATGATAGGCAAAGGTTTCACAGAAAGTGAGTAAAAAGCAGTTTCGAACAGTTTATTACAACAAATATGTGTGCGTAGCAGAAATGGATAAATAACATCGCAAAATGCTGAAATTTTGAAGTGTTATAGGTGAGCTATTTATCTTAAACAGTACAAAACCTTTGCCTATCATCTTCAGCAGTTGCAGGTGTCAAGTGGTATTTAGGGCCGATTGCAAGAACGCTGCTCAAATCTCCACTCAGTTTAGTGCCACTCAAGACTTGAGTCTCCACTCAACCAGTTTTTATTGCAAGAAAATATTGTGCTGCCAAGTTGAGTCTACTTACTTGAGTGGCTGATTTGTGTGACCGACCCAGAAACAACGCTAGTGATTGATAATGTAAACAATAAACATATGCAAGTTCGTCTGATCGGCTCACGGATCGGTTGCTACCATGGAGAAATGGCTGCAATATACGTCCGTGGCTGCTACCATTCAAAAATTTGCCTCGGTCCACCTAAAGTAATTTTATTCACGTTAATGACGTCAATAAAAGTTAACATTGATTAAAATACTAATGACAGTTGTTTATGCGTCCATGAAACTGCACTGTAATAATGTACACCGTGTATCAAAAAAAAACAAGCAAAATTATTTTTTGTTATAACTACGTCAAACTTCCACTAAATCTGACAATTTTTGGCACAATGATGGCAAATTGTCTAAAATTGTATGAGGTGCACTCATTTTCCACCTCACCTAACTCATGTCAGTGCACTACCGTGTTAAGCGCAGATGTTCCAAATTGTTACATAACGCTGTAGTCATAAGTCTTCAGTAATCTTTCAAACGACTTATTTAGCATACAGTAAACCAAAATGTGGTTTATATAGCTGAATTATAAGTTTGTATAACAGCTCGTTTCAGAATTGTCAGAATTTGTGCTCTTGTCCAGTTTTAGGTTCTGAATTCTCTAAGAAAATGGGTAGCAGTGTGACCTTTCAGTTGTTGTAAATTTTTGATTAAAACCTTATCTTCCTTAGAAAAAGCCATTCGATGAAAATGCAGACAGAAATTTATCAGCTGTTGTAAACTTTCAGTGTAGAATATTTAAGCGGTTAACATTTAAACTACAAAATAATTAAATCATGTGGCGCCTTATGTCGAATTGATGATGCAATTGTGACCAATCTGACACTAACAATTAGGCCTACAGCGTTATGTGACAATTTGGAACATCTGCGATTAACACGGTAGTGCATTGACATAAATTAGGTGGAAAATGAGTGCACCTCATATAATTTTAGACAATTTGCCATCTTTGTGCCAAAAAATTGTCGGATTTGGTGGAAGTTTGACGTAGTTATAACCAAAAAAATTTTGGTTGTTTTTTTCGAAGACACGGTGTAATTAGGGGACGATTGAAAGTTCACGGGCGCTTTACTGCGTATGATAACTAACTGTGATTGTAATGTTGCCAAACTAAAGTCAAAATCACAGCAAAAGCTACCAGTTAAATCCACATTAAGAATACAGTAGCGCCGATGAAACTGCACTGTGGCTAGAGCCATTGGCTTGGACAGTAGGAACGTTTCATCATGCTCCTCCTATCGTATGGGTTAGTTAGCAGTTTACTGAGACGATTTCGAGGTGCACTGGCATTTATTAACATAGTTTTTATTACATTTAATGTAATAAAAATTTATCTGTCATTTTATTAAGTTGAGTGGCAAATTTAGCCACTCAAAATTTGAGTGAACTCCTGTTGACTTGAGAGTGTCTTTTGTGTTCTTGCAACGATTTTCACGCTGAGTGTACTCAAACTGGCCAGTTAAGTGGACTCAACTGTTGAGTGGCGTCCTTGCAATCCGCCCTTAGTATTCTTATACTAGTTCAACACGTCTAATTAATGTGGCACGTTCTAATTAACAATACATATCAACAACCTGAACTGTAGTGAACTGTAGGCCAGTTTCAGCTGCAATGACATCAGCAATCTTCAGCCAAACATTCTTTTTCTTTGTGTTCACCGAGTTGAACTTCTGCTCCATTAGGCGATACTGCTCGATCAGCACGAGAACAGCAGCATTCGTCCACTTCACTTTCTCTGCAAACCAAATCGCAGCATGATTGATTAACAGTCTGCAGATGTCTCTGAGGTTTGCACAGGAGTTTACTGGAACAAACCGCAAATCCACATTGTCAACACATTAAAAATGATTCAAGAATTATTTGCACACCGAACATAATGAGATTACTGGGTACAAAAACACTTAACAGCCTAGCTAATTCAGACTTAAAAACGACAGGCAAAGGTTTTACAGAAAGTGAGTAAAAAGCAGTTTCGAACAGTTTATTACAACAAATACGTGTGGGTATCACAAATGGATAAATAACATCGCAAAATGCTGAAATTTCGGAATGTTATACGTGAGCTATTTATCTTAAAAAGTACAAAGGCCTAGTATCATCTTCAACAGGAGACCTATGCACGGACACTGGTGCTTTCCTTTGGCAGCATTTCATTACTGCAAACATAATCGGAATTATGCCATTATCGTGAATTTCTGTCATTGTTAAACTGTATTGTCCGACTGTTTATTTCATTTCATTTTCTCTCTGTGTCAAAACAGTAACTATTTGCGTGTATCTAATTTTTGACACAAGTTGTCACAGGTGTTATTAGCTGAACATTGTTTCCAGTACTTGTGATTGCTTCTTTGGTACGATGTAGTTCACGAGTATGTTGCTTGCATTCTGTGAGTGTTAATTCATCTGCTTAATCACTATTGCTGCCATTCCTTCCGTTATCTGCCACAACATTTACACTGAATGCAATGCGAGTAACTATGTTTCATAGCACTTAGTACTAAGTTACTGGAATTCAGTACGGTTGTGCATAGATGTCAAGCAGTTCACGTGTGAGTCTGTTATTGTCTATGCATGGTTTATAGTTGTTAAAAAGGATACAAATTTCGTATATTCTGTATTTTGTAAATGTGTTCAATTACTGCACAGCCACTTTATGATTACTGTTATACAGAAATATTAACTAGCACGGCAGAAAATAAACCCAATTTGCGTCATGTTGAGAAATGATCGTTATTTGAGATATGCCTCGTGCAGAAAAGGCATGACATAACTGCTATTTTCCTGCTCAAAATGTCGTCAAACCCCAACAAATCAAACAAACCTCGTACAGAAGCAAAAGCCACCTGTTAGACTTAGAACACTCATCTGCATATTACCACTGCTTTCACAACATACAAAGTGGTTTATCCATCTTATCTATCAACAAGTAATAGTGATGACAAAGTAACAACTCACCAGCTGTTCCCGTCATTCCGGCCTCTGTTCCCATCACTCCAGCCATCCCAGCGGCTGTTCCCGTCACTCCGGCCTCTGTTCCTGTCACTCCGGCCATCTCAGCGGCTGTTCCCGTCACTCCGGCCATCCCAGCGGGTGTTCCCGTGAATCCCGTCACTCCGGCCTCTGTTCCCGTCACTCCGGCCATCCCAGCGGCTGTTCCCGTGAATCCCGTCACTCCGGTCTTTGTTCCCATCACTCCGGCCATCCCAACAGCTGTTCCGGTCTGATGACTGTGGGCAAACTCATCTGTCAAATATAAACCAAATTTTGACTGTTGTTTCGTACAATGTTACTGTTAAACCAGTGACTGTTAACTGCTGCCTGAAATGATACACATGTAGTTATTAAATTTGGATACTGATGTATACGAGCACATGTTACATAGTATTCAATGTGTAATTCCACGTCAGTGGTGTTCTCTATAATCTCCAATTGGTGGCGTCAGTAATTTGAGAGTCATATACATGAAAACAAACATGCAATCTGAATTCAAACACTGGATAAATATTCAACATCGGTAGTTAATACCAACAGATGATTCATGCTACCTGCTGGGGCACTGAGGACAATTAAGTGCCATAGTAGGTGGTTGACAGTTCGGCTATACTGCCTAGCGCATCGTAGTACTGTGTGATTCAGTCCTCAACACTGGCCTGTGTGGAGGACGAGATTCACGCTCAATGGTGAAGTAAAGTGAACTAATGTGAGCTGGATCAGTGTATTAATTCACATTTCACAATTCATACACGGCCTTTTTTTAATAAAATTCAGTGGGTGACTTTTCTCCGGTGTATTCCACACGACTGTTTGCAGCAAGCAATCTACAATTTCACTGGGATATCTTCCAGATAAACAGTAACCATTTCACAGTACATTTATGCACAACTTGAAGGGCCACATAATAGTAATGATTATAAAGCAAACAACTATCAACTGTAGCAAGAAACGGCTAGCTAAACTCCGCAGTGTCTGCGTCACTATCGCGCGGTTTCTTGGCCTTGGGTCCACTGGCTGCAAAGGTCTCAGTCAGGGTGTCTACAAATTTAAATGAACAAATTTCCAGGAGATTCCAGTAGGGATTTCAAGAAAAATCCAGGACATGTTTGCATTGCTTCGGCCTGCTGTGCAATGTACCAAATCTACTAGTTTGCCTAAATACAGAACCAAAACATGATATGCACAACATGGGGGCTGTGGCGAAGATAAAAAGAGCGACCAGTGTCTTAATTAAGTGATCCGGTACCCTGTTTCTTCATGACTGGAAACCAATGCAGTCGATCATCGACATTTTACACAAAAATTTCCAGGAGGACCATACAAATTCAGGAGATTTCCAGGAATTCCAGGAGTTGTAGACACCCTGTCAGAGTGTCAATAAGGCAATTAGTAACTGCAATTTTCTCTTCATGCCTCTTACCTCGGGCTTTGTTCCGCCTCTATTCTCTGCCACTCCTTTTCCATTCGCGACGTTAATTCAATCGTTCGTCTGCATGTGTGAGTAACAGTGACGCTAAGTGCTCATGTCTTGATTGTCAGCTTTTCGACTTTTGATTCTTCTCATAACCTGTAACTTCAACGTCAACAATACTGTCTGGATCAGACTGGCTCCCCTTCGGTGTGGTACATTCAGGTGGTGTGATAGATGTTCTGGTTTCCGCTGTACCTTCATTTACTGGCGAAGGCCTACGTGCAGCTGCTTTCTTGGTCTTGGTTTTTAAAGCGTCCAAATACCACTTCTTTTCTTCCTTTGGACACATCGAGTCTGACACATACTCCGGATTGACTGCTTCTGAGGCACTGACTAACTCCTCAATTTCGTTGAAAAATGGTGCTGTGTCAAGAAGAGTGTCAAGCCCAGACCCAGTTTTCTCACAATCCTTCACATATTCCTTGTATCAAGTCCGTGCCACTTAACCTTAACTTTCCACAGGATTCTCTGCTTCAATCTCGTACTTTACTTCCAATTCCTTCAATATTGCCTTCCATATCTCGTTTTCCGATGTTGCTTCGTCATTCAGTGATCCCCAATGTTTTCAACCAGGTTAATTATTCCACTGAATTTGGCTGTCGCCGTGACAGTGATCTACTGCGTGCTTGTGATCTGTTGAAGAAAGTGAGAATTAAATAATTTCAGTTAAACTATACAGATAGCAACTGAATTTTTTTGGGTTATACTTAAATTTAGTACTGAACTGTTGCAGTCTGACCATCGCTGAAATGCTGAAAACCAAACGAGACATTCACACCACTGAGTCCAATTACCATTACTGGATTTTCTGTCAGCTCGACTTTTAACACTGGATGCATTCTAAGTGTTAATTATTTTTTTCTTCAGAACATCTAACATGAATGGCACTGTATCTGTAGCATAATCGTGCTGATGTGCCGTTAAGAAAGTACTCACTCACTCACTGTACTCTGCTCTGGTTTGAAACTGGCAGACACACTATCTGCACATGCATCACATAACAGAAAAGCACTTGGTCCACTGTGTTTGGTGATTAGGTGAAGTAGTTGAAACCATGTTGCAGTCTGGAATAACATTTCAGGTTTGTCCACAACCAACACAAACATAACAAGATATTCACATGAGTCAGTTAATTACAGTACCATCACATGCTATTCCTGTAGAGGTACTCGCTTGTTGCGGTTGAGAAATGCTGGAAGCAGTCTCAGTCTCTCCTGTAGACAAACCGCAAACCAGTATCGTAAGTGGGTGTTAGATATTTCTGCCCCATAATACAATCAGTAAAATATGGTCTCATGACAACCGTAAACTCTAAGGAGGAAAAGATTTGTGAAATAGAGGTATTTTAAGTCTTGAGTGAAAGTGAAAGGCTGGGGGAAAGACAGATGACGACAGCGACGGTGGTGACTGTGATGAGGTGATATGCGCAGGATGAGGTGAACCAGGAGGACAGTGAACAGAATGAGGTTGACGGAATGAAGATAGCTTTATAGTTTATATAAAAGATGTGTAACATTTTTCACTTGCCCAACAGACAAGTCAATCCATTGCAGACCTAACATCCAACTTCAGTTAAATGCACTGTAAAGTGTAAAATGTAAGCAGGTGCTACAGCACCTTTATTTTTGGCAAGCGTAACTGACTTGTAAGTCAATCTGACAATATACCCTAATTAACTTCATTATAGACAGAGAAGCTGTTGAAACAGCTTGATTTAGTGAAAGACTGGACGACAGAGACACACTGGCCCAGCATGCAGCCAGGCAGCCAGCGGTCCCATGCGTAAAGGCGTGTTAAATAACATGACCTTGATGCAGGCTGCGACCGCGGATGTCAGCATGAGTAAATTACAGAAAAACCTGCAGTTAAACTATGGAAGGTCTGTGTGTGAATTTGGTCAATATGACCATGACCGTGTATGCGTCTAAATACTTACAATCCTACATTGGTACAATGGATGTAAGAAATTTGGTCATCCTTTTGCAGGCCTAGGCTGAGGCCTCTGGCTGCGCCCTGATGTCATGTTAACTGTGTTGAACTAGACTTGTAAGCCGCCAACTTAGCCGGCCGCCAGCCGCGAAAATTTTGCTAAGCCGTCACCGAAGCGAAAATCGAGGCTAAGCCAAGAATAAGCCGCGAAAATGCTAAGCCAGGCTGTGAAATTCATGGCTAGCCGGCTTAGGGGTGTATGTTGAACGACAGACACAGAGGCACAACTGTAGTCAATTTGTTATTGTGAACATCTTGAGTCGTACCGTGAAAGAGTGTAACAGTTCATGAAAAATTCTGCATCAACAAAATACACTTTCTGTTAACTGATGATAATTATCAGTAATTGCAGTAAACCAATTTAACTACATACTAAATGTAGCAAGTGCAGCCATACTACCACAAAGTCACTTACTTTAACTAAGATGTTAAGAAAGGGTGCTGTAATGGTTGTGAGGTTGTAACATAGCGATACATACCACGGACACACAGCAGATATGGCAGGCAGTCAACTGGAACTTGAGCGATCGCACCATCTGCAGGAAAAACACAAACACAAACCGCTAGATGTATTCAATGCATCATGTGATCAAATTAGATCAAACTCCGCAGTCCTCTGACAAGAGGCTAAAGCTACACCGAACTGCGAACATGAGATATTCAGTTAATGTGTCAGCGTTACTGAGATGAGCGGGGAACAACTTCAAGAGATAAGGAATTGCCCAAATAACAGCTCGCTGGACACACCAAAGTCGAGTGCAAGGTATTGAGCTGTGTTTCCACACTGTTAACACATTTCAATAACATGGAGTCACCATTTGTGTACTAGAGCAGACACCGTATATGAAAGAAATTTCAGTTCCTCTTTACCGCATTACAAAACCATTGCTGTAACACATACAAATGTCATAAAATTCATACTAGTGTATTGAAAATAAGTATGAGTGTACTTGCCACTGTTCCGATAGAATATAAAGTTGCCTGCGTCATCAACAATAGGACTTCCGTCTGTGTTGAAAAATTGCGTGAATGGCGCGCCGTTTATAAACCAAGTAGGCATTTTCCTAGTATACAGCAGAACCACAGTGACGATTTGAAATATCATTATCACATATTACACACTGCTAAACATCAATTTGCGCCGAAATTTTTAATTGTTCTTCTTACAATGGGTAATATACTAGCAATGTTGGCACTAAGTACTGTTATCAATAACACTTAACAGGGAACATAAAGTTTACGGGATCCTATTCCATAACACTAACCCTTACCGTAACCTGAATCCTAATGCTAAACGTGACAATAAACATGGACATTTATAACATGGGACCCCTGAACTTTATACTAGCCGCCCCGTAACAGTTGATAATAATTCTGTGGTCTGTCTCTATACACAAAATGTTTGTACTAAGAACAGACATAATGGAAGTTTAAAGAATATGCGACATATAACCGTACGGTTACACCTACCAGGTAATCACCTACCAGGTAATATTCTACTTTCAATTCAACGCAGACTTTCACTAGAGTATAGGAAGTTAACTGAAAATTGTCAACAGACGTTGTAACTACGATTTAAGAAAATTCTCTTTTTACAACAAAATCACTAATGCATGGATTAGGAATAGTCTTGACATTGTTACTGCACAATCACTTAATTCATTAACAAGCGTGATAAACACTCGCACTTCCAGAAACAGATTTATGCACCTTGTATTTTTTCAATTTTTCTTGAGTTAAATATTAAATTTAAATTTAAATTTACGCAGTCCAATAGGCACATCTTTGGCCAAAAATGGGATAATAAAACCACAATTGCAGAAGGTGACGATTAAGTATTTTCACATTGTTACAAACTGCACAGTGCTCTGGACGCACTTCGTGTAGATGCAGTTTACCCGTCATAGACGCACTTTGACGGCCACAATTAGACGCACCAACCAGACGCATATTACCCGAGAGCCAGACGCACTGGACGCATTTTACCAACAGCCTGCCGGTACACCGTAAACTACACCTGTCATCATCATCAGTCAGTTTGGCAGATCTAGTTAAGGCCTAAATGCTAAAATTTTCAGTTGACTGTGTCTTCTGCAATTATTTCATTGCAATACAAGCTGCTGTGCACATGCATCAATCCTTATTTGCTATAGGGGCAAGTTCCATTTTATTAATCACAGCCCATCAATTGTACGGCAAAAAACATTAGCAACATAGGACCAAGTGAATTCATGGTCGAAAAACGGAATCTGCCTCCATTGCTAAACTTTCCGTTCTGCACTTCTGGTCGGGTCCGTTTAAATACCGAAAGGACGGCTAAAGTCACCTAAAGATGCACCAGTAAAGCCTCGGACGCCGAACCAAACAATATACTGGACAAAAAATACCAATACAGATTAAATTCAGCTGTGTTTATAAACATCGAATAGCACAATGTAGTTATCTTTTGGAGTATTCAGGCGACTCTAGCCGTCGGTCTGTGGTTACTTTTGTGTACCATGTCACATTGTCTTTAGCTCAGAAATCTGCTACGGCTGACTCTGTTTTACGTAGGCCTCTTGATTTGAGTTTGCTCCAAATATTAATTACAAAAATTTAAAACCTAAAAACTTGCAACATCAACATACTTTTAAAAAGTTTGCAAACGTTGTATGCATGCAACCAGGTATTACTTTACGCGTCTTTAGCCGTCTTCAGGCTAGCTGTCTTCCGCGTCTTTGTGACAGCAAGCACAGCTTAATTTCATCTATACTGGTATTTTTTGACCAGAATATTGTTTGTTTCGGCGGCTGAGGCTTCACTGGCGCGTCTTCAGGCGACCTTAGCCGTCTTTAGCTGTCTTTCGCCGTCTTTTCGGTATTTACACGGACCGCTTTTGTTCTGCATTTTACCACACTGTCGGTTGAGAGACCGATGTGGTAATCTGCGGAAAGCCAGCGGTCACGTGGTTTGACACTTCGGCCATTCAGTGTCATTCCGCATTTTTGATTCCACATTTTACTTTCCGCATTCCGCATTTTACCCATAGCCAACCGTCTCCCGCGGCCGCGATTACAACTGTAAACGCGAAAAAGTGGTCGAACTCGTACTGTATAACATAACATAACATAACATAACAT
>Ga0209680_1000299_pt1 | contig 13060 bp, 7 predicted proteins | sample WorMetLIZISLAND1_FD_187413 | JGI IMG/M metagenome (GOLD analysis project Ga0209680, IMG submission 187413) | Marine gutless worms symbiont microbial communities from Max Planck institute for Marine Microbiology, Germany - Olavius loisae LIZARD... ... | reverse complement strand
GGTTATAACGTACCTCGGATACAACGTACCGTTTTTTACGGTCCCTAGAAATACGTTATAACGAAGTTTTACTGTACTGGTCAATGATATAAACACAGTATAAACAGCTACCAATGGACGACCACGTCGGGGCCTGCCAGATGTCATTCAGTTGCCAGTAGAGTGCACCCATTGTCAGACCATGACCACGCCGATCAACGACACTCTGACTACGACGATATAACTCCACTTCAGTCTTCACACCCATCGCTTGGTTAATCTCTCACATACAACAGTAGTTCACATAAACTGTTTCACCAAACACTAACAGTAATGCGCAAATGACAGCTTTTATGGCGTGTATTTGCACATCTCATGTTTCGCTGAATCAACCATCTACTGTCTCAAAAGTACAGCTCAAAATTATACAGATTGAGTGTGAAATGCTGAAACGATTCTAAGCAGCTGAGAGGTGCTGGGGTTATATGTGTAACGAGTGAGTGAGTAATGAGTAGTTACTTAACAACACATCACCACAGGCCATTTGAGTGCCATTTAATTGTAAGAGTAAAGTAAAGAGTGAAGTCCTTCCTGAGTCTCAAGAGGCATGTAAAACCATGATCATTTAGCCACTAATATCAACCCAAGATAATAACCACGATACAGTGTGAGTATAAGAGTGAGCGTCAGCAGCAGAGCAACAGATGACATGATGACATAACACACGTGGTCACCTGCGTCAAATAGATGAAATCAATGAACTGTTGAGTAGCATTTGTAGACGTTGGTAGTTTCAGATTCATTGCCAGTTCACGTGTCATTTGCATCTGACCTGCCGACAGGTACAAACTCGTATGCTAGCTTTCATTAGTTCATTACCCAGTAACATCTTCCAAACCCAAACAAAACAGCGACTGTGTCTGAGTACTAATGTAGTAGATAATGGTCCACATTCTGGAAACTTCTTAGGAAGATTTCTCTTCCCATCTTAGGACAGTCTTTGACAATATCTGTGAAAACACTAACCAGACATAATTTCGCTCTACTTACTAATTAAAGATTTAACAACATCACTTAATAACTTCCAACAAAACGAAAAAATAAATGAGTATATTACAATTATTATTGCATCATTATTTCCTAATTCGAGACTAGTGCTTTGCTAATTACTTTCCTATAATGTTCCTAAGATAAGAAATCTTCCTAACTCCTAAGCTATTCCTAAGAAGTTTCAAGAATATGGCCAATGTCTCTATCAGAGGGCAATGCTGGACACAGCCTGTAACAACTGTGATATCTGTTTTAGACACAATAACAGTACACTACAACATTTCTATCACAATCACAACTGCAGAGGCAATGAAAGCACAACTGTTGCTATTACCATCTGACGATAACAGTTAGTCCAGATTTTAAACCCTTTGACGCCCACTGTTGCCATATGGGGACAGCTATATAGCATCCTGTGCCAGACCGGATCATTTGTAATTTTTGACATCCAGGCACTCTCACACTGAGGGCTGAGGGTCAGAGTGCAGAGTGCCCTGATATAAAAAATTACAAATGACTGCTTAAAGTGGTCTGGCAGAGGATGCTTCATGGCTGAAACCATATGGCTGCCGTGGGCGTCAAAGGGGTAATACTACTGTTTACAGATGTTTGACTATAGTTGTAAAAACAGACACAGGTTGATTGATTGATTTAGCAAGGTTTAACGTCCCACTCAACACAGTTTAGATCATTTCGGAGACAGTATTTTACAGGTCTGATGACCCAACCAACAGTGTCAAAGCACTGAAGGAGGGTGGTTAGTCATCCAGACAGGCCTCAATCTAACCGAGCTCACCTGACCATGTTACAATAATACAACATGCATGCACATACAATACAAGAAAATAATCTAACACGCAGAATGAAATCTAAGCACAGTGAGTGAACCCAGTGAGATGAAGCCAAGTCTAGTAGACAAAACCTGTGAGCTGCTATAGAAAGCTACACAATGCCACTAATAGAGAGCAGTTCTGACAATATTCCCTCTTGCTCCTGACCAAATCATAGCTCAGATGACGTGCTCAAATGGAGTTTGAGGGGTCACAAAGTCAGCTGACACACGTTTGATGCTCACCTTGACGATGGTGTTGTCTGTGAGAGACAAAGCTACTGTTGAGATTCCAGTCAACAGACGGAAACGACACGGACGCCAGCGTTTCAGCTGAGCACCACGACTGCAGACCAAACTCAGACGCAAACCTCGGCACGGTGTATTCACCGGGAGACCAGCTGTCACGATCGTAGTTGTAGTCATGCACTGGGAGAAGAACAAGGAACAATCACACACCACACGGACCACACATGTCAATCAAACAGACCACACACAGTCTGATACATTAACAAACACACAGTAAGATAACATGACAACTACCTACTGACTGAACACTGCATCAAACTGACCAGTGAACTGAGTTATTAATCTCTGCAATTCACTACCACAAAACAAATTCTGCATTCTGTTGACTTTTCAATCTTATCAAGTATTTTAGTATTATCATCGCATAAAAATTGCTCACGTTACCACTGACATGTATATGACTTTGTTGTGTTCCCTCTATCATGGACAGCTGTAGGTACAGTTCACTGCCCCACTGTAATGCTCACTCATGTGCTTGTATTCTCACTGTCAGTATATACCTTTTTTGAGCAAATTAACAATTGATTGAATGATGTAAGTTCCATTAGAGCAAAGATCTACTGGAATCTCATAACCATGAGACAAAAAACTGGTTCTTTCTGTCGGTGAACTAGGGATATAAGCACTCACCATCTCCAAATCTAGGACTCTGTGGATTTTTGGCAATCCATCCCTCCGCAGTGGTTTCAATGCCATTAGAAGGACTGGAGTAAACAAAAGGCCTCGATGTGTCTTCAGTCATCACAATGGCATGGATGTTTTCCACATACAGCTTGACATAGTCACTTTGATAACGGCCGTAATCTTTCCTCTTGATAAAAAACCTACCAAAATAATGCACAAAGTGCTTCTCATTAATTAAACTTGCAGTGAGTGCTATTTGCACACAATATTATTACAAATTCAATTAAGTCCAAACTAACTAAAATGATAATTTCATATATTTATCACTGGCTGAATTTGGTCAGTGATATAACTATTTCACATGACTAAAGCCATGCAAATCACTGCATAAAATGTGATCACAGTTAAGAATATACTACATGAATATGTATATAATTTCAGTGACACTATTTCGTTGACTACATCAGTTTACATATTACTCTTGTCATTACCCGCGCGACGCTATGCTAGCGCGGGTAATAGTGATCGCAACGTGTCTGTCTGTCTGTCTGTCACGCGCCGGTATTGTGCCAAAACGAAGAAAGCTAGCGGCATGATTTCACCATCGCTAGCCCCATGGTTCTACTTTTCTGATGCCAAATTTCATCACCAAATTCTAAGGGGTTCCCCACGAGTGGGGCCTCAAAGAAGGGTGGGGTGGGAAAATTCATCGATTTTCTAGCTTAAAGCGTCAATATCTCGAAAACGGTAGCAGATACGGCCAAAGTTACTATTAGTGACTAACAGAAAGTTGTATATGAGCTTTCAATTGACACCAAGATCGATGACCTTGGATGACCTTGAACTGCTGTAAGGTCAAATTTTGTCGGAATTTCGCGACTTTGGGAGGCAACAACGGCTAAACGAATGAAGATAGCCCCATAATGTCAGTGACGGAATTGTAGCCCATTAAATGCACTTTTCAGCGATGTATAGATTACGTTGATATCTGATACAAGGGAGGGGTGGGTAAAATCAGCAGTTTTCTATCTTTTAAGCCTGAATATCACGAAAATGGTAGCAGATACGGCTAAAGTTACAATTAATAACTAACAGGAAGTGACATATGGGCTTTCAACCAAGATCGATGACCTTGGATGACCCTGAACTCTATAAGTTTAAATTATCAGAGAATTTCTCGGGATTTCGCAGATTTCGGACGCAACAACAGCTAAACGAATGAAGATAGGCCAGTATTGTCAGAGACAACATTAAGCACGTCGAATTGGAGCAATTTTTGGCATGCTTTCACATCGCTCGGGTTTGTCAGCGACAGCTGGGCTTTCTTGTTTTGTATTATGTGCTTGCCTTAGTATCAAACTGTCCAACAATCAACCTTATTCATCAATTGTCAACAGTACGTAACAGAACCTGTTCTCTGCCAGTTCAACTTCATTCTCATTATTAGCTGCCCAGATCACAATTGACGGATGTCGCTTCTGCCTCCGAATCTGAATACACGTAACACATACGCATATAAACAACGTGCTTTTCAAGAACAGATACTTTTGCCCATCGAATAGTCTGAAAGTCACTGCTCTCTAATCCAGCTGCTGGATATATCTGTCCCGTCTCAACAGGATTTGACAATACATCTGCTGACATGCCGGTATCATGTCAAATGCAGTAGCATTTTATCATATAATTCACTGTATAAGTCAAGGTTTACTAACATAGCTACTCATACTAACTGACATAGTAACAACGCAAACAGATCATTATCAATAATTACCAGAAGTTTAGCAATAAATGGGTAAATTAACACTGAACTTTCCTATTCAGGCATGTCAATAGCCAACCTGAAGTGCATGTGCATCTTAGATGTTTGAAATACTGTCACGAGCTGGTTGACGTATCAACAGTACGTGATCAGTGACTACCGTACCTGGTGAGTGACTTCAGCGCGAATGTTCGCTATGAAGTGTTCATCAGTTGGGTAGAGAGCACATGCAAACATGAAGTCTTGCCACAACATTAACCCCAGCCGGTCAGCCATCTCATAGAACTCCTCCAACTCATAGACCTGAAACAATACAACTACATATCTGTTCCATTCCTAATGACAGAAAAAGATATGTTTTCAATAACTGTAGCAATTTTGGCTGCATGCATTTCACCACATCATCAGTGACAAATATGGATGTCGGCAAATATCACGCACGTTAACCTTCTTGTTAATTTAACCATTTTCAATAAGCAACAGCTGCAAAAATAGCAAATATGCAGGAAACAAATGCTGATGAGCAACTCAGAAAAACAAACAAACTTAGCAATCAATACAACATGTCGTCACTGCCCCTTTGGTAAACTCATTTACAAATGGACTGGATAATCACTGGGCATCACATGAACGAATGGAAAGCAGAATTATCAGGAACAGGGAGTAGAAGCAGAGTTGAATTTTGAGTTCTTCTAGTTTACCATTATATCTTCTAAATAACGATGTGGGCACAGAAGCACTTCGCTTTCACTGATAACATCCGCTATGTTATGTTATGTTATGTTATCAGCGACACCAAACAGTAATATTAAACTGACATAATGTTTACTCAACCAACACAAGTGGACATTTAATTACTAATTGAATCAATGTCATACCCCGCCTCCCCAGACTCTCAACATATTCATGTTGGCTTCTGTGGCAGACAGCAGCAAGCGTTCCAAGTACGTAGCAGAAACTCGTTCTGGGAACACGTCAGCCGGTATCCAGTTTGACCCTTTCACGAACACCGCTATCCCATTAATTCTAAAAAAGAAAGATTTGCCTACAACAGGTAAAAACACAACAAATCCGTAACGTTATCAGCTATTCACCACAGACTGTTCCTACATAATGTCAAACGTACACCTTATCAAACTGTCCGGCAATTAGTAAACAAACCTGTTCTAGTGTAGAAAGAATCGTCTTAATAAACCACAGAGCAGTGTCTGCTGACCTGGCTGATGGCCAGTAATCAACTCCTGAACTAGCTCCACCGTACGGAAGCCAATCAGGATGTGGCGAGAGTCTACTTCACCGTGTGAATCTGTGAAGACCACTGCAGCATCATAGAGTACGGGCTGCCCATAGCCATTTGGCCACCACGGCTCCACCTGTCATATATCGTATCACATCGTTACTGGAGTGTCAAGTTACTCAAATATGGTAAGTCATGGTAAACATACTACACTCTCCGTGAGCAGAACTTTTATCTGACAAAGAACTTGAACTCACAGACGAGCAAACCACATTCATTCATCTCACAAGTTCCCAACCATAGACGGTGTTTTATCTGTGATGTAGATCTGTCGTAGACCATCGGTCAGTCTTATAAGTAAGTAAGTAAGAAAACTTACGAGGCGCAGCTTTAACGGTTAGTCACAATGTGCCATGATCTCAGCACCCTAACAACAATGTCTTTAGTGGCCATTTAAATCGTTGTCAGGTTGTTGCAGATCAGCTGGAAGGTAAGAGATAAGTCAACACTAGAGTTTGCTGCTATGTGCACTTGTATAAGTCTAACACTGACAAGCCTCACTTATGCAAGTGACAGAAACGGTCCAGCTATAACCAACAGACAGCATAGTCAAATACTAAAACCTGATTGACAGCAGAGGCTGACTGCTCAGCCACAAAGCTATCACTGTTCTTTGGTCAATACTAAATTACTTGTAAAACACTATATTTTAGCCACATCTTAATTTGCCGATTTCGAAGCAAAAAAAAACCAAAAAGTGCTTATGTAAATCTGAATTTTCACGGGTATTTAATTTCACGATTTTATGCTAATTGCAAAATTCGCGAAAATATACGCACATGAAAAATTAGTGTTTAACAGTATCTTACTGATTGAGATGGGCGGGTTGTATGTCTGTGACAGTGAGAAAGATGCCAGTTGAACATGGTTCCAAATACAGAGAAAAATGTTATGAAATAATCAAGTAAGTAGCTTCATTAAGTCTTGATCTGTACATCTTAATACAAGTAACTCTACAGCAACAGTCAGTCAATAAATGACTACTAGTCGCCACAAGTGATAGCCACTGAGGCACCGATGGCCGACATATGCTGTGATAGGCTGACTGATCAAAAACACGGACTGCTGCTTTGTTGTGATTGGTTGTCCAAGTATATCCCACAGTACTTTGCTCTGCACCTAAAATTAGATCCACTTGGATCCAGTTGGTCCACCATATTTGTTGGCAAGTACAGTAGCGGTGGTCAGAGAATATTAATTTACATCGGTGGCCTGTACTGAGTGCACCATACAGAAGAATATATACAGGGTGGTCCAAAAAGTGGCACACTTTTCAAGTACGTCAATATGCATAACCATCGTAAAGAAATTAGTTTTTTTGCACGAAAACACAACTTGTTTACATCAGAAGATGAAAACTACACAATAATGACGTCATTTAATGACATTAATACGTAAGTAAATCAAAATTGCAACTATAATGCATCTAACAGAGTAGGAAAATCAAATACCAAAAGTGTGCCACTTTTTGGACCACCCTGTATATACATCTGTGCAATAAATAACAGAATGTGCCTGCGTGTATCTTACAGTTTAGTGCACAAACAAAACAAGAATATGGACGTACACAACATGGCTGATAAAACACAATATGAATAAGTTTACAGCAAGCTGCGACGTACCTGAGTGACATTAGTGACAATGTGGACAGTGCTAGAGATGAGATCAACTGACATGCGCTGACGATGACGCAGACCAAGCTGTGTGACTTGTAACTCAATCCAACCATCCACGGGCGTAGACACATTGAACATTACACCCACCCTCAGCTCCCAGGTCTCATAGTCGGCTATCACAACAAACATCAGCTACGCAAAACCAGTCACAAATGTCAACAAGAAGCCAAGCTGTCGCTAGGATAGCCGACCATACTGCCTCACAGTAGACCATAATATGCAGAACCGACAGTTAAATAGCAATAATAAGCCAAAGCCACTTACCAAATTTGAAGTCTCTAGCTCAAGTAGTTTTGGAGATATGATCCATCGTATGCCAAAAAATGTAGGTGTCACGTGACCTAGGCCACGCCCACTTTCAGGGAAAATTATTTGTGCGCCCGCTAGGCACTCCCGATACAAAGCTGCATAACAAATTTGAAGTCTCTAGCTCCAGTAGCGTTCGAGATATTGTGCTCTAAGCGTATTGGGGTCACGAGTTTGACCTTTCAAGGTCATATGACTTCATCGGTCACGTGACCATTCGGTAGCCCATATGCCATTTCCTATTGGTGGTCCTTTGGAACCAAACCTCTATCTCTAACGGTTTCCGAGATATTCAACGTCAAATGTAACGCAATGGTTGACGTGACCTTGATACGACCTCTAAACAGAGGTCAAGGTCATTCATTTTGGTACCAATCGATTTCTCATATACGACTTCCTATAGGCTCTCAATAGTGACTTTTGCTCTAGGACGCACCGTTTAGCCACAATACATAACGTTACAGACACACGACAACGACAGAAAGACGCAACAGTGTAGCATAAGCGCGACCGTTAGTACGGTCGGCTAAAAATCTGCAGTCAGATGTACACTAGGCTGACACATGGCCTGTGCAATAGGCGGTCTAGAATGCCCACCCAGCAGAAGAACGTAAGCTTTCAATCCATAATATAGTGTCAAATCAGCAGAAATGCATGATACCAGAGCTGGTTTCCACCGTGATATAGTTTATTGTAGCGCTGTCGTAGGCAATGATTGTAATGCTTTTCCTATAAAATACAAATTACATAAATACTGAATATTCATAACAAAACATTTTTCTGTCATGCTGACAACTAACGTAGTTATTAAACGTATCAACTGCACTGAAATTATTTACACACACAAGATTTACACTTTAATAATTTTCCTCATTTATTCTCTCCCAGAAATTAAGCAAGAAGATCTTAACAGCTTCCCCTGGGAGAACTGGAGGAGACCACATGAACGCCCTCATACTATGTGGATGAAGACTATCCACTCCAGCAGGAACTAAATCCAAAACCTCTCCACGAACTAAGCAATCGACGTGGCTCAGAATCGTCCACTGGAGACTGATGTCTACATTTGGTGCTACGCACTCCTAGTGGTGCATACAAGAAGAAGAAGAAGGAGGAGGAGGACGACGACGAAGACGAAGACGAAGAAGAAGGTTAGGTACGGATTCAGAAAAAGTAGCTTTATTGTAGGGACAGCACACTTCCCTTCTAAATAAAGCAGACATGGTTGAGCACAGCCTTGTACAGTTTCAAGAACCAGCTTGATTTGCTCCATCATTGTGGTACAATTCACACAACAAATCCAAAGAAATTTGAAAGTTTCAGACACAAACTGGCTGCGAGATCATCTAAAGTTATCACAATGTCATATTTCAATAAGCCACAAAATAACACCAATCTTAAAAGCCTATCTTTGCAGTTTCAGCTATGTTCAGGCTTAAATTCTACCTCTATGAAAACTTCAATCAACCAATAATGACACAAAAACTAACCAAATTCCGACGGTGGGAAATGCCGGTCCCCAATCCCAGCTGAATGAACACGCCTGTTTACGGATGAAATTGAAGTAGCACTCTCCATTCTGCTCTGGCGGTGGGCACGCTGGCGGCACATGATATGGATAGGACCGAGCCTGACTTTTAGCATATGAAACTGGCGACTTGAATAATATATCCAACGTATTGGTGCCATTCTGCAGAGAGTGAGACAATACATACTAACCACTTAATTAAGACCCTTTAAACCACTTCTTCTAACAACGCGACTTCTATACATGAACTGTAGTCTACATGATCACCTTTGCCAACAACCAATAGCGAACTCTCCTTTATTACACATCATTTAAACAACTGAATGCATTTGAGTCACTGAGTGTCAACTTTATTTGTTGCTTGCAGCATTTCAACACTGAAGCAAAGAAAGCACACTTTCATTTTATATACCAAAATGAATTTGCAACAAAAACTAATACAAAATTATCCACCTTCTTCCTGCATTATCTCACATATCTCTATCTGTATCCGTACTGACCATACTAGTACATGTATTTACCAATCGGTATTGGTAATGCTGAAGTATCATTAATAACAACAAACATCAGGCATTATCTACACTATCAGTTACCATAAGCGATATATTATACTTTAGAAAAATCAACGTAAATAAACCTTAATGGTATCTGTCACATTAATGACGAAGCGCTGAAACATATTGTGAGTGGTCACAAGAAAAACATCATTTAACATCACGTCAGCTACAGTGTCAATGCCTTCCAGTAATAAACTCACATAACGGTACTTCAGAACCAACTCGTCAACTGCAATCGATGATACACAACAAGCATTCAAGTATGTAAACAGATCTGCTCTAATTCCTAACCACAGATGGTGTGGACACATGCATACCTGAGTGGAGCAAGACACTGTCCCACTCGACACAGTTTAGGTCATTTCAGAGACAATATTTTACCAGGTCTGATGGGTGGGTGGGTACCCAGCAGTGTCAAGCAGACAAAAATAGATTATTCAACCAGAAAGTGAGCCAAGTTATAAGTTAGTTTATTCACTTGTCAACCAGCAGAAGACATAGAGTGAGCAAAATAAGCAAAGAAAAGCAACAGCGACACTCGACAGTTACAAGTAAACAAAAACAAAGAGAACCAGAATTACTGACATATCAAACTGAAGCTCAACTGCTGCTAAGATATAAAATATTACAACATCAAGATTTGAAATAATGAACGGCCTTCACGGATCTTTAACCTGTACTGAACTAAGTGGGCACTGGCATTTTTTTTAGTTTTGAGTGCTGGATTAAGCTGATCACACTCAGCTTTTGAGTCCACGTTAAACTCGTCTATCGCATTGTATCGTATCGTAACAAAGATGAACAATAACGTCTATGATAATTTCTTATTAGTGGCATATACCGTGTAACAATGTCATGATGTATGATTTCTAACTCGTAGTGGTACTTTCTTATAGCATCAAATACGACTTTTTCATCTAAGTTGTCAAGCTGATGAGTATCAATGCTTGAGCATTTAAAAAACAGTATCACTCGACCAATGAGAAGATAATCAGAACTAAGCAATCAAGCATATCAAAACGGTAGCCAACCAGTGAAGCTTTTCTGATAGTTCCAATCCAGATAGCAGTAATGGCGATACGTAATGTCATTAAAACGGAAGTACGGGTCTTGTAATATTCCACCTCTCATTAGATCAGTAAACACAGAGCCTGGAACATGGGCTTTCACTACACAGACACAGGCATTAACAAACATCTGCATTACAAACTTTAAGCACATGAAACAGCTAAAAGAACTAAAAAAATCCTTTGTAATTTATTCTCGTTAGCAGTCAAAACTGAAGTTACATATAGAGGAATGCAAAAAGAATCTGTTTCTATGAGTAGGCAGGTAATACTGTGTGATCCCATATGGCAAGCGACACCCCGTAGTTCTATTCCCATTAACACCAAAGAACTTACCACATCAACTAAGAAAACTTGGGTCTAAAATAAATGCCAGGTTGAAAATATAAGCCATGGGTACAAATATGCTGGATTCCAGATAAAAATGATCCAGACATACTGTACAATTTGGACACCTCCACACCTCGACTTTTTCTTGCATCTTTTATCATGCAAATCCTCTGAACACATCCTGACCATAGAGATGATCAGCATCAGTATTTGTGACAAAAGGAACAAAAGTATAATTTACACAACTAATATTGTCATAACGTCATCAGGGCGTGAGCAGACGTCAGCTGAGACGTCAGCTACTTTTCATGTAATTTCCAACCCCCGGGACCCTTGCTTGCAATTACTACAACTAAAATTCAACCCTCAAACTTCACTCGTGATGTGGACGATGGGTATAACCGTCCATCTCCATAGCTCTCCTCAACTGGCCGCCGGTGACGCCCCAACTCCTGACATGCATGCTATTTGTTGACAACTCACATAAAGGTGCCAACATGAACTGAGACTGGAGATTCAACATACTAAATTAACACATCATACAAACTAACCAGACATGTTGCTGTGACGTGCAGTAAGAATCCAGTCATCGCCATTCAATGAAAACTTGATTATTCCATGGCAACAGTCGAAGACACAAAAGCATATCATAATAACACATCTCCACAACCAGAAGCACATTCTTGTTTCACTTCTCAAAAACAGCTTCATTCTGTCGTCCACAAATGTTCAGTTCATAACTTCCATTCACACATACCGTACTCTCTCTTTCACTACCTACCTGCATAGAACTGAAAGCTTGTAATGTTGATTTTCTATTTAATTGGGTCGCTATGTCGTTGGGTCCATGGATACAAGCACCTATTCTACAGGCAGCATGGTCCAGATATCATACCAACCAAGCAGATCAAAATCCAATGTTTCTAATAGAACAGCTGTGAGACAGCAATTGTACACTGACACAAGATAAAACGCAAGACAAGGAATAAAGAGACTACAGTCAATAACTATCACAAAACAGCTTCGAACAGTAAAATTACAATTAGTGAGATCCGTGACATACATGTGGAAACAGTTAATATTCATGTATGATATGTTACAGTTTATAAACGACGGCTGTCATTCATTAATGTTTCGTGGCTGTGTTGGTAGAGCGATGACTTGCACAGAGTAGTTTTGGCATCGCGTCACAAGCAACCAAATTTTTTCTATCATTTTTTACCCGACCGAGTGACTTGAATAAGCGACAGTAAATGTATCTGTCTCTCTGTCTATCTGGGATGTGATGTATTATATACAAGTGACAAGGTCTTGGTTTCGGGACCTTGAGTTAATGCCAAGGTCTCGGTCTGGAGTTTTTTAATGCCGTTGCAAGCCGACCGACAGCCGGTTGGCTAGGCCATGTACTAGCCGACAAACAGTCCGTTATACAAACCGACGGATAGCCGGGGCCGGCACAGTGCCAAGTTGCAGGCAAAATATCAGTGCTTATGCACCGATAACATGCACCACAAGAGAATATAGTCCAGTCAGTAAAATTCCTTACATGGAAGAAATTTACTTTTAGTAATGGTATATAGTCTGTGCAAACAGATATTCTTACATGATTTATTATAATCAGTGAATTATAATGAAATGAAACAAGAATTAAATATAACAATTTATCAAACATAATCTGCTGATGTAGAGCATTGTATCCAAAAATAGGCAATAATAAGGACATTGAAGATATACAGAGGCGCCACCTTG
>Ga0209680_1000297_pt1 | contig 13093 bp, 7 predicted proteins | sample WorMetLIZISLAND1_FD_187413 | JGI IMG/M metagenome (GOLD analysis project Ga0209680, IMG submission 187413) | Marine gutless worms symbiont microbial communities from Max Planck institute for Marine Microbiology, Germany - Olavius loisae LIZARD... ... | reverse complement strand
AGCCGTATCTGCTACCGTTCTCGAGATATTCACGGTTAAAGATAGAAAACTGCTGATTTCACCCACCTCTTCCTTGTTCGACGCCCCCTAGCGGCGAAACGCCATTAGACATCGACGTAATCTATACACCGCTGAAAAGTGCATTTAATTGGCTACAATTCCGTCGCTGACATTACAGGTCTTCATTCGTTTAGCTGTGGTTGCCTCCCAAAGTCGACAAATCGCGCGAAATTCCGACAAAATTTGACCTTACAGCAGTTCAAGGTCATCCAAGGTCATTGATCTTGGTGTCAATCGAAAGCCCATGTACGACTTCATATTAGTGACTAATAGTAACTTTGGCCGTATCTGCTACCGTTTTCGAGATATTTACGCTTAAACCTAAAAAATCGCTGAATTTTTCCGACCTACCCTTCTTTGAGGCTCCCGTTCGGGGGGAACCCCTTAGAATTTGGTGATGAAATTTGGCGTAAGAAAACTAGAGTCTCCGGGCTACCAGATGATGGAGAAATCATGCCGCTAGCTTTCTTCGTTTTGACACAATACCGGCTCATGACGGACAGACAGACAGACAGACAGACACGTTGCGATTGCTATTACCCGTGCTAGCATAGCGTCGCGCGGGTAAAAATTGGAGTCATTCTGTTAAATAAGTAAGAAATTGGTGACGGTAAGTATTAAAAAATTTGGAATGATTAGTGCTCGTTTCGAATCGAATCAAACACTGAAGTAACTTTGATTCAATTCAAAATTTCAAACATTCACACAGCACTACATAAAATTTTAACCAACTTGATCATTCGCTAATCGCTATAGCTTCTATACTATCGCCCAATCGTGGTCATTTTTAGCCGACTTTACTAAGGAATAATGATCGTGCTTACGCTACTTTGTTGTGTCCATCTTTCTGTCATCTGTAACGTATGTATTGTGGATAAACAAGTGTGTCTTACTGAAAAACTGTCCGAAGAAGCAAATAGGAAATGGCCTAAGGAGAATCGAATGGTCGCATGACTGATGACGTCAGGTGACCCGAAAAGGTCAAGGTCGTGACTCCAATATGCTTAGGGCTCAACATCTCGAAAATGGCTGGAGATAGAGGCTCGGTTACAAATGACCATCAATAGGAAATGGCCTATGACAAATCTAATAGTCACGTGACGATGACCATAATTGCTAATTAGTAATTACTAGGTAGTCAGCTGTGAGACAGTGCAGTCGGCTATCCTAGCGACAGCTTGGCTTCTGTGTTCTCTGTTTTACACAAATGCAAGGCCGATTTCACTAGTCATCAGTATGTATCATAGTGGTTTTAAGCATGTAGTCATCATCGTTGGTGGTCTGGCATTGCCACCGGTGATGGTATCAAGATACCGATACTCAAAATTAGCCACAATTTGAGCTTTGCTGCAATCATTTTTTGAACTTGCTGTGTAGACATTGATTGGTCATATACTTCAAAGCAACTCTGCCATCTGTGGCCTGCACTGTGTACACACACTTGTCTGTTCTGTTTGAATCCTGTGATTAGGGAGTATCAGGGTAGCGAGAGGGGCAGTTTTTTGGAAATATTACGTCATTCATGTATTTGCAGTTTGTTGATCAGAGGTTCAGTTGCCATCGTACGTTTTTCACGTAGATAAGAGGCAGACTGTGTTGTAGGCAAAATATCACGAGGAGTTTGAGAAGAAGATAAAAGGATCAAAGATCCAGGTGGCGGATGACCCGGAGACACAGCGTCTGAAACAGCTGAACGCCATCGTGAGCCAGGTGGAATACAAAGGTTTGAAGGAGAAGGCCAGCGAGATGGAGGCACTTCGACAGAACGTCACTGCACAGGACAACAACTGTGAGAACTAGATGAGGAGACGTGTGTAAACTGTGTTTGTTAACGTGTCATGTGGCATGTGATCTGCCATGCAGTTTGATCCACACCAGGCTGTCACATGTAGTTTGGCTTAATCCTGGTATGAGCTAACCATTCTCATTCACTAGGGATCAGTTTGTGGAAGAAGATTCAAGGAGATCAGTAGCAGGAGGAGCATTTGTCTACACGTGTGGGCTTGGAAGCATTGTAGAATAAGCCCACCTCGTTTCATTTCCGAGTCTTGTAGAAGGCGACTAAACCGGGGCAGTTTTGTTTTGCCGTGTTTTGTGTTGTTTGCTTTTTCTGGGTTGTGTTTACGTAGTTTGTGTATCGTCTGTATTTTTCATTTGCCTTCTGTGCTGTATTTTCCATCATGAACCAACGTGAATGCCGAATGGCACCATATAGTATAATTGTGCTGATGTGCCATTAAGAAACTATTCACTCAGTCACTCATTTTACTACACAATCAAGTGTCCCAGTCACTCTGGGACATGATACAAAGGGTGGACAGCTTGGGTTTACCTGGAAAATGTGTGTGCATGCGTGTTTCCTTTACAGCTGACATGACTTGCTGTGATGATTGGCGTTAATAACTTGTTTGATGTGTTACGATTCCTCTGACTTGTCATGTTGAGTGAGTTCGACTGGCTCTAATAGTTACCACTGACCACGTGACTGAACGTGTTGATAGCCAGACATAACAGTAAGTTGCTTGATGGCTTCGCCAGTCCCAGACATGGTACATCGGTGTGCAGTTTTGCTTGTGCTCTGCAGTGATTATAACATTTTTATCTCTAGCCGTGTCTGTGGATGTGTATTTGCATTGACACTAACTGTCACACACACCGTCATACTCTCAGTGTAACGTCTGACGACAGATCAAGATGGTCACGTTGATGCGGCCCGACATCGCGGCAGTGTCAACGACGACGCAGCCAGTCGCTCCAGCTGGTCTTCACCGTACACTGAACGCAACGTCTCACATTCGGTGACATACACCAGCTCCGGCAGAGGTAGACTAGTCAATGTTGAACGGATTCTCGCAATCGAGAACAAATTCCGCAGCGATTCCACAATTCCTTCTCATTCCCCCTGCTTGTGTGTCTCAGTGTTCTGTGTATTCACTGCTTTTATTTTTGTCCATGTCATATTGTGATTCATACTGACCACTGTTGAGTTCACTGAAAAATGACCTGGCTTCACTCAGCTCTGTGTTGCTGTCTTGCTGAGCATAGAGACCGAACAGTTACACAATGATCACAGTATCTCGGACTGGAGTTTTGTTAGCCTCTGTTCTTGAGTCATGTTAAACTTCATTCATTTAACTAACTACCTTTGACTCAAGTGTCAACTGCTTAGCCTACATAGTACACACAGCCTATAACTGTCCTAAACTGTGTTGTGCATAAAATAGTCCTGTTAGTCATGTTTATTTTCATTTCCTGCTGATGCTTCTGTTGGTGACCATGAATTTCTCCAGCATCTCGACATGAGTAATTTTGCCTAGATTAACATCCACAATGACAGTGGTTGGTTCACTGTGGCAAAGCTATACGTATGACAACTGATTTGTCGACTAAAAGTCTTGAAGGAACTGAAACAAATATGGTGTGAATTTACGTGCATATTTCTTGACATCATATAAACCTAGATCTGTGGTTTTTAGTGGATGTCAGTGAGTGTTTGTGTGACATGTTATGTCAGCTGAGGTCCCTGCGACACGTAAGATCGGCAGCATAGCGGACTATGACCCTGGAGCTACACCTGCTCTTAACTCCGCCTACCAGCCAGTGGGCGTGCCGTCACGTCAGCGCCAGGAATGGGAGGAGACTGTTCCGATGTCCAGCTCGGCTCCATGTAAGTGCGTTCAGCTCTCAGTCTCTGTGTTGGTTAGACCATACTTGCTGTGTCATTGCGACTGACATTGTCAGCAGATATTGATTGCTGTAATTTAAACGTCATTGTGTGAAACGATAGCTCTCAAAAGCCACATCGCTCGGGACACGTAGTTTGATAGTGTGTTCAAAGCAGATTGGTAGTCTCGCATGTACTCCCTCGGCTGGACTTCAGTAATGCGACTCTGACAGGTGTTCCCGAATACCTTATGTAATGACTACAGTTGGTTTTGATTGCAGCCACTAAGTTGATATTCTTGTCGTGGGGGTTCGACCACATCGGCGCGCTGCTTAGCTGGCTTTACTGGCTCAAGGCTCCTGAGCAGACTTCCTGTGACAAGGGCGTTGTTCTGCTGTACCAATGTCAATACAGTCTGGCGCCGACAAACTACGATGATACTGACACTGAAGCCAGACAACAATTGCATTCCACCTCGCCATCGTCCATTGCTGTCCTACACATTTGGCTGTCTACCGTCGGTGACAGCGCATTTCCTGCTGTGTGCGCTCGTCTGTGGAACAGTCTCCCATCATCTCATGTCACTGCTGCTTCATCTCTCTCCACCTATCACTCTTGTCTTAAATCCCATCTCTCTCTCTCTTGTCCCAATTTCTGACTCTTTCTCTTTTTTCACTCGTTCAGTACTGTCACACAGCTCGTCATTTTGGACAAGTGCTGTAATTGTTAAATTTTACATTTTTTGTCGTCACACACTTTGTAACAGTGTGACAGTTTTGTTGATGACAGATCAGCACTATGCTGTACAACAACAACAGCAGAGGGAGCAACAACAACAGCGAGAACAGCAGCAGAGGGACCAGCAGCAGCAGTGGGAACAGCAGCAGCGCCAGAGGGAACAGCAGATGCAGAGGGAGCAACAGCTGCAGAAAGAACAGCAGCTTCGCGAGCAGCAGTTGCGTGATAAGCAGCTGTTGGAACAGCAGATTCGAGAACAGCAACGACTGAAGGAACAACAGATGATGATGGAGCAACAGAGGAGACAGCAGCAACAGCAGCAGCAGCAGCAGGCCTACAGGGTCCCAGCCGGCAGCTACGCACCAACTGTATGTCTTTGTCTCTCCATGCAGTTATATTATTTTACCCTTTGACGTCCACTGTTGCCATATGGGTACAGCTATAAAGCATCCTCTGACAGACCGGGTTAAGCCGTCATTTGTAATTTTTGACATCGGGGCAGTCTGAGATGCTTAGGGCTGAGGGTCAGAGTGTCTGGATGTCAAAAATTACAAATGACGGCTTAACCCGGTCTGTCACAGGATGCTTTATAGCTGTACCCATATGGCAACAGTGGACGTCAAAGGGTTAACTGTTCATCTACGTTTATTTGACTTTGCATTGCAGCCTAGAACTGATAAATGTTAAGGGTCTGTTTGCGTGCTTAGCCTTTCATTAGTATGCTATGCCAGTATGCTACCAATAACTATGCAAAATGTGTAGCGTGTTTGATTTAAGTTGAAGCTGAAGATTAACTTAAACTAAACTTGTGAATTTGACTTTAGCAGAAGTGACTGATGATTTTAGTTTTGCTTCAGTTTACTTTTCCTCTTTGGTTTAGTTCTAAACCAAGGCTTGATTGACTTTAGTTTAGTCAAACAGGCGAAGTCACTTGTTATCTTTAGCTCGTCTCTTCTGCTACATAGCATATTTCTGCATGTTCTTAGTCAGTCATAACCAGTTAGTGTTCTTTTTCATTGGTAGCTGCCGTTACAGTGAGAGTTTACTTATATATATAACATTACCTCTCGGAGCACAACTCTCATTAACTGCTACTACTCTAAACAGTCTTGTCGTGCCTTCTCTGCTGTCAGTTGATCAATCTTGTTTGTTGTTTTAACATTTAAGATGCTGATGATCTCATTTGACCGATCTCTGGGTGTAGGCTAAACAAGAGATTTGGGATAAAAAACCTAGATAAGCAGTGCATCGTAAATCGTGGTATTTTCGCTCACTCAACTTTGCCCGCATCACGTGACGCCTGTGTGCCAGCATCATTGGTCTGCGTCGACTCGAGGCAAATAGGCCGACGTCGATGACATGGCCGATTCACCGATTAAAACATTAATTGCCAATAAATTACGGCTTGAATTTTCAAACTAATGACATTATATGGTACACCAAACTGTACACTTTGTTGTTGATTCCACTAAAGTCGCTGGTAATTCGGTTTAAATGCGTAATATGGAACTTTTTCACATCGCATTTTGTGTTATGAGTATTGGCAGGTCGGCTGCTTTTTGCCGACGTTGCCTGCCTGCGCATGCGCACAGTTGCTGCGTATCACGTGCCGCAGGCAAAACCAGCTGCGCTAGTGTGCCAATAGTCGTCTGCGCATTCTGATTGGCTTGCCAGTCTAACCTATTAATAATATGTCATTGGACTAAACTCAGCCATTATAATTACCGTTCCTGTGGATTTTTTACTGGTTATATTTCTAGGTTTTTCAGTGTCTGTTTGCAGGGTCCTGTGTACCAGGCGATGTATGACTACGACGCTCAGGACGACGACGAGGTCGGGTTCCAGGAGAATGACATCGTTGTCAACGTTGAGCCAATTGACGAAGGCTGGATGTTTGGCACCATTGAGCGGACTGGCATGAGGGGCATGCTGCCGGCCAACTACGTGGAGCGCATCCAGTAATGTCGTCGGAGATAGCCGGTCCAATGTACGATGGGATAAATAACGCAGCCATGAGGAATTTCAGCACAGTTACTGAAGTGAGGGCAGTGAAACAGAGTGCAGGCAAATTTATCTGTTGTGGAACATGAAGCGGAGCATGTCAGAGCAGTGGCTGATGAAATGATAAATATGTCCTTGTGCTCTTACTCTTTGCAGTGTTCCGTTCCCACGCTGAAATGTTTTGTCTCATTTTCATAATTCTTACATTTTTGTTTTCTGCTTTTTCGACAGAAATCGTCGTCGTGAAGAGAAAGCAACGCCGTCGTTCGGTTTGTTAATTGTGTGTATTTCTGCATGTCTGTCATGGTGTTGATGATTACATGTTGTCATTGATGTCCAGTACGGCAGGTGAAATTTCATTTCTTTCTCTATGTCTGTGCTGTAAAACTCTATGCTTCTTTGCCGCTAATGTAGCTGCTTATGCATTTTACGATGTTACAATGTCAGCCTCGTCTGCTTCAAGGAACACAAGTTCATATATGTTGCACTTAACTGTGTATCAGCATTTGTGTCAAGCATATCCATTGTGTATTGAGTGTTTGATGTGATAGACTTCCTATGCACTGGTCCACTTTTAGTCATTATCAACATCGGTGTCTTACGTGAATCGATATATCATAGCTATAGAATACAGGACAGTAATTAACGTCAGTAGTCAATGTGTCGGTGTTATGTGTATCATTTCAGTCATTTTTCATTGTGCATCAAATGCAGCTCAATGTGCTACTTTGTACTAAGTCATATATATCAGTAGTATTGATTGGTGGTTAGAGAACACAGGATGCAACAGCAAGTTTACGTTGTCTTAGCTCGTCATTAAGTATTGCCATAGTTAGTCACTGAGTTGGCATTACAGTGTAATGTTTTTGTGCGTTAGGTCATCTGTCAGCCATCAGTATCTAGATACGTTGTTCGGCAGTCTTCTAATTCTGTTGTGGTTCGGCGCATTACGTTTGCGTGGTGCTGGTTGCAAATTATTATGAGTTACTTTTGTCGTATTTTGAGTACCGTATATAATTTGCGTTCTCCTTCGCTGTATGTGGCGTGCTATGTGCCGAGTCCAGTCAGCCATTCACATCATAAGTGTTGTACTTGTAGTTGTTCAGACAAATGAAGAATCATTTGTGGTGTTAGTTGCATACGATGACGACGGTGATGAAAGCCCAGTGTCTGTTTAGTTGCACAAAAGCCACCTAGAGTTAGTTATTTTATAGATTTCATTTTCATGACAATTCATTGTGTGTGCTTGTTAGGTCGTCAAGTTCATTTCAGTAGAAAATTTATGATCGCACTTCAACACTTGTGATTTATACATTTTAAAATTTGATGGCGGCAATGTTGTGTCGTAGTTTCAGACATTGTTTCTGCAGTGGTAAAGAACATGAAAAGGATGAATATGTGTGTATATCTTGTAATTCTTTATTAACTGTAGAACATATACTGATCAGTTGTGCTGATTTTGATATCATTAGCCAAAAAATTTTTATACAGCTTCTAATCTCAAATCTCTTCCATAATATTCATCCTAACTGAATTTATCATTTGTTTTATACATGCCATTCGCCTTACTAATAAACTAAACTATTTCAGGCGTGATATAGCCACTATTGTGTCCTTAAAATGCCATACAACCCTAACTCTATCCATTCTGTTAAAGAATATGAACTGTTTGCTAAGGTGATTGTGATGAGATGATGCAGGTTTTGTTAAGAGTTCATTGGCCAGAGTATGTGTATGCATTTTTGCCGTAATGTTGCTTATACAAATGTATTGCAGTGTTTCTGTGTGTTGTTACATTGTTACATATTGTTTATGCTGTATTTTATGATTAGATGCGTACTGTTAGTTTCGACGAATTGCTTAATGACTGGACTAGAATGCCGTCGAGACAAAAATATGTCTTATCATTTTCGTAGAGCTTATGAGAATCTTGTTTAATGAATATGTTTATCAAGTATCAAAGCTGTAATGGCTTAGTAATATGCAAGAATTTATGATTGTTTTCCCCATAATTTTATGGCTAAAAAGTCCTGGCAGTGGTACAGTTAGTCAAATAAAGTGAAAATTATTTATAGCATGTCGAATGAGGATTGGATATAGTTTATAATGCACAAAAGCATTTACCGTCACAGTGTAATTTATTGCAGTGTGTGAGCAGTTCAGTTATATAATGATTGCCATTTAGCACAGTTCATTGTTCTATTCCTTTCAGGCTTTTTAGTGTAAAAGCCAAATTGTGGCAAGGAGTAACATTTGAATCATGACTGACACGATGGACAGTTTCTTGATTGCAGTTGCCAAAAGTCTTACTATCTTGTTTTCATTAACATTTTCATCATTTCAACGTTTTATTTTTGTGTTGACCTTACATCGTCACGTCTATTCGTAGTTGGTCATTAGTGCGCTACCAGTGGAGGTTGGGGATTGGTCAACATCTGTAGATCGTAAACAAACCGAGTCAGTCGCCTTTCAATGTGACAACATCTGCGTCAGTGAATTTGTCGTGAAAAGTTGTTGATTGGAAAACTGAATGTCTCTAGCGTATCGTGTGTGTCTCTGTGTGTGTTACGTGTGATGATGTCTGGTGGAGTTTCAAGGACTTGTAGAAGCAGGTTGGATGTGATGAGACACCAACATTCCGTGAGTGCAATGCGTTGTTGGTCGACTCGCAACGTACTTTACCGTAGTTGTTACAGAGAAGCTTTGTGTGTCGTTGACTCATGCAAACCATTTATTATGTTAGTTATCATAACAGTTGTTTAGTGACGGGGAATGTCGAGGTCGGTTGGCTGACCACACAATTCCCTAGCTGCAGCAACCTCAGGATGCAGGGTGAGGTCACGTGACTAAATGTCAAACTGGACTGTATTGTTCAGTTAAGAGTTGTTTGTTTACATGCGGTACATCTGTTCATCTCAATAAAGATGCATTGCTTCAATAACCGCAGTGTGGTGCAAGTATTGAGAGAGCTCTGTGCTGTGAACACTGAACAGTGCAGTATTGCATGATGGGACGACAGAGAGAGAGACGTTCCAAGGTCAGCCAGTCGTGTTCTGTGATTAGCAGGTGGTTCAGAAATGGCAGAAGTTGCACGTTGTCTTGATTTGAGTCAGTGTTTAAAGCTAAATTCTAGTCCGTCAGTACGAGTGTTTGTCCGTTAGTGCCGAGTGTTGAAGGTGAAGTTGCCGATGTCGTGTGAGTTATTTGTTACTGACTGTCGAGTGTGAATGTTGTTGTTTTGGTTGAGACAAGACTTGATTGATTTGTCGGTGATTCAAGCCAGTTATTACAGTTTCGTTCGGTTTCTTTGTGCGCGTGTGTGTATGGTCTACACGTGTTGAGTCTGATAAAGTTGTTATTCATACGCGGAGACTATGGTCCTCCAGTGATAAAAGCAATGTGAAAGTTTTAAGGCAGTGCTGCGCTGGCCGATTGTGATTGTTGCATGGACACCAGTTCAACTCCAGTATGCGACTACGTTTTTTTTAACATTTTAACTATAAATGTGGGAAAGATCCAATTTGAGGCCGCCCGGCGCCCCAAGGCCAACTGGAAATACAATTTAGTGGTTGTAGCACGTGTAAAAATTTGAGGGAACAGCACCCCTAAAGGTTGAAATATAGTCTCCCGAATAAAGTCCACTTGGGTGGGTCAACATTGCACGCCTGTAACTTTTTTGTTGTGGACCAAAGTTGAGCAAATTTTTAACCCAAACGTGAGAGGGGTTTAGTTGATACTTGCTTTTCAGATTTTCATTAGGCCTATGTTGATCTGTTCCGGAGTTGTTTGCGCTCAAAGTCGAAAGTTGTCAGAAATATCGCCGAATTTTGGACGTTTTTGCCCTCCCAAATTTTGTTGGGGGCACCCCTTCCAGCAATCGGCCAGCGCAGCACTGTCTCAAAATTGTGTGATTACGTGTTGCTGTGAGAGTGTAGGCCACCCACCATGCATCCGTTTGTAGTGCACTGCATTTGCAGAACTAATGTACAGTCATGTACACTGGGCTATGGAAATAATGAACGTGCTTAGTGTACGAGAATGCACATCAGTACCTCAAGATGCACAGCACAGTTTTGTCTGTTGTCAGCAAACACTTCAGTTGTCGATGTGAATAAAATGTGCACGACCAGCTGACAGTCCAATTGAAAAGAGTTATCCGTCATCAGTGTGACTGTTCTCATTTTCTGCCAAACATTACCTATATGTAAAGACATACTGCTTCTGGTTACTTAGTGATGGGCCTTTCACAAATTCTTATTTTCAACGCAGAATAATGGTAAGGTGTAGTGTCGATTATTTGTGACATTTTAGTTTCATGTTTGCCTCATGAGAATCGTGATACAATAGCAGTGATGTTAACAAGGCCAAGGCCACACTATAAAAGAAGTAGTGAAATCCTTTTTTCGAAGTACTTTTACACACAATTTTAGTAACATCACTCATTGCTGACAACATGATACAAATAAGTAGAATTACACAGTTATCAAAAGTCAAAGCAGTTACAAAGTAGGTTTACTACTTTTCAGTGCTGCATTGCATTTCAGGAAAGATTTTGGTCTTGCATTTTTGGCCAATGCCACAAAATTTGGCCTTAAGAGGCATGCAAACACTGGTTATACTGTACATTTGTTTGTGTCCTGGCTGCAATCAAGGCTATACTGGACTATATTTTATCAAAGTAGAGTAAGCACAGTAGCACACCTCGTTTCGGGGCTGGGTGTCGTAAGAGACAACTATACTAAACCATGGTGCATATAGTTCTATTTTTGAGTGTGCTCTTTCTGGGTTGTGTTAAGTTTCTGTATTGCCTGTATTCTTAATTTGTCTCTGTCTTCTATTTTCCAGTGTGAACCAATGTGCTGACGTTCCGTTCTACTCCCTCACTATCAAAATGGCATCATCTACTGCAGTAATCCCTCTCCTGCCTGTATCGAACATTGGTGAATTCGTAATGGCTAATAGGTGAGCCATACTGCCTATCGACGGTAATAACATCATGTGGAAACATTAAGAAGACCTCATATAAAACAGCACTATCTTGTCGGCACTGTATTTGTCATCTTTATGAAATGGATCACAATGCAATCTGTTACCACTAGTATGCACCATCAGATAGTTATAAGCAAATCCAATCAGCTGCTTATTAAAGTTATTGTAGAAAATGTAGTCACGTTTTTTGGGACACAGTGTAGTTCAGCGTTACTGCAACACAGTATCATAACCATATGGTTGGACCATCAAAATCGGACAAAACCGAACACGAATAAGATGTACTGTATGCAGTTACACAATGGTCCACGGCAGCACCACATAACGAACAACAATGCTACAGGCACACGCGCAACAATGGGAATGGCATAAAACCAGTCAAATAAAACCACAACTATGGCAACGTGGTATATATACACTGTGTTCAGAAAAAAACACCCACTCACATTTTCTTTCATATCTCCGTGTGTGATGTGTAGATTTAAACAAAAATTGCAGTGAATATACCTAATGAACGGTAGATTATGACAATGTAGAAATTATATATTCATTGCGGCCGATGACGTCATTATGACGTCACATTTGTAAACGTTTGTAAATAAGGACTTCTAGACAGAACCCAGCCTTATCTCACAGCATAATTCAACGACTGATAATTAATAATTATCAGCTATTTAACATACGTCAACAAGAATATTACTTAGTCACTGATGAATTCAAATGTCATAACTAATGCTCAAAATATCCGTTTTTCTCTTTAACACAAATGTGTATTTGAATGAGTCACCCAGAACATGCAGTTGCTGCAACATTATCTCACATCAGTGGTGATTGAGCTTAATCTGGTTTATGAATGAAAGTTGTTTAATGTAAAATCGTCTTAAATTCCACCACATAATACACGATACGACCGCGTCTACGCGCCATACTAGTACCCTGTACTCGCAAAAAAATGATATTATGGGCTCGTGGCTTATTGTGTGCTGTAAACTCAATCCAACTTTAGCCATACAAATGTGATGTCATAATGACGTCATCGGCCACAATGAATATCTATTTTCTACATTGTCAGAATCTACCTTTCCTTAGGTATATTCACTGCAATTTTTGTTTAAATCAGCACATCAATCATTCACAGAGATACGAGAGAAAATGTGAGTGGGTGTTTTTTTCTGAACACAGTGTATATATTATATATGATTCATACATGTGGGACACACTGATGCAACTGTATCACCCCGATGGGTTGAGACGTTAAACCCTCGAACCCAACCATGACGCTTTGGTGCAAATCTGTCCACCAATATGGAATTTTCAAAATTTGATATTTTGACGTTTGACTGAAATTTTAATTATGGTCACAAACCGTGTGGAGTTAGCCAAAAATGTATTTGCCAATATAGAATACATCTGTCATTTCAGATTTTTAAATTTTGGGTTTTGGTCATAATAGTTTTGTTACGCTAATAATAGTCCCAGTCTGCTATACGATACAAAATTTCGTCAAACTCTGATTATATTTCACTGAAATCTGACAATAACTACAGTGTGAGTCAAAAAAAATCCCCCCCTAAGGGGTCCTGACATTTCTCATTTTCCTCACAAACGGTTGAGAATTTTTAATCGATTTTTTACACACCT
>Ga0209680_1000292_pt1 | contig 13165 bp, 7 predicted proteins | sample WorMetLIZISLAND1_FD_187413 | JGI IMG/M metagenome (GOLD analysis project Ga0209680, IMG submission 187413) | Marine gutless worms symbiont microbial communities from Max Planck institute for Marine Microbiology, Germany - Olavius loisae LIZARD... ... | reverse complement strand
CTCCCCACACCCCACACCCCTCGGCGCCTGTGGTGCCTCGACACTCGGCGCCTCGACAACTCGCGCCTTCGGAGACACCGGAAGAAGAAGAAGAAGAAGAACATATTTATTTGACTCAAAACATATAAGCATTACAATCAGAGCATGTGAGCGGAGCATGAGCAGCCAATTTGCCGCTCACCGCGCTCAAGCCTTGTGACACTCGCTCTCCGCTCCGCTCCAGTCACATGCTGTGAAACATTCTGTTTTCACAGTAGGCTTTATAGTCGTAATGGTAGACAGAAGAAACGTAACTAAACTGAAAAAGTCCAACAAACTAAACTACTAGTGAGCATGCCTCTAGATCACGTAACAGTATTGACATGCATTTTACCATGCGATGCACTGTCTGTCTGTCTGTCTGTCTGTCTGTGGCTTTAGTTGATCACGATCACATAGGTTGGAATAGGTGTGTTTACTATGGCATGATATCCTGAATCTAGACATTTCAGCATTTGTTTTAACTACTGACAGCAGATAATAAATAACAATAGTAATATTGAAGTGGTTAATATAAAGGTTAAGCTGCTGTTGTGTGCGATATCAACGTAACCTATACATCGCTGACAGTGCATTTAATGGGTTATAATTCCGTCGCCAACACTGACAGTATGGATCTATCATCTACATTCGTTTAGCTGTTATTACTTGTGAAACACGAGAAATGTCGCGAAATTCCAAGAGAATTTGACCTTACAGCAGTTCAAAGTCATCCAAGGTCATCGATGTTGGTGTAAATGGAAAGCCAATATGTCACTTCCTATTAGTCATTAATAGTAACTTTAACCGTATCTGCTACCGTTTTCTAGATATTCACGCTGAAAGATAGAAAATCGCTGAATTTTACCACCCCACCCTTGTTTGACGCAGCTATAGCGGCGGAACGCCATGACATATCGACGTAATCTATACAACGCTGACAAGTGCATTTAATGGGCTACAATTCCGTCGCTGACATTATTATGATTATAGAGCACTATCATTTCAAATCCCTAATGCGCTCCATGCGCTGTGTTAATACCCAGCAAACAGACAACATTTAAGCGACCGCTTAAAATAATCCAAAGTATAAGCGTGTCGACTGTCAGATATTCAGGAAGACTGTTCCACGCAGACGGTCCGGCGCAGGAAAATGCCCTTCTGCCAGCAGTCGTTAGTCTGTAGCGGGGAACGACGAGTTGACCACGGTTAGCAGACCGCAAATGACGACGACCAGCCTCCGACGAGCTCGGCCGGCACATCTCCGACAGATATATCGGTCCCATTCCGTGCAGACATTTGTAGACGGTCATGCATAACTTGAATGTGACACGTTCTGGTACATCCAACCAGTGTAGAATATCGTGTCGAACGGCGTCGAACCGTGGTCAAACTTCGGAGTTCATGACCCGTTGCAACTTGTCCGTCACCGCTTTCGGCACACCAGCCAGCAGGCCGTTGCAATAGTCAATGCGGCTGGTGACAAATGCGTGAACTAACGTTGCCACAGATTCTTCGTCAAGTGAGCGTCAGACTCGGCGCAGCTGGAGCAGTTGGAAGTAACACTTCGCGCTGACCGCGGTGACGTGCTTGTCGAGACACAGATCCGGCGTAATGAGTACTCCGAGAACCCGTACAGCGTCACCGACATCGATAGTGTCGTTCCCAAGTCTCAGTTTTAGTGCAGTCTTGGGAAGTCGGTCCAAGTTGCTCCTGCTTCCCGTCTAGAGCCATTCCGTTTTCTCCATGTTGAGTTTGAGGCGGTTGGCTGATATCCAATGGCTGATTGCTGTTACACAGCGCTCAAGAGCTGCCAAAGAGAGATTTGCCTCGTTAGTTTTACAGCTTGAGGTAAAGCTGATTATCATCAGCAAATGCATGTAACGTCACGCCAAATCTCGCAGCGAGCTCGGCTAACTCCGCTGTGTACAGCAAGAACAACAATGGACCCAAAAAGAGCCTAGGGGCACAGAAGACAGCATATGTATCACCTGGGACGTCACACTGTCAACTGCCACGCAATACATCCTGCCAGACAGGTAGGACACGAACCATGTCAGAGCGCTGCCACCGATTCCGAAGGTTCGTTGTAGTCGCTGTAGTAGCAGCTCATGATCCATCGCGTCAAAGGCTGCTGTCAGGTCCAGCAGACAAAGTGCTGACACTTGTCCTCGGTCTTCGGCCAGCTGAAGATCGTTGAACTCCTTCAACAGCACCGTCTCAGTGCTGTGATATCGCCTGTATGCGGACTGGAGTATCGGCATCATGCCTTTGTTGCAGCTGCCTTTATGTCACCCTCTCCAGCAATTTGGACCAGAATGGTAGATTGGATATATGTCTATCTTCATTCGTTTAGCCGTTGTTGCCTTCAAAAGTCGCGAAATCACGTGAAATTAAGACCAAATTTGACCTTACGGCAGCTCAAGGTCATCCAAGGTCATCGATCTTGGTGTCAATCGAAAGTCCATGTATGACTTCCTATTAGTCAATAATAGTAACTTTGGCCGTATCTGCTAACGGTTTTGATATATTGACGCTTAAAGCTAGAAAATCGATGAATTTTACCACTCCACCCTTTTTTCAGGCCTCAGTCCGTTCAGGGGGAACCTCTTAAAATTTGGTGATGAAATTTGGCGTCAGAAAAGTAGAATCATGGGGCTACCAGGTGTGAAGAAATCATGACTTTCTTCGTTTTGGCACAATACCGGCGCGTGACAGACGGACAGGCAGACGGACGGACGTACGGACAGACACGTTGCGATCGCTATTACCCGCGCTAGCATAGCGTCGCGCGGGTAAAAACGGTATCGAGATAATACTTATCTGAAAACAATAACGCACAAACAAGAAAGCCCAGTTGTCGGTGACAAACCTGCGCGACGCGAAAGCATGCCAAAATTGCTACAATTCGACCTACTTACAACGTTCTCGGTGATGATTCTGGTCTATCTTCATTCGTTTAGCAGTTGTTGCGTCTGAAATCTGCTAAATTCCGAGAAATTTTCAGAAAATTCAAACTTATAGAGTTCAAGGTCATTCAAGGTCATCGATCTTGGTGCCAATCGAAAGCGCATATGTGCTTTCCTATTAGCTACTAATAGTAACTTTGGACGTATCTCTTACCGTTGTCGAGATATTGACCCATTTAGCTCGAAAATAGCATGTTTTCCCACCCCTCTCTTATTTAACGCCCCCTTGCGGCGGAACGCCATGAGATATAAACTTAATCTATACACCGATGAAAAATGCGTTCAATGGGCTACAATTCCGTCGCTGACATTATAGGTCTGTTTTCACTGGTTTAGCAGATGTTGCCTCCCACAGTTGCAAAATCTTGCGAAATTCCCACAAAATTTAACCTTACAGCAGTTCACGGTCATCCAAGGTCAACGATCTTGTGTCAATGGAAAGCGCATGTACAATTCCTATTCGTCACTAATAGTAACTTTGGCCGTATCTGCTGCCGTTTTCGAGATATTGTTGCTTAAAGCCCGAAAATCGCTGAATTTTCCCACCCTACCCTTCTTTGAGGCCCCACTCGGGGGGAACCCCTTAGAATTTTGTGGCGTCATAAAACTAGAATCATAGGGCTACCACATGGCGAAGAAATAGCTGTCTTCGTTTTGACACAAAACGGGTGCGTGACGGACAGACAGACAGACAGACAGACAGACACGTTGTGATTCCTATTACCCTCGCTACCATAGCGTCGCGCGGGTAAAAACACACTGAGTCACTGACTAATCAACATCGTGGATGCGCTGTATATAATAGGTTAATGCTGAGTAGTAGTTGTCTCAGTGCTGAGTTGTCGAATCTCCAGTATTCACGAAGTGTAAACGAATTACCTCAGGTAGTCTTCAGCTGCCGTACATTTTAACTACGTTTACGAAAATCAGTACACTATCCCGTCTATAAACCGTGTCTCAAAAAAGTAGCTCCTTACATTTAGCACCACCAGTTCGCAAAATTTTAACCGAATTTAACGGTTTTTGAAATTTGTTGAAGGTAAGATTATGCAGAATACAGTTGTGAATTAACTTCTTTTGTATTGAATAAAATGAAGAGGCGCCACCTGGCGAATCAAAAATGTTCTAAGCAGTCATAATTTTTGCTCAATGCAAAGCTTAGTCGGATAAATTTCACACAAATATACAATATTGGTGTTAGTCAGTATTTACATGAAGATTGGATAATGTCACTGCAGACAATTTTCAAAATGTTCACCAGCAGCACGAACACAAGCATGCAGTCGTATATGCCACTGAGCAATGGCCGACGCGATGATGCTAGGATCAAGAGCTGCCCATTCAGCCACGATGCGCTGTTTCAAGTCAACCTTCGTGCAGTAGTAGACACGTTCTTGTAGCACATTCAAGACACAGTAGTCAACAGGATTGAGGTCCAGGGAGTTCAGAGGCCACAACGTAGGCTGGATAAAATCAGGTGTCTCAGTCGTTAACAGTGCAACTGTTTCCTTGGCTCGGTTAGCAGGGCACTGTCTTGTTGAAACTCGAAAAATTCTGTGCCCGAAACATGTCGAATGTCCGGTAATAACATTTGCTTCAATAAAAAGAATGGTTTTCCAATGCAATTAATAAGCAAGGAACAAACGGGCAAGAAGACGATCAGCTCAGAGACTTTCGAAATATGTGCAGTTTTGGTGCACGCACAGTTGCCAATTTGATACATGTTAATTCGCCAGGTGGCAGCACTTCGACACGTTAAAAATTAAAACATTGATTACACGCGTGTTCGCTGATTATCTCTGACTCTCTAGCTGTTGAATTTTTTTCAATCGGTCAACGCTGCTCGAAAAGATTCCGAAAAGTATGATGTGCTATTTTTTGAGACACGGTGATAGTCCGGTATTGTTTAATGGTTTAATGGTTTAATATGAAAAAGGCAAAGGACCATAGGCCACTAACATGCCATTCCAGTAAGTCTTACATACAAACACTGCATAACATTACACAACGTTAAAAATCTACTTAAATCAACAGCACCCACATTACTTTTAAAATTAGCAGCAGACGTTGATTTCACAACAGTAGGCTATCAGGAAGACTGTTCCAAACCTCCAAAATTCTCCAAATGACGAAATTTTTCCGAACATTCACTACCAGTGGTCGAACTACACAAAAATAAGTGAGGGGGCCGGGGCCGAACGCCGCAGGCGTGAGAGTTTAGGCGCCGCAGGTCTTGGCCTCTGTCTCAACATAGTGCCTTGGCCACAACCATGCCACAACACTGGGCCGGACTTGTATCGAACACAGAGAAACGGGTAATACACCCGGTAGGCCTCTTACTTGCTGCGACGCCGCTTTTCACGTTCGTTGCGGCTTCACCGTCTGTCCGGCTGCTGTGTTGATATAGCGCGAGCTTGGCTGGGCCTATAGAGTTCCGTGCTGTGGCAGAGCCTGCTAAGTGATGCGCGAAATTTGCGCATCAGCTGTGACACTGGTCGACGCCGCGTCGTGTAGGTCGTTGATATAGACTTTGATTGTATGTCTGTTTCCGCGATGGAGATGTCATTTCCATACTGGTACTAGTCACATTGCTGGTTAATTACTTACAGTGACCTATCATGTATTTTCATTTACCTCGTTATCGGTCACTAGGCCGTACCTCTGTCATTGTCGCAGACTTAAGTCTACGTATGTCCAGAAGAGTTGGACGTGGATTTGCGCAGCCAGTACCATCGCTGCCTCTAGGCCTATTGTTCACTCTAACCTGGACTAGGGCCTACAGAAACTCTCTCTATACTGCAATCTGCCTAAGTCTCACATAAATCGCCTGCAGTCACGAACTACGTTCCCACTTTGTCTGTATGGCGCCCTTGTGATGTCTATTGACATGTTACGGCGCCTTACAAATTGTCGTTTTATTATTATTATTTTTATACCCTAGGTAGTAAATATCCCGAGGGTTAAAAGCAAGAAATTAAAATCAAGTCTGGAAGGCTATTGGTCCGGACCGGCCTTGGTGAAAGAATCGTGCAAAAGCACGGAATTGAAACGTTGAATCAGAACACATATGCACTGAAACAGTAATGAAGTTTCTTTGTCTTCGCCAGATGATGCACGAATTTTTTTCACGGAGACTAGACAAAAACTTGATGTGGATGAGTCAAAAGAACCAATACTTTCCACTGCAGTTGGCTGAAAGACATTATTAGAAGCAAGCTCAGCGTATTTAGACGGTTAACGGTTGGCTGCTTGCTCGGCCACCAAACCCGCTCCGATGGCAGCTGTGTCCACGTAAGTAGAAAGTAAGTTGTATGTTCAAACCACCAGTCGGCTACTAGGGGTACAGTAAACACAGCTTTTCACTAGCTATTCCCCTATACATCAACCTATCACTCAGCCTATCATCCTATATGGTTTTTAATGGGTTTTTAATGAGAGGAAGCTAGGGCGGGGGACTGCAGTCGTAGGGGTTGGACGGAGATGGATCCCTTGACCCTGAATAGCCAAGTGGTGACTTGCTATAGGTTCCCCATAATAATTATAGCCCTAGGCCTGTCTCTCACACTATCATTCACGTACTATGACGTAGAATATGAATTACTATCGTGTACCGCTGCCTCCATGGCACGGCACCAGCCTATTTGTCGGCCGATCTGCTCCGCGTCTCCGACGTCGGCTCACGGCAGCGACTTCGCTTTGCGACGACCTCGGCATTGGTTGGCCGTCTGGAACAGCCTGCCGGAAGACGTACGGGCATCCACATCGCTGCAGCTGTTCCGACGTCGGCTGAAGTATGAACTTTGTCGGCGTTCTCTGGGCCCAAGACACTCTACGTGACTCTTTTCTTTGTAACGTGACCTTGTAGTTTCGCTACTTTACAGTGATGAAATGGCAATGACTGCGCCATGAGGTTGTTTCTGCCATGCTTTTGAAAATTGCTCTCTTAATTTTGTCAACTGAGGAGAAACTTTGATGATGGTACACCGTCTGCTGAAGAGCACCCCCAGATGGCAAATAACCGTATTCAAATACGGGCTATTCGTGTACAAAGTGAACTGCTAGTTCTCACGCTGCAAGTTTTGGTGTTTCGGGCGGTGTGAGAGGGAACACTGTCCTGCTACAGTGACCATCAAATTGACGGCCACATCTCACCTTTATGTCGGGTAGTTACTAGCTAGTCTTTGTCAAGTATCATGTCACATAGTGTCTAACTTTCCGCCTGGTCGAATGAAAATGACTTCTGCGTAGCCCACGTGCAACACAGCGACGGGCACGTAGCACTGCGGCTGGACCGCTGGAATATTCGCACACTCGCATTGTCAGACTTCTGGCGTTGATATTTTTCTTGAGAGCAGCTGATGAGTGAATGTGGTCATTCTTACGTCATTAATTAATAAAAAATTGAAATAACAATGCAAATAGGTTGGCTGAAATGATGTAAGAAAATGATCACCAAATGAAAACTTGTAGTCGTAGAAGTGTCGTCGTCATTCACTAGATGGTGCCATTATTTTCCAAAGTTGATGTAAATAAACTCTGGCACGATTTTCAGAATGAAGAGACTTTTATTTGTGCCAAATTTGATAAAGATCTGTTCAATATTTTTGAAGTTACTTATAGGCCGAACAAAAGTGGCCCAGTTTTTTGGACTCACAGTGTACAAGCGAGATTGCAGTGTTCGATGTGTCCAGTCCACCGCCATTCTTCACAACACAGCCAAGACTATGACGCCACTCACTAATGCTGCTGTCAATAACATCGTGTGATAGTGTTTACCGCTAAGTGACTATTGCTGTGTACAGTTCTTTTCGTGATAAATTTTCGACTGTGATACTGATAGACTCCTTGATGAACGCAAGATAAACAGCATATTAAATGGGATTATGGACTGTTTGGAACTTTGGGGGGCACCTGTCACGCTTGATGGAGTCAAAGTTATCTTTTATTGAGATAGTCAATTGCATCACGGGCCGTGTGCGCTGTCGCGCCGTCCTGCTGAAGTGTCCATTTGTGATGACGGCATTTTGCTGGGTCAGCGACTTGACAGTTGTAGTAGGAGTTGGTCTTTGCAACAGCAGTGAACTGAGTTGAGCAAAATTGGAAATGTTTCTGATTTGAAAATGGAGCACTGATACTAGCAGCAGTGTTTTATTTAGGTACGTAGTGTGATGACAAAACGTGAGTTGGTAGGGGTAATTAATAATTATTGTGGATTATTATGTTTATTATGGATTAGGCCTATTGTGATAAATAAACATCAATTCAGATAATTTGACAACATTACATCGCTTACTTGTGGAAGAGGCTGTTTTACAGTTTGTGCTGAAATGCTCACAACAGTCTATGTTGACTCCGGTAACCACAAATCATGTAGTACACTGTGGGCCACCAAAGAACGAGAAACTTTTATTTTTTCGTTAACTCAGACAAATGTTGACTGATGTCACTGCTATATACAACCGTGAATTGCGGAATAAGAACTTGTTAAAATTTTCGCCTCACCTTAAATCTGTTGCCACACTACCTTGTGAAACTTGAAATGTTAAGTGTGTAGATATACAACAAGGTCATATTCAATTCAAAACTGACTCAAAATGTCCAGTCACAGTACGAACATTCAGTTCAAGTCTATTTTACATCAGGTGCTCAAAATGACCCCCTTTTGCTCGTACACAGTCGGTGAGTCGCGCACGCCACTTATCTATCGCTTCGTCTATGACGTTTTGACCAATGCTGTGCCACACACTCAACAGGCGCTCACACACCTCGTCGACGTCATTTACGCGTTTCTCGTAGATCCGCTGTTGCATTACAGCCCAAATCTTATAATCCACGGGGTTCATATCTGGGCTGTTTGGGGGCCACTGGTCGGGAGAAATAAAGTCTGGCGTCTCTCGCCGTACATTAAATGATTTGGAGTATACCATTAGTTATAAATCAAATATCGTACAGTTGTACACTAAACATTCAAAGTTTCACAAGGTAGTGCGGCAACAGATTTAAGGTGAGTCGAAAATTATGACAAGTTCTTATTCTGCAATTCCTTGCTGTATATAACAGTGAAAAAAATATGAAAATCGGTCAATATTTGTCATAGTTATCACAAAAATAAACGTGTCTCGCTTTTTATGGCCCACAGTGTACCGGGTAGGCCAAAAAACGGGGACAACGGGGCCACTTTGTTTTATGTCTGTATCTTAAGAAATAGTGATCAGATCGGCACCAAATTTGGCACTAATAAAGGTCACTTTATTGTGAACATTGTGACATAATTTATTTAAATCAACTTTGGAGAATAAAGTGGCGCCATCTGGCGAATGATAATAACCGTACAAAAGTGACGCGCACTCCACACTTGTCATTGTAGAAGTGTCATTGTTATTCGCCAGATGGCGCGACTATTTTGCATTGTTGATTCAAATAAATTATAGCATGATATTCAGAATGAAGGGACTTTGATTTGTGCCAAATTTGGTAAAGATCTGTTCAATATTTCTAAAGTTATAGGCAGTAAAATAAAGTGGCCCCGTTTTTTTGGGCCTACCCTGTAGATTGCAGCAGTATGTTTCACAAGAAGGTTTTTAATGCGTGATTAATACGCGTGTAATTTTGTGTAACGTTGCAGAAGAAGACGCAAAAGACAGCCACAGTACATCGAAATCTTTGAAGGACGAGTCGCCTTTCACCAGTTACTTCGGCGGTTGTGTGGATGAAACATTGACAGCGTCAAAAGAAGGGTGTGACAATGTCAGCTACTGCGTGGAAGGTTTCGAGTCAATTAAAGACATTATGCATCTATACCCACTGTGGGCTGGTGCTTTACATCACGATGTTGATCGGTTCTCTTGCGACAGCCCTTCAGACTTAAGCGCGTATACCGTCACCAGGCCGCGCAGTAACGCAAAGGTGGAAAGTTTCTTCGGCGATCTGAAGACTCATTGTCTGTCTTCAATGCGACAGCGTCCGGCGGACTTTATTCGCGAAGAACTGTTGAACGTCAAGGGTCGCATAAATGCTAGAAAGTTGCCTGATGTACGATCTAGACGGAAGACGGAAGTAGCGTCGGAGCCGGAGAAGTGGAAACGACGAGGGAAAAGTTTAAAGAGAAAGTCTAAGTACCTGCGGCAACAGGTTCAGTCTGCGCCAACCAAGAAAATCGACATCTGTTCGCCAACATATGACGTGATGTCAACAAAAGTAAGCAATACATAACTTGAAGAGCCTATGTGTGCCGCTGTCCAGTTTACATTTCCCAGCTTGATTTTATGATTGCGTTTTTTTGGAAATATAACCTGAGATGAAATGAGATGTTGTTGAAGTATGTAGGGTCTACGCTATGTTGGGTGATGACTTGTACTGGTGTACTGCAATGACAGGTGACGATGAAGCAAGAGAGCCTGGGCAAAGCGACTGATGACGTGTACGACGAATTGTCTAACGACGACATAGACGTCGTCATGCTGCGTCTGCGTGGTCAGTTCCCGGAAGTAGCAGGTCTGGAGCCACCGGGACTTGGGTACTGCGTGCGATTTCTGTCACTGCCTCGATTCTCATCAGAAAGGAAAGACGACCAGCAGAAATTCGTCCAGGTGGTCAACGTCGGCGACCACTGGATCGCCTTGACGAATCGGTTCTCAGACGATGTCAACGACGTTTACGTCTACGACAGTCTGCAATCGGCAGCCAGTGACGGGGATCGGGCCGTATTGCAGACGACTTCACTAGTCCGAGGCTACCCCGACAACATGACGGGCACTCTGCGACTGCATGTCAGGAACCTCCAGCAGCAGACCAGTCACACCCGGTTGTGTGGGTACTATGCAGTCGCTGCGGCAATATCATGTTGCTTCGGTATAGACCCAACAGGCTGTGCGTACGACGAAGTTCGTCTTCGCCAGGAAGTACGAGATATTGTACAGCCGAATGCCACCGGTGCGTTACACCCGATCGCGTGCTTCCCGCCACCAGTACATCAGTCTGACATGCGGTGCACGGTGACAGACAAGCTTTACTGCACGTGTCATAGCAAGTACGGGGACCGCGATATGACGGAGTGCAGCCAGTGCAAAAACTGGTTCCACGACGACTGCCTGACAACAAAGCCGCCACAACGCGTGAAAAAAAGTCCCAGCACGCCCTGGCTCGGACCGTGCTGTGCCAAAACATCAGCACCCACGATCGACCTCACTCTCGGGAAGAAACCGAAGATGTCCAGTACAGCGTCGTCACGTGCTAAGGTATTTCAGCTATACGTCCATCTTGTAATATACACGTCGTTTTGCTGGAAAAAGAAAAAGCGGCACTATGCACTACGTGCATCGGTCGCCAAATACGTGAAGATTTTGCCCGTTACTCCGAAGTAGACTTCTGGTCCTCCAATTTTCAGGATAAGTACACGGGAGGCGCAGGTCATTTAACACCTAGGCCTATAGTGTATTTGCATTTGACTCGTGTTTGCGGTATTTGGTTCACTAAAAGTCGCAAACGGCAGACTTTGTTCTGAAGCAAAGCAATAATGTTGCCTTAGCGGCGACTTAAAGAATGCAGGAATACGTAATGTATTGAACAGTGACGGACCGAATTGTGGATATTTTGTTTGTAGGAGGTACCGTTAGTAAATACCGGTGAAGGAACCAAGAAGACCTACAAGTACACCAACGCGTCGCAGGCATCATCTTATCGGCCACGGAAAGTTCTACTTATCCCTCCAGCACAGGACGACGAATCTTCTCAGGTATACGTCATACAATACTTTTCCTGAACACAGTCAGTATGGTCAAATTGTTCAACTGAACTGATCGCATTCAGTTGCGTTAGTGCCAACACTTACTCTTCAAACGAGCAATGGATACGTACGTCATCGCATGACTTCGGTAGCATGGTTTCGCCCAAGTTAACATGATGTTTATTTTTGTAACCAATTGGAATGTGTGGGGAATTGTCCGTGCACATTGTGGAACGGTATTATTGTTGTGCACGTGTGGGCTTGCGCTATATATTGCACGTACGCACATTAATAGTTACTGTTTCTTATTCACGGGCAGCCCGCAATGACGTGCTTGGTGTCTGCGGCTATCTGTCAACGACCACCATTCTGCTACTATAAATAATGCAATAACCTATGACTTAAATGTACGGTTCCTTTATCACTGCAATAGCAAAATAAGCTGTTTGGGGTAGCTACTGGCAGGTAATTGTTGCTACGTGTTCATTTTTCATGTACAGACGAAGTACGTACCTGTGAACGAATCCGAGGACAGGTTCGTCGACCAAATCGAATCCCTTATTACAACCACCACTCACGTCAAATGGTAAGCGCAACTATGAACATGTGTTACGGTATAAATTGGTATCTGCCATTGCCGAACAATTGTGTTGGTTTTTTTAGCTACACCTTTGGAATATGCTTTAGGAATTTGAAGTTCGTAGCTGTATCCGTACCCGGGATAATAGGGGTACCCATAAAATTCTTGGGAGCCCTGGCTACGCCCACGCTCCCTGTTGTCAAATTAGCCGTCGGTGGATGCGTTTAGACTCTCGCTGGGAACACGTGTGCTGAATCTGAAAGCTTTCGCTTCACCTTGTCTCAAGATGTGACGTCAAACAGTTTGCCGTGGTAGGCTAAGTTTGGGGCAGCCTAAGCTTAGGCCTATACTTCCCAAATTCATGTTCCCTTCGGAGTAGGTCGATTTTTCCTGCAGTACAAGAAGAGGCATGGAAATTGAGCATTATGATCAATGTAATGTTTTAGGGCCGACATCGCCGGTTTGCGACAAGCGAAGACGTCGATAAACGAAGCGACAGTGTTGCCGATCCGGAAGCCGTCTTGGTTCAAGACCCTATCGCCGGTGTCTGTTAGTTAATTCGATCGTAATACGCATCTGTTTCATCTAAGACCCTGCACACCATGTCTGTCCATATCTGTCCTCCGGGAAGTAGACTATGTAGGGGCGGGAATTTATCACCACCTCCATGAGAATCTGTCTCTCCCATGGACATGTCTCCCTCGCCATAATACTTCCTCAGCATTGCGTATGACCAAATCGCGCCGTACAGCCGAGCAGCGCAACAACGAAACCGCTTCACACGTTGGACGGATGATGACTTGCAGGTTCATTATTTAAATCATGGCCCTGAATTAAGAGCTGAATTCCAATCACAGTCTGCGCGGTAGCGCA
>Ga0209680_1000291_pt1 | contig 13190 bp, 13 predicted proteins | sample WorMetLIZISLAND1_FD_187413 | JGI IMG/M metagenome (GOLD analysis project Ga0209680, IMG submission 187413) | Marine gutless worms symbiont microbial communities from Max Planck institute for Marine Microbiology, Germany - Olavius loisae LIZARD... ... | reverse complement strand
CCGCCGTGTTCCGGTGGACGCCAACCAACTCAGCGGCTGCTCGTGCCGTCGTCGCCGCCACAAAGTGCTCCATCAAACGATCACGCTTCCAACCACTGAGCCGGCTTCTTCTCGCATACATCCTGCTATCCTAGCCCAAGCATCTCGCTTAGCTAGGACAGCCCCTTTTCTTTTCGGCGCCGAAATCGGTCAACGTCGTTGTGAAGGGCTTCGGGTTTGTATCGTTCACGTTTCACCTCTCCATAATGTTGCGTCCATTATAACCTGTTTCGACGCCCTATGGGTGTGATGATCCTCACGGGTGCTCGTGAGACGAATAAGGAAAACCTATGGCCCAAAATTGCCGATCCGACGGCGCCGGTGGCGCCGGTCGGCCGCTGAATTTGGCTATTCCCAGATTCCGCGCCGGCCCTGCTTGGCCGCGGCCTCCTGGAGTTCGTAACGCCGGGTCTTGTCGTGCGGCGCTTTCGCCATGCCCATGGTGACCATTTCAAGCGACAGGTCGCGGCGGCCCGACAGGCATGTCACGGCAGGAATGCCGTCGTCGAATTCGCCATCGATATGATAGCAGGTGATGCTGTGGAGCCGGATCAGCTGTCTGAGCGCCTTCTTGGCCATGGCGCCACAGGGCCAGGCCGTGCCATCGGTCTTTTTGCAGGCGTCCGCCAATGCCGGCGCAAGGCTGCCGTATAAGCGCACATCGATCCCGCCCCAACATTCACCGTCTTTGGTTTTGCCGCCGATTTGAAGTGTGTTGCCGTCAATAACGCAGGCGGGACCACTGATGACCGCGTCGGCGGCAACCGGAAGCGCCCAATGGCCGATAAGTAACAGGAACACGGCAACCAACGAGAATCGTTTCATGCTCACAACCGCCCCTTTGATCCGGACCAATACCGTCGACGGAAACTAGCACCCGTCGGATCCAGGTTAGCGGCTCCGTAGGTTTTCGCAAATACGCAATCGACGCCCCGTCGATCACAGAGCCATCCCGAAACCGTCAGTCGGCAGCCTCGACGAGGATCTCTTCCTCTTCCCGCGTGATCGCGGTGACTGCCTTGGAAATCCGCCGGGCGAAGTAATAAACGCGACGGTACTTTTCGATGATCTCAATCTCGCGCATAGGTATTTATCCGGTTGGGATCGTCAGTGACCAGCCTTTCGGCGCAATGGGCAGCCGCGTCGTCGGCGATGCCATTGACTTCGTTCCGCATCGACAATACAGCGACAGCTGCCTCGTAGTCGTGCGCCGTCAAGGCCTGATTCGCCATTTCGACGGACCGGCTGACGACGCGGTGGAGGCCCGTAATGACCTTCTGGGTCGCGTCACTGATAACGACTTTCTCGTTAATAGAATTGAGGCCGATTGCAACCATGTCCGTCTCGATGATATCGCCGATATTCTCCAAGCTCGACGCCGCCTCGATGATATCGCCGATATTCTCCAAGCTCGACGCCGCCTCGATGATCTCCGTGAACTGCTCACCCTGGGTTTCGCTCAATCCCTCCAACCGCACTTTCCGAAGATAGGGAATAACGTGGGAATAAAGATTGTCGACATCGGCATCCATCTCCGCCACGACGCGCAAACCGGCGGGATCGCGGTTGAATATCGCCGGCAGGATCGCCGCCATCATGTCGGTCACGGAGTCGGCCATGCGCCCGACCTCCATGCGGGCCCGACCGAGTGCCAGAGACGGCGTTTTCAATAAACCGTCATCCAAATAGCGCGGTTGTTTGACGGTGATCTCCAGTTCCTCGGCACTGATCGGCCGATCCGGGACCACCCATTCGGCAAACCGCGCAATGATGGCGGCGAAGGGCAGGAACACGATCGTCGCCCCGACATTGAACATGGTATGGGCGTTGGCGACCTGGCGCGGGACGTCTGCGGCCAGCGCATCCATCCCCGTCAATCCCTCCGTACGGGGCGAGATCCAGCGTGCCAGATCAGCGAAGGGTTCGATGAACCAAACGACCAGCAGCACACCAAACGACCAGCAGCACACCCGCTATGTTGAAGGTCACGTGGGCGACCGCAACGCGCACCGCCTCGCGCGGTTTGCCGATTGCGGCGAGGCCGGCGGTGACGCAGGTCCCGATGTTGGCGCCGAAGGCGAGCGCGATACCGGCCTCCAAGGTGATCAGCCCCTGGGTGGCGAGCGCGATGATGACGTCGGTCGTCGCCGACGACGACTGGACGAGGGCCGTGAAGATCAACGCGATGAGAATGCCGACCGCCGGATTGGAAACGTTCTGCATCAAATCGATGAACGGCTCATAGGTCCTGAGCGGCTTCATGCCGGCGCTCATGACAGCAAGCCCGAAAAAGATCAGGCCGAGCCCCATGATCAGTGATCCATAGGTCCGGATTTTCTCCTTCTTGCCGACGAACTCCATGACGAACCCGACGGCGACCAGAAGAAGCGCCCATTTGGTGACCTTGAAGGCAATGATCTGGGCGGTGATGGTGGTGCCGATGTTGGCGCCGAATATGACGCCGATGGCCTGTGTCAGGGACATCAGATCGGCGGCGACGAAACTGACCAGCATGACCGTCGTCACCGACGAGGACTGGATCACGGCGGTCACGCCGGCGCCGGTCAGCACGCCCATGAAACGGTTGGTGGTCAAGCGCCCGAGGATGTCGCGCATGCGGTCGCCGGCGACCATCTTCAGGGCGTCCGCCATCTTGTCCATGCCGTAGAGGAAGATGGCCAAACCACCGGCCAGTTGGATAGCCATGGCCAACCAGTCCAATCCCTTGCCGCTGCTGGATGCGGCAAAGGCCGGGCTGCAGAGAATTAGGGCACCGACGGCAATTCCGATTGCCACGGGTCTAATTGAGCCAATCAGACACGGGGTGCGATAACTTCGTCCGTTTCATACGCCTCTCCTGCGATAAACCAACATCCAATCCAGATGCCGTCGGATCGGCATCCGGACCGGAGATGTCACTTTTTATTGTCTTTGCCGTCTTCTGGGATTTTTACGACGGTAACCGGAACCGGTGATTGCCTCACGATCTGGTCGACGACCGATCCGATAATCCGGTCCGCCAAGGTCTTTCGATACCGGCTCCCCAGCACCAACAGACTGGCGTCCAGTTTGTCCGTTGCGGTCAAGATACGATCAACGGGCAGCCCCTTGGCGAGTGCGGAATTCACCTTGGAAATCCCCGGGACCTTGGGATTGTTCTTGCGGACGCGCTTGAGAAACGCATCCATCATCTTCGCGGCTACGTCCTTGAGCGGCGTCAGTTGGTTCTTCTTGTCGCGCTTATGGAACCCCGGTTGGTCATTGGGCTCGTGAACGGCGTGAAAGGCGATGACCGGGACCTTCATCCGCCGGCCGTAGCGACACGCCCAGACCAGCGCCGCTTCCGATTGCGGTGAAAAGTCGACGGCGACGACGACCGCCTGTTTCCCGCTGAATTCCTTTGCCTCCGCTTTTAGGGGCATCTTGTCGCCTCCGACCTAATTCATCGCGGCCAGGGCTTTTTGCCCTTTGGCGATTTGAGCTTTCCGGTATTTGAGCTGGCGTTCCAGCTTCTTGCGCTCTTTTCCGGTCGCGCCGTCGGACAACTTCTTTTCAACAAGGCGCTTCTTGTCCTCGATCCGTGCCAACTTTCGTCTCACGGATGCGGCAACCTTTTTGAGTTTCGCTTTCTTTCCGACATCGATTGCCTTCTTCAACTGCTCAATACGGTCAACGAGTGCCATGCTGATTACCCCACACCAACGGATTTCGCCCAGTTATCCTAATTTCGAACGCCAACTTTAGGCGCGCGATGTTAAGCGAACACAAGGCGTTTGTTAAATTCCCGTAAAATAACTGTCACATTTCTGACCGGATCGCCCCGGATGCACAATGCTTTTGCATTCCGCAACCGGCTGTGGTGACTCGCGACTAAACAGAACCTGGGTGTTGACGGCCGCTATTTCGTCTCCACCTAGACCGCCGCCGGCGGCTCGGCGCAGATTTTGTCGTAGTCGTAGCGTTCGTCGATGAGACCGTTGTATTGAAAGATGTCGAGGGTCGCCTGGTAGGCGCTCTCGGTGATCTCCACGTGCGGTGTCCAGCATCTCAGTTGCTGGTAGGTGGCGATACAGTCGGCGAGCACGGCTTCGTCGATGTCCGGGAAGTAGGGGCTCTCGGCCCTGGCGATCTCGGCGGCCGGCGTTTCGTTCATGTAGGCCCGAGTTTTCCTGTAGGCCCGGATGAAGGCCTTCGCCATGTCGGTCTCGAGCCACTCACGGGTTGCCGCCAAGCTGGAGAAGCCGCAGGGGCCGATCTGTTTTCCGACCTGCGCCACGACGTGGCCGACACCGTCCGCCTGCAGCTGCTGCGGGAACGGCCCCTGCTGCTGCACGTAGGCGCCTTGCCCGTCGCGGAAGGCCTGGTCTATGGCCGCCGCGCCGCCAGGGTTGATGGCGTTGATCTTGTCGTAGTCGATGCCAGCCTTGTGGCAGGCATACTTGAACATGGCCAGCGGCTGGCCACCGCCAAAGAGAACGGCGTCCGCCCCTTCGAGCTTGTCCCAGGTGAAGTCCGGGTCGGGATCGCGGGCCGTCAGGAAAAAGCCGTCCATCTCGTTGATCTGGGCGAAATGGACTGCGCTCGGCACCTCGCCTTTTTTCAGCGGCCCGAAACCTTGACTGAGAGCCGATTGAACCACCTGGGCCGAACCGTCCTCCAGGGCGGCAATGGCCGAAACGCCGGGCGGCGACACGGACCATTCCGGCTCCAAACCTTCCTCTTCGAGAAAGCCGCCGGACATGGCCAAGATAAGCGGCGAATAGAATGCCGAAAACAGGGTGAACTGAATGTTGATCCTTGCCACCGCCTCACCTTCCCTTTGGGCCTGACCACGGGTCACGGGTTTTAGATGCACGTTTCACGCGCGAACCATCGAGTGTTCGAGAATATATCGCCAGTCTTTGGCAACGCCGCGCAATGACTTTCTTTCGCCCCTCAGGAATAAGACCGTTGCGGGATGCTCTTGCTCCGCTTTCGCCGCGCGTCCGGAGGATCACGCGGCAATCAATCCCAGAGCATGCAGCGCCACGCCAACTCCCGCGAAACCAGCCAACAGCCGCACCATGCCGACCTCGTAGCGGAACACCGCGATCAGGGCAGCCACGCCCAGCACCAGGGCGGCGGGATTGATCGACCCCATCCGCGGCACAGCGACCCGCAATCCCCAACCCTCGAAAACGGAAACCTCGGCGAATACCACATGAAGACCGAACCAAAGCGCCAGGTTGAGGACGACGCCGACGACGGCCGCCGTGATCGCCCCGAGCGCTGCGGTCAGGGTGCGATTGTCGCGCAACCGCTCGACGTAGGGTGCCAGCAGGAAGATCCAGAGAAAACAAGGCGTAAAGGTCACCCATGTGGTCAGAACGCCGCCGAGAACGCCGGCCATCAGCGGCGACAAGGCGCCGGGATCGCGGAAGGCGCCCATGAAACCGACGAACTGGGTGACCATGATCAACGGCCCCGGCGTCGTCTCCGCCATGCCGAGGCCGTCGATCATTTCACCGGCCTCGAGCCAGCCGTAGGTGTCGACCCCCGCTTGCGCCACATAGGCAAGGACCGCGTAGGCGCCGCCGAAGGTGACGACCGCCATCTTGGTGAAGAAGACGGCGATGTCGGTGAACACGTTTCCCGGTCCGAGCCACCACAAAAGCACCGCCGTCGGACCCAGCCAAAGAAGCGCCAATAGGCCGCAGAGGGCAAATGAACCGGTCCGCCCCGGTCCGTCATCGGTGTACGGGCCAGCACCGAGAAGCGATCCCCCATCTTCTGACGAGTTTCCCTCTCCACTGCCGTGTCCACCGCCCTGAAACGCCGTCGAGCCGACCCGACCGCCGGCCCAGCCGATGACGGCGGCAGCGAGGATGATCGCCGGAAACGGTGCCCCGAAGAAAAAGATAGCGGCGAAGGCCGCCGCCGCGAGACCTGCCATGATACCGTTCCGCAAGGCCTTTTTCCCAATGCGCACGACGGCATGAAGAACGATCGCCAATACCGCAGCTTTGAGGCCGAAAAACGCGGCGGCGACGACCCCGACGTTGCCGTAGAAGGCATAAATCCAACTGAGCGCGAGAATGGCGACGGCGCCGGGCAACACGAACAGGAGGCCGGCGACGATGCCGCCGGCCCATCGGTGCATCAACCAACCGACGTAAACGGTCAATTGCTGGGCCTCCGGCCCCGGCAGCAACATGCAGAAATTGAGCGCATGCAGGAACCGGCCTTCGTCGAGCCAGCGTTTCTCTTCGACCAGGATTCGGTGCATCACTGCGATCTGGCCGGCCGGTCCGCCGAAACTGAGTAGTGCGATGCGCCACCAGACAGCCAGCGCCTCGCCAAAATCCGGCCAGGAGCGGCCGTCAGTAACGCGTAAGTTTGGTTCTCGTCGGTCTATCCCTTTCATTTCACGCGACCGCCCGACGGACCGATCGGGCGTGGGCCTCGCCGACAACTCCGCGAGCCCAGCGGTAGAGCGCGTCGTAGACCGCCATGGCCCGCTCAACCAACTCAAGATCATCGGGCGTGGACATGAACAGACCGAGCAAGACGGCGAGAAGCCCGGCCGCCTCGGGCGCGACATCGGGCCTCGCCCGCTCGGCGCCGCGGACGATGTCGGCGAGCCGTGACATCGGTTCGGTTTCCAGATCGAACTCGGCGAGCATGGCGTCGAATGTACAGCGCTCGCCACGACGCCCCCGGAACCCGTACTCGACGATAAACGGTGTCACGCCCGGGTAGCGTTCGGCCACCAGTTGAACCTGCGACGGTTCGACGAACAGGAACGCGGCCGCGGGATCAACGAAACGGCGGATCAACCACGTACACGCGAGGCCGTCGATCGCCGGGCGTTCCGCCGACACCCAGACCGTGCTCCCTTTTGCGTCCCGCAACGGCAGCTTGGCTTCGGGAACCAACGGCAGGCCTGCGTCACGCCAAGCCTGGAAGCCGCCTTTCAGGAATGACGCCTTACCACCGTCATGTCGCAACCAGGCGGCGGCCGCCTGGCTGATCTTGAGGCCGCCCTGGCAGTAGACCACCAATGATTGACCGGAAAATCGATCGGCCCAGTCCGCCACTTCGAGACCGGGCCGGCGGACGGCACCGGGAATGAGACGGCCGTCGTCATTGAAGTCGTCGTCCGTGCGGGCATCGACGATCACCGGGCAATCAGCCGTGCCGACGAGGGTCCAAAGGGTTTCACTGGATCGGGAAGTTGAGGTCGTCATGCGGGCGCTCCTTTTGCACTAGCTATGCAATAGCTACGGAACGCGATGCTTGGGCATGACGCCTGATGGGGAGATCGCCCGTCCCCTTGCCGTTACTTGGCATGCCGACTGGTCGGCTGTCAATGGTTGGTGGTTTTTCGGACCGGCCAACTCATGCCACAATTCTCAAATGAAGAGCAGACACTGGCACTAAACTGGATGGCCTGATCGATGGCAATCGAACTTCACGGTTACAAATACAGCGTCTATCTGCAGGCGGCACGTATTGTCCTTGCCGAGAAAGGTGTCCCCTACAGGCGCGTAGAGGTCAATCCGTTTGCCGAAAACATGCCGCAAAGCTATCTCGACCTGCACCCGTTCGGTCGCGTCCCGGCCCTGGTTCATGACGAATTCGTCCTATACGAGACCGTCGCGATTACACGTTACATCGATGAGTCCTTTGCCGGTCCGGAACTGCAATCCGACGAACCGCGCAAACGGGCCCGTATGGCGCAGATCATTTCGATTGTCGATTCCTATGCCTATTGGCCAATGGTGCGGCAACTCTACGTACAGCGTATTTCGGGACCGCGGCGGGGCCGGCAAACGGACGAGGAGGAGGTGCGCCGGGGCATTGAAGGTTCGGATCGGGCCTTAGCCGCCCTCGATGCCATATCGAGTGAGGGTGAACAGCTCGCTCACGGCGAACCCAATCTCGCCGATTTCCATCTGATACCGATGATGGCCTATTTCACGGCCACGGAAGAAGGGCAGGATCTATTGGCACGATACCGGTCGCTGTCGGCATGGTGGGACATCATTCGGTATCGACCGAGCCTCATGGATACCGACCCTGGCGTACCGGACGGCGCCGAATCCTAGGCCAATCGCGCCTTCACCAATAGGTCGTTGAAGTCCCGGAGCGCCCGTTGGGCGGCCTCGGCGTCGTGAATGTCTTCCACGAAACGGATGTCGAAGCGCGGTTCGCGGAGCAACCGCACAACCCGCTGACGGGCCATGTTCAGGGCCTTTCCTTCCGGCAGGACACCGGCACCGCAGAACCTCGCCAGACGGATGGCCCGTTCGCGGATCGAGTCATCCGGCCGGTCGAGTTTTTCGATGATGTTCTCCTCGATCAAGTAGCGCTCGAGGACATCGTCGATGTGCTCGCAGACGATTTGCGCGTCGGTGTCCGATGACGGCGCCCAGAAGGCTTCGGCATCGACGTCCAACGCCTTGGTCAGTTTTTCCCCATCGTTTATGGAGCGCCGGTACAACTGCCCAATAACCCGGGCGCTGAACACCGTGTCGAGTTTGGTAATGATATTGCTTTCGCCTTCACCTTCCGCGTGCTCTTCCGTCAACTTGGCGAGGTGGATCGGGTCCCTGGGACGGGGCGCGGGCCGCGCGACTTTGGGTTCCGGATCGGCAAGAACCCGCCTGCGGCCATTGGGGACCATCACCCGCACGAGCGCCCGCTGGTATTCTTCCATCTCCTTGGCCGGGTCGGAACGGTATACGGGAGTCGCGTTCCGGAGCAGCCGCAACGCGCGGTCGATGATCACCTCTCGGCTTGCCGGCAATGAACCGTCGGACAACAAGCCGTTGAGTGTGTCGATGGTGTCGATGGCAGCACCGCCGGCGATTTCGTAACGCCCGTCCGCCAAATCGAATAACCCGGAGACGGCATCACCAAGTGACCGGTTCCCGTTGGTTAGCGTGTCCAGGAAGCCGCCGCCGAGCACGTCGGCAACCACCGTATCGATGAGCAGCAAGGCGTTCTCTTCGGTTTCGTCGGCTGCCAACCGGCACAGCAGGTCGAGCTTTTCCAGCCAGCTTTCCCGGCTGCCCAGGCTTTTGGACAGTATGACCATCGCCAGATATTCGGGCGTGTCGTAATCGACGCCGGAAACAGCCGCCAGTGTCTCGGAGAATTGTCGCCCAAGTTTGGGAAGGCGCAATTCCTCGGCCCGTTTGGCACGGGTTACGACCCGCGTGGCGAGATCGAAGAGTTCGTCCTGCCGGTCTTCGCGAGGTCGGAACGTGCCGTCGGTTTGAAGCTTGGCAATGTGGCCGAGTGCCGACGACAGAAGGTTTTTGTGGCTACCCAGACGCTGCAAGTGCTTGAACCCATGGAGCAGTTCGGTCGGCGTCAGCAAGGCGGTTTCCAAATAGGTCCTGAGCACCCGGTTGATGATCATTCGGCTTTGCAGGGTGAAGACGTCGTCGGCCGTTTCACAGAAGACCGGGATCTTGTCGAGAACATCGATTCGGATCGGCTGCATGGTCTTCGCGGCCTGCCGTTTGTGGAAGACGATTTCCCCGTTTACGGATCCGTCGCGATGGATCCGGTTTCCGATGATGCGGGCCCCGCCGCAGGTCTTTTCGCCGAGGACCCTCTCGGCGAACCGCCGTGCATCATTCTCGCTGTCATGAACGGCTTCCGTCTGCCATTGGCCGTTGCGCAAGGTCTGGACCTCGAAATTCCTGTGGATTGGGTGCATGCCATCGGTTCCGTCAATTGTCTCGCCGGGACTAGACAGAAGGGCCCGGCCAATCAGCCTCGGAGATCGGTCGTTGGGCAAGGCCAGCGATTTCCATCACAAGGCCTGCTTTTCGCGTTATGCCCAGCCGATGTTCTTTTTGTTGAATCGCGTTTTTTGGAGCTTCGTGTAGGCGCCGGTGACGCTCACCATTTGATCCTTGAGCGACATGGTGCGCCGATACAATTCGCCGACGACCCTTTCGCGGAAAACGTCGTCGAGTTGATCGACGATATCCTCGAGATGACCATCGATCTGTCTGGATTGAAACGAAGAGGTATAACGCGCCTCGCGACCGGCGTCGGACACCGATCTTTCATGGCTATGGTCGGCGACAACGGTCCTTGGGTCGGCTTCATCCTCCTCCGCGATCCGATCGCCTCGCGACGCAATGGCGTCGGCGACCTGCGCACCGGAAATGATGCCGCCGATGACCAGCAGCCGGGCCAGGACCCGCTGGTATTCCTCCTTTTCCTTAGCCGGGTCGGCACGAAACAGCGGAGACGATGAACGCAGTTGGCTGAGAGCCCGGGAAATCAGCACATGCCGGCTTGCCGGCAGCTTTTCGTCAGCCATCAGCCTGTTCAGGGCCGAGACCGTTTCCTTGACGCAACTCTCCTCGACGTCGAAAGTCCCGTCGGCGAGATCCAGCATGCTGATGATGGCGTCACCCAAGGACCGTTTCCAACCAATCAGTTCCTGAATGACATTGGCGCCGAGCACATCGGCAATGACCGTGTCCAACAGCAGGACCGCCTTGGCATCCGTTTCGTCGGCCGCGAGCTCACAGAGCCGGTCTAGCTTCCCGATCCAGTTGCGGATGCCGGCCAATTCTCGGGACAGAACGACCATCGCCAGGTACTCGGGATCGTCGTAGCCGACCGCCGAAACGGCTGCCAGCGTGTCGGAAAACCTCTTGGAAAGCTTGGGCAGGCGCGCAGGATCGGCGCGCCGGGCCCGCAGGGCGATCCGGTCGACAAAGCCGTAGAGCTCCTCCTCTCGCTCTTTCGCCGCCTGATCACGACCCTTCGACTGCAGGCGGGCCACCTGGCTCACGGCGGCGGGAAGAAGCGCCCCCCGGTCGTCGAGGCGTTGCAGTTCTCGGTGGCCGTGAAGCAATTCGGTCGGCGTCAGGACGGATTTCTCGAGGTAATCTCGCAGGATTCGGTTGATCGCCATCCGGCTTTCGAGACCGAAAAAATCTTGCTCTGTTTCGCAGATGGTGGGCACGGCATGGGCCGTGTTGATTGGAGCTTGAGAACCGTCTTGCAGACTGCGGTTTTCTTCGAAAAGGAATTCGCCGTGCTGCCGGCCCTCCGCTAGACCATTGTCTCCGACGGGACGCGGGCTGCTGTTCTTGCCGCTCATGTTGCTGTTCTGCATGTCCTTGCCTCCGAATGGTGGTGGCCTTCTTTGTGGCCGCAGGGCAATTTTCGAGGGGTGTCGAGCCTGAGCTCTCTATGTCTAGTGGCATCGCCCATTGACCTCACCACCGAACGAATAAGAGAAAACCATTCCCGCGCTTCCCCGTCAGCTTTAAACGGAAAAAGAACGTTAATAGAATATTAAGCGTACACATGCTGAATCGAGGGCAAAATCACGATTGCCGGTTGATTTGCCTTAGGCGAGTCGTGCCTTGACCAGGAGCTTATGGAAGTCGCGAAGGGCCTTTTCGGCCTTGGTGGCGCCGTCGATACCCTGGACGAAATGGACATCGAACTTGGGTTGGCGCAGCAACTGAACGACGCGTTTGCGCGCCAAGTTGAGCGCCTTGCCCTCCGGCAGGACACCGGCACCACAAAACTTGACGAGGCGGACGGCGCGGTCACGGATGTGGTCTTCCGGCTTGTCGAGCTTGTTGATGATATCCTCGTCGACCAGGTACCGTTCCAGGACGTCGTCGATATGGTCGGCGACACGTTGTTTGACGGGATCGGGCAATGCCGAAGACACGGTCGCCGTATAGGCCCCGGTCGCCGCCACCATCCGGTCCTTGGGCGAGAGCGAGCGTCGGCACAACTCGCCGATGACCCGCGCGCTGAAGACGACGTCGAGTTGCTTGACGATGTCTTCCTGGTGGCCGTCGGCGAAACCCGTATTGCTCAACTCGGCGAGATACATAACACCGCGAGCGCGGTCCGGCAGGCATTTGAGGGTGGCGTTGATTGCGGCGCGACGGCCGGTTGCACCACCCTGCTCGACGAAGCGGGTTCCGCGCATGGTCAGGGCCTCGGCGGCCTTGGCGCCGGAGATGATCCCGCCCGGCATCAGCAGGCGGGCCAGGACACGCTGGTACTCCTCCATCTCCTTGGCCGGGTCGGCCCGATAAAGCGGTGCCGACGACTTGAGCTGAGTGATCGCGCGGTCGATGATGACATGACGGCTGGCGGGCAGGACGCCGGTCTCGAGCATCGGCAACATCAGATCGACGGTCTCCCGGGCATCGCTCTCCTCGGCGTCGAAGGTGCCATCGGCGAGGTCGAGCATGCTAATGATGGCGCTGCCCAGCGAACGCTTCCAACCGAGAAGCTCTTGAATCACATTGGCACCGAGAACGTCGGCGATGACCGTGTCGAGAAGCAATACCGCTTTCGGGTCGGTCTCATCGGTGGCCATTTTGCACAACCGGTCGAGCTTGCCGACCCAGGAACGCACGCCGCACAACTCGCGCGACAGGACGACCATCGCCAGGTATTCCGGCGTGTCTTCGCCGATGCCGGAAACGGCGGCCAGGGTGTCCGAGAACTTTCCGTTGAACTTCGGCAGCGGCAGGGTATCGGCCCTCTGCGCCCGCAGCATAATCTGCTCGGTAATGGCGTAGATCTCTTCTTGGCGATCCTTGGCCGGCCGGTCGGTTTCCTGGGTCTGGAGCTTGGCGATGTGATTGACTGCGGTCGGTACCAATGACCCGCGGTCGTCGAGCCTCTTGAGATCGTTCACGCCATGCAGCAACTCGGTCGGTGTGAGAAATACGAACTCGAGGTACGACCGCATAATCCGGTTCAGGATCATCCGGCTTTCGAGGCTGAAGAAGTCCCGTGGCGTCTTGCAGACGACCGGAGCCGACTCGATGGGGACGATCTGGATCGGCTTTTCGTCGTCGACGTCCTGGGTCTTCTCGAAGACGACTTCTTCCTTGGTCGTTCCGTCGCGGAACGAAGTGTTGCCGACGATCCGGGCACCGGCGCATTTCCGGTCACCGAGAAGCGTATTGACCAACTGGCGGGCCTGCATTTCGCTGCCGCGCACGGAATCCGTGACCCAGCGGCCATCGCGCAGGACTTGTATTTCGAAGTTTTCGTGGGCCGACACGACTCGGACCGTTCCCCGTGATTCTATGCCTCTACGCGACAAAAAGACCGTTTTTCAGCGGCCATGTCAGCCGTAATCCCCGTTAAGACAT
>Ga0209680_1000290_pt1 | contig 13215 bp, 9 predicted proteins | sample WorMetLIZISLAND1_FD_187413 | JGI IMG/M metagenome (GOLD analysis project Ga0209680, IMG submission 187413) | Marine gutless worms symbiont microbial communities from Max Planck institute for Marine Microbiology, Germany - Olavius loisae LIZARD... ... | reverse complement strand
GCTGTCGCTAGGATAGCCGACCGAAGTGCCTCACAGTAGACTAAGCAGAACAAGACAGTCAAATATCACAGTATGTTCAATCGTATGCCAAAAATTGCAGTGATGTTGTCCTCCAGGACAAGCTGGTCTCGAGGCAAAAATTTTGTCTTCAGCCTTGGCCTCGGCCTCGAGCATTCCTCGGTATGTCCTTGAACTTTTTATTTTGGCCACGTGAAAAAAGAGTGTAAGGATGGAACTGGTAATCATTGTGAGTTTGCAATAATAATATCTACCAAAGCAATCTACTTTAATACCTTGTGTTATTGATATAAACTTGTTCAAGTTCACGTTCACGGTAGTATTTAACTATTTAGGGGTTGATGTGATATACATACGTTTCTATGGACTCGGAAAATTGTCTTCGGTCTCGGCCTCGAAGATTTGTCCTCGGCCTCGGCCTCAGAGGTTTTCCTCGGCCTCGGCCTTGGTCTCGACCATTTGTCCTCGGCCTGGGCCTCGGACTCAAACATTTGTCCTCGTTTAACATCACTGAAAAACTGTAGGGGTCACATGACCTAGGACACGCCCACTTTTAGGGAAAATTATTTGTGCACCACTCGGCATTCCCCATACAAATCCGTGTACCAAATAATGTGAAGTCTCTAGCCTACTAGCTCTAGAGTTTTGGAGATAATGACGCCGCAATGGTTGACATGACCGTGAAAGACATCTAAACAAAGGTCAAGGACATTCATTTTGGTACCACTTTTGCTTTAGGACGCACCGCTTAGCCACAATATTATTCCGTACAGACGACAGACGACAGACGCAACACAGTAGCATAAGCGCGTCCGTAGTAAGTACGTCGACTAAAAACTAGAATTTTGACAGTGGTCATACAAACTTGTAACGGGGAGTTCATAGGAAGGTGTGGTCCGAAGTAGTTGAAATCTTTGATCCAGAAATAACTGTTACCGGGATTGACCTTGGGCCCGCAGTGCATCATTACCGAGGCGCCTTCAGGCACCTTCTGGTTCAGTGACTCGTTGTATGTTATTGCTGACGCTGACAATGATACTGAGTTTATTACACCCTGGCGGCTGGGTAGCCGAATAGCTGCATAACAAATTACGATAGAATACACGACATGAAACAAGAGCATTATTATTAAAGACAGTGACAACGGTACAATATGATACGATAGTAGAGTTTAACGTGGACTCGAAAGCTGAGTATTCAGCTTCATCTAGCGCACGTAGCCAGAAAAATAAACTAAAACAAACAACGCCAATAACAATAACACAATAATAACAATCAAAAAACCCTAGGTGATATTTCGTTGGTAATTATTGAGAGCGAAATTTAGAAATGATTGAAACTTTTGATTGAAACTTGATGGAGTAGTGCCATACTAGGGAGGCGTACTCTAAAACTCGGCGGATTACTGTCACGTAAAAATGTGTGGTGGGACGCCTGCTCTTTTCAGTTGTTTCAGGTAGTACAGTCTTTTGCTGGCTTTGGATACAACGGTATTGATGTGGGTCGGGTCGTCCGGGATAAACTAGCGTCCAAATGAAGGCCAAGTAACTTGAAGGTAGTGACGCGTTGGATAGGGCCAGCTGGAGTTGAGAGAGAAAGGATGGAAGTCGAATCTGTGCGACCGAGGATCATTTATTTAGTTTTAAAAAATGTGTTCAGCTGCATGTCATTATCGGCAGTCCAGATAAGTAAAGAGCTAAGATAGTTTGTCATATTGGAAGGAGAATATGAGGGAGTTATCAGTTCTATCAAGGTGGTGTCGTCGACGAATTATCATTTTTTCACCGATACATTCTCTGGAAATGTGTAATAAAGTGGTTACTATATATGGCACCACACCTTAACTGTGTCGCTCCACTACCTTGTGAAATATAAGTCTTAAAAAAATCACTATAATCACTATAAATACATATACAAAATCTCTACATTTAAAAATTACTGACTTTCTTATCTAAGTTAATTATTTTTGTTATAACTACTTCAAACTACCACCAAATCTGATAATTTTTGACACAGAGATGCCAAACAGTCTACAATGATATGAGGTGCACTAATTTTCCATATAACCTAACTCATGTCAATGCACTACCGTGTTAAACGCAGATATTACAAAAATTGTCATATTTCATGGAACATTGACGTAGCTATAGAAATAATTTTGCTTTTTGAGACACGGTGTAGACAGATATCAGACGCTATGATTGCGCCCCAATCGGCACCAATCACAGAAATATAAAGTTCGCTTTTCCTTCTCTTTATACTGTTGAACAAAGGGTGTAGAGATTTTGCGACAGGAGCCATGGACCTCTAAATACATTAGCACATTTGCTAATGTCCATGCAGAACCCTATGGTAGCTGCTGTGCTACTGACCGGGAATAACGGTGAGCTGGCTGGTAACAGAATGTGCCTCCTCGGGGCCCTCTACCATGCACGAATAATTGCCGGTATGATTCGACTGAACGTTGCTGATAACCAAGGACCCGTTCTTCAGCATCTGTCGACATTAAGTCACTGCATTCAGACATTCACGATGACAGAGACCATTTCTCCCACAAATATGCACCAACATGCTGGATTACTAGACAACTTTGGAGGACACCGACATTCATTTCGTTTTACTAGAATACAATGCAAACACACATAAGAAGTAATTTCTGGTAGGAACATTAATTTTTCATAAGCTTAATTTAGCAGCCAAATTACCTAAATGGTATTGATCAATAGTTCTGTGGCCTGCAGCTATCATCTCCATGTTCGTATCCGTGTATTTATGCTTTTGCGTATTATCTTATTTATACTTCGTGAGCGTTTTTAAACAATCATTAACAAACATTGCTAACTGACTGCCTTACTTACCTACTTACAAATACAACTTTTATATATCACTGTTATTGACATCTGGCCGCAGCCTCAAGTTGTTCTAGAAATTGTGAAAAGCGTTCAGAATTTTAAGGCTTAAAGGCGTCAGTGCACCATTTTACAACCTTTTTACAACCAAAATTAGCTGGAACCTCTCTGCAAACAGCGTTCGCGCTTTCCTGCACCTAAACTTTATCAAAACCAATCAACAGCTACGGGCTTGATCTGACAGAACACGTAAAGAGACAGACAAACAGACAGATGTACTGCTACAAAAAGTAGTAATCAGTTGACGAGGAAACAAAAAACAAGAAACCAAGATATCGCTAGGATAACCGACCGTATTGCCTCACAGTAGACTATGCAGAACCCGACAGTCAAATAGCAATGGTAAGACAAAGCCGCGTACCAATTTTGAAGTCAGAAGCTCAAGTAGTTTTGAGGATATGTTCGTTCGTATGCCAATAATTATAGGGTCACGTAATCTAGGCCACGCCGAGTATTAGGAGAAATTTTTGTGCTTCTGCTCGCAATTCCCCATTCAAAGCCGTGTACCAAATTTGAAGTCTCTAGTTCAAGTATTTTTGAAGATTCAGTATGTTCACTCGTATGCCAAAAATTGCAGTGATCTTAATTCCTCTAGGACAAGCTGGCCTCGAGGCCAAAATTTTGTCCTCGGCTTAGGTCTCGAGCATTCCACGTTATGTCCTCGAACTTATTTTGGCCTCATGAAAAGAGCGTAAGGATGGAACTGGTAATCATTGTGAGTTTGCAATGATTATCTACTAAAGCAATCTACTTTCCTACCTTGTGTTATTGATATAAACTTGTTCAGGTTCTCGTTCACAGTAGTATTTAACTATCTAGGCTTTGACGTGGTATACGGAGATTATCTATATAGACTCGGGAAATTGTCCAAGGTCTCGGCCTCGAAGATTTGTCCTCGGCCTCGGCCTCAAAGGTTTGTCATCGGCCTCGACCTCGGTCTCGACCATTTGTCCTTGGCCTGGGCCTCGGCATCAAATATTTGTCCTCGTTTAACATCACTGATAAATTGTAGGGATCACATGACCTAGGCCACGCCCACTTTGAGGGAAAATTATTTGTGCACCAGTCGGCATTCCCCATGCAAAGCTGTGTACCAAATTTGAAGTCTCTAGCTCTAGCAGTTTTGGAGATGACGCCGCAATGGTTGACATGACCCTGAACTACCTCTAAACAAAGGTGAAGGTCATTCATTTTAATACCAATTGATTTCTCATATACGACTTCCAATAGGCTGTCAATAGTAACCTTTGCTCTAGGACACACTGTTTAGCCACAATATATTCCGCACATACGACAAAAGACACAGCGACAGACAACAGACGCAACACTGTATCATAAGCGCGTCCGTACTCACTACGGTCGATTAAAAACTAGAATTTTGACTTTGATCTAGGTCCATACAAACCTGTAATGGAGGGTTCATAGAAAGGTGTGGTCCGAAGTAATTGAAATCTTTGATCCAGAAATATTTATCACCGGCATTGACCTTGGGCCCGCAGTGCATTATTACCGAGTCGCCTTCAGTCACCTTGTGGTTCAGTGACTCGTCGTATCCCGCTGTAGACAGCCACACGTACGAGGCACACTCACTGTCACTATTCACCTCTCGACGATCTCAACATTATTTTCCGCTAAAGCCAACGAAGCCGGGTAACAGCAAAGACGATGAGCTTATGAACATACGGCAGCCTTTAACTCCTTGCGGTGTAGATAGATATCAGACGCTGTGATCGTCCCCCAATCGGGATCGATCACCGAACTATAAAGTTCGCTTTTCCTTCTTTTTACGCTGTTGAACGAATGTTGTAGAGGTTTCGCGGCAGAAGCCATGGACCTCGGCATCAATTATTAGCACAATGTGGTAATGTATCTAGAGGTCCATGCAGAAGCCTATAGTAACTGCTGTGCTACTGACCGGAAATAACGGTAAGCTGGCTGGTAACAGAATGTGCTCCTTCGGGGCCCTCTATCATGCACGAGTAATTGCCGGTGTGATTCGACTGAACGTTGCTGATAGCCAAGGACCCATTCTTCAGCATCTGTCGACATTGTGTCACTGCATTCAGACATTCACGACAACAGAGACCATTTCTCCCGCAAATGTGCACCAACATGCTGGATTACTAGACAACTTTAGAGAACACGGACATGCATTTCGTTTTTCTACGATTCAGTGCAAATACACATAAGAAGTACTTCCTGGTAGAAACATTACAATCATAAACTTTCTTTAGTAGCCTAATTACCTAAATGGCACTGATCAATCTCTATGGCTTGCAGCTTTCACCTGCATGTTCGTATCCGTCTATTTATGCTCTTACATATTGTGATGATAATACTTATGTGTGCGTTATTAATCAATCATTAACAAACATTGCTAACTGACTGCCTTACTTACCTACTTACAAATACAACTTTTATACATCACTGCTTGCACATCTAGTCGCAGCCTCAAGTTGTTCTAGAAATTGTGAAAAGCGTTCGGAATTTTAAGCCTTCAAGGCGTCGGTGCACCATTTCACAACCATTTTACAACCAAATTCATATCTCTAACCTCGCAGCAAACAGTACGCGCTTGGCTGAATCTAAATTTTATCAAAAGCAATCAACAGCTACGGGCTTGATCTGACAGAAACTCGTAGAGAGAGAGACAGACAGACAGATGTACTACGACAAAAAGTGGTAAACGCTGCTGCGGCGTAAACCAAAATGCAAAAAAATCACATCAGTTGACGAGGAAACGAGAAAAACTGATCAAAGACAAGAAGTCAAGCTGTCGCATGGATACCTCACAGTAGACTATGCAGAACCCGACAGTCAAATACCAATGCTAAGACAAAGCCGTGTACCAAATTTGAAGTCACTAGCTTAAGTAGGTTTGAAGATATGTTCGATGGCATGCCAATAATTGTATGGTCACGTGACCTAGGCCACGCCCAATATTAGAGGAAATTTTTTGCGTCCGCTAGCCATTTCCCGTACAAACTACGAAGCCGTGTACCAAATTTAAAGTCTCTAGTTCAAGTAGTTTTGAAGATAAAGTATGTTCAACGTATACTAAAAATTGCACTGATGTTAAGTCCTCCAGGACAAGCTGGCCTCAAAGCAAAAATATTGTCCTCGGTCTTGGCCTCGGCCTCGAAGAACTGTCCTCGGCCTCCGACTCGAGCATTCCACGTTATGTCATCGAACTTTTTATTTTGGCCTCGCGAAAAAAGTGTAAGGATGGAACTGGTAATCATTGTGAGTTTGCAATAATTATCTACCAAAGCAATCTACTGTGATACCTTGTGTTATTGATATAAACTTGTTCAAGTTCACGTTCACGGTAGTATTTAACTATTTAGGGGTTGATGTGATATACATAGGTTTCTATGGCCTCACAAAATTGTCCTCGATCTCGGCCTCGACGATTTGTCTTCGTCCTCGGCCTCAAAGTTTTGTCCTCGGCCTCGGCCTTGGTCTCGACCATTTTTCCTCGGCCTCGGCCTCGTCCTCAAAGATTTGTCCCCGTTTAACATCACTGATAAATTGTAGGGGTCACGTGACCTAGGCCACGCCCACTTTTAGGGAAAATTATTTGTGCACCACTCGGCATTACCTATACAAAGCCGTGTACCAGATATGAAGTCTCTAGCTCCAGTACTTTTGGAGATATTGACGCCGCAATGTTTGACGTGACCTGGAAAGACCTCTAACAAAGTTCATGGTCATTCATTTTGGTACTAATTGATTTCTCATATACGACTTCCTATAGGCTGTCAATAGTAACTTTTGCTCTTGGACGCACCGTTTAGCCACAATATATTCCGTACAGACGACAGACGACAGACGCAACACAGTAGCATAAGCGCGTCCGTACTAACTACTGTCGACTAAAAATTGAAATGTGGTCATACAAACTTGTAACGGGGGGTTCATAGGAAGGTGTGGTCCGAGGTAATTGAAATCTTTGATCCAGAAATAACTGTCATCGGGATTGACCTTAGGCCCACAGTGCATTATTACCGAGTCGCCTTCAGTCACCTTCTGGTTCAGTGACTCGTTGTATGGTTTTGCTCTAGACAGCCGCACTAACAAGGCACACGCACTGTCACTATACACAAGTCGACGATCTCAACATTATTTGCCGTACGTACATGGTGGTCTTGGTGGCACAACTGGTAGCGCGTCGGACTCACGATCGGAAGGTCGTGGGTTCGATTACCGCTAACGCAGTGTGTTTCACAGTTGTCAGGTTAACCGCCTGGGGTAAACTGTCGGCTGTGGCCGGCCACCACTTCTTCTTCCGAGCTGTACGAAGTTGGAGTTTAAGACTGTCATCGTTGATGGACTCGGATCTGGCATAGGTAAATGGTAAGAGCGGTAGATAAAGCTGATGCCATGCTGACGCTTTCAAGCGCTCTATAAAATCAGGGAGCCATTTACCATTTACATTTTACGTAAAAACCAACGCAGCCTGCGACCAGCAAAGACGATGAGCTTATGAAAAGATGACAGCCGTTAACTTTCGTCGCTCCTTTCTAGGCTTGACATACAGAAATCGTGCACCTTTATGTAGCTATGGGAGGAGGTACACGGCGATCCAGTACTTAAATACACCCAGTACAACAACACGTCGACTTCGCTAGTTTATAAGTCACTACGTTAATTACCGGTGGACCTCGAACTCGGTTTGGAGATCAGAGTTTCGATGTTAACGGTCCAGCGATCAATGAATGAATGAATCAATCAATCTATCAATCCCTCCATCCGTCCATCAATAAATGAATAAAAAAAATTAGGTGGCCTAAATAGCGGAACTACATCTAGGTCCAATGGAAACAGACAGCTAATTTCTAGCAAGAAGTCAGCAAACAAACATAAGGAGACAAACATAATTGAATTCGTGAAATGGAGGTAAATCAATCAATTCCTTAGCACTGAGGTGGATGAACCGATTGGACAAAAAGTATGTTGGACTGCGAAGGGCGAGGTGGTGTGGTGGCCGGTCAAATGCCGGTTAAACGAAGGATTCTTTCCACTGAGCTGGATAGAAATGTTGTGATAGAGATTAGCCTGTGATCAAAGGCCACAGCTGGATGAGTGATTATGACTATACAGGGTGGCCCAAAAAAGTAAACCATAAACCTATGTTCGTATCTTCGCCACACATTAAATGACACTGACACTAACACTGAATTTTATTCCACACTTGCGGCTGGGTAGCCGAATAGCTGAATAACAAGTTAGCAATACAAAATAAGAAACAAGTGCAAATAAATATAGTGATAACAATAACAATAGCACAGTAATAAAAATATTAAAAAACTTGAGTGACATTTAGAGAGGTGGTTGGCAATCATTGTGAGCAAATTTAGAAATGATTGAAATTTGTTGATTCGTGAGATTGGACGACGGAGAGATGCGGAAGAACGTAGTCTAAAATGACGGACGGAGACAGGCTAAGGTAGTATATCATATTGGAAGGAGAACATGATAGAGTTATCAGTTCTGTAAAGGTTGTGTCGTCGACGAATTATCATAATTTTTCACAACAGTACACTCTGTGGAAATGTGTAATAAAGTGGTTTCTGTATATGCCACCACACCCTAGGCTCTTTTCAGACGCGGTGTAGACAGACATCAGACGCTGTGATCGCGCCCCAATCGGCATCACTCACGGAACTATAAAGTTCACTTTTCCTTCTCTTTATACTGTTGAACGAATGGTGTAGAGATTTCGCGGCAGAAGCCATGGACCTCTAGATACATTAGCACATGTGCTAGTGTATCGAGAAATCCACGCAGAAGCCTATGGTAGCTGTTGTGCTAATGACCGGAAATGACGGTGAGCTGACTGGTAACAGAATGTGCCTCCTCGGAACTCTCTACCATGCACGAGTAATTGCCGGTATGTTTCGGCTGAACGTTGCTGATAACCAATGACCCGTTCTTCAGCATCTGTCGACATTAAGTCACTGCATTCAGACATTCACGATGACAGAGACCATTTCTCCCGCAAATGTGCACCAACACGCTGAATTACTAGACAGCTTTAGAAAAAACGGACATTCATTTCGTTTTTCTACGATTCAGTGCAAATATACATAAGAAGTACATTCTGGTAGGAACATTTTATAAGCTTACTTTTGTAGCCTAATTACCTAAATGGCATTGATCAATAGTTCCATGGCCTGCAGCTGTCATCTCCATGTTCGTATCCGTGTATTTATGCTCTTACATATTGTGTTATTTTTACTTTTGTGTGCGTTTTTAAACAATCATTAACAATCACTGCTAACTGACTGGCTTACTTACTTACTTACTTACTTACAAAGGCAACTTTTATACATCACTGCTATGGACATCTAGCCGCAGCCTCGTGTTGTTCTAGGATTGTGAAATGCATTCGAAATTCTAAGGCTTAGACGCGTCAGTGCACCATTTTACAACAATTTTACAACCACATTTATCTGGAACCTCTCAGCAAACAGTTCGCGCTTTGCTGCATCTAAATGTTATCAAAAGCAATCAAAAGCTACGGGCTTGAGATGACAGAAACACGTAAAGAGACAGACAGACATACAGACAGATAGATGTACTGCGACAAAAAGTGGTAAACGCGGCTGCAGCGTTAACCAAAATTCAAAAAAAATCACATCAGTTGACGAGGAAACGAGAAAACTGATCACAAAACAAGAAGCCTAGCTGTCTCACAGTAGACTATGCAGAACCCGACAGTCACATACGGTGTAGCAATGGTAAGACAAAGCCGCGTACTAAATTTGAAGTCACTAGCACTAGCAGTTTTGAAGATATGTTCGTTCGTATGCCAATAATTGTAGGGTCACGTGACCTAGGCCACGCCCAATATTAGGGGAAATTTTTGTGTGTCCGCTCGCCATTTCCCATTCAAAGCCGTTTACCAAATTTGAAGTCTCTAGTTCAAGTATTTTTGAAGATACGGTATGTTCAATAGTATGCCAAAAATTGCAGTGATGCTAAGTCCTCGAGGACAAGCTGGCCTCGAAGCCAAAATATTGTCCTCGGCCTATGCCAGGAGCATTCCACGGTATGTCCTCGACCTTTTTATTTTGGTCTCGCGGAACAGAGTGTAAGGATGGAACTGGTAATCATTGTAAGTTTGCAATGATTAGGCCTATCTACCAAAGCAATCTACTTTCCTACCTTATAGTTATTGATATAAACTTGTTCAAGTTCACGATCACGGTAGTATTTAACTATTTAGGGGTTGACGTGGTATACGGAGGTTATCTATGGACTCGGGAAATTGTTCTCGGTCTCGGCCTCAAAGGTTTGTCCTAGGCCTCGGCCTCGGCCTCGGTCTCGGCAATTTGTCCTCGGCCTTGTTCTCGGCATAAAATATTAGTCCTCGTTTAACAACACTGATAAATTGTAGGGGTCACATGACTTAGGCCACGCCCACTTTTCGGAAAAAATTATTTGTACACCACTCGGCATTCCCAATACAAAGCCGTTTATCAAATTTGAAGTCTCTAGCTCTAGTAGTTTTTGGAGACATTAACACCGCAATGGTTGACATGACATCGAACGACCTCTAAACAAAGGTCAAGGGCATTCATTTTGGTACCAATCGATTTCTCATATACGACTTCCTATAGGATGTCAAAAGTAACTTTTGCTGTAGGATACACTGTTTAGCGACAATACACTCCGTACAGACGATAGACGGTGACAGACTACAGACGCAACACTGTAGCATAAGCGCGTCCGTACTAAGTACGGTCGACTAAAAACTAGAATTTTGACTGTGGTCATAGGCCCCTACAAACCTGTAATGGAGGTTTCATAGGAAGGTGAGGTCCGAGGTAATTGAAATCTTTGATCCAAACATAGGTATCACCGCGATTGACCTTGGGCCCGCAGTGCATTATTACCGAGTCGCCTTCAGTCACCTTCTGGTTCAGTGACTCGTCGTATGCTATTGCTGTAGACAGCCACACGAATAAGTCACGCTCACTGTCACTATACACCAGTCGACGATCTGAACTTTATTTGCCGTAGAAACCAACGCAGCCTGGGACTGGCAAAGACGAAAAACTTATGAAAGGATGACAGCCGTTAACTTGCGTCTTTCGTTTCTAGGCTTGACATTCATAAATCGTAGTACAACATTACGTCGACTTCGCTAGTTTATAAGTCACTAATATACTTAATCGTAGATTTAGTATGTGTTCTGTACCTGTTAAGATTACTTTGTTTCGCTCATTTTGTATTTGTTTTTTCATGGGATGGCATTGTGGAAGAGATATAATGTAGCAACCATTTCTAGGCTTCGCTCATGTTATGTTAAATGTATGAAACTGTTCTTTGGCTACTCGAAGTATCACAGTGTAACTTCCATGTTGATTGAATTTGGTCTGCCCAGCTTTAATACATTGATTTTTGATAGTCGTGTTAGATTGTCTTAGCCAGGTTACACAGAATGGTTTTATTGGACATATACGTCTCTTATATTCTGTTTAACGTTTGTCTTCTGTTTACTGTCTGTCTCTCTTTGTATGTGTTTGTGTATTTTGTGTTTTTATGTTCTATGGGCTTAAGTCTAAAATAAATGCATGCATTCATTCATTCATTCACTACGTTAATTATAGGTGGACCTTGAACTCAGTTTGCAGATCAGAGTTTCGCTGTTAACGGTCCAGCGATCAATGAATGAATGAATCAATCAATCAATCAATCAATCCCTCCATCCGTCCATCAATACATCAATCAAAAAAATTTTTACGTGGCCTATGTAGCGGAACTACATCTATGTCCAATGGAGACAGACAGTTAATTTCTAGCAAGTAATCAGCAAACAAACATAAGGATACAAACATAAGAGAATTCGTGAAATAAAGGTAAATCAATCAATTCCTTAGCGCTGAGGTGGATGAACCAATTGGACAAAAGTAAATTGGACTGCGAAGGGCGAGGTGGAGTGCTGGGCGGGTAAATGCAGGTTAAACGGAGGATTCTTTCCACTGAGCGGGATAGAAATGTTGTGATAGAGATTAGCCTGTGATCAAAGGCCACAGCTGGATGAGTAATTTTGACTATACAGGGTGGCCCAAAAATAAACCACAAACTTATGTCCGTATCTTCGCCAAATACTGACTGACACTGACACTGACACTGACACTAATACTGAGTTTTATTCCACACTTGCGGATGGGTAGCCGAATAGCTGAATAACAAGTTAGCAATACAAAATAAGAAACAAGTGCAAATAAATATAGTGATAACAATAACAATAGCACAGTAATAACAATATTACAAAACTTGAGTGACATTTACTGTAGAGAGATGGTTGGTAATTATTGAGAGCAAATTTAAAAATGATTGAAAGTTTTTGATTCGTGAGATTGGACGAGGGAGAGAAGTGGAAGAACTTAGTCTAAAATGACGGATGGAGACAGGAATCTGGTTTGCAAATAATATGAAAAAACGATCGTGAAAGTCTGTCTCTCATGTCTTTCAGTGAGTTTAAGTTGTCAACAAATAAAACGTTGGGAGATGACATGCCACGTGTATCACTGAAGATGATAAGTACTGCTCATTTTTTGGATTAATTCCAGTTGGTAGGATTGAGCGCGAGTGATGGAATATTGCTAGACTAGGGAGGCATATAAACTGGGCGGATTACTGTAGTGTAAAACTGGAGTAGTTGGTGTGGCGGAACGCCTGCTCTCCTCAGTTGTTTCAGGAAGTAGTGTTTTGCTGACTTTGGATACAACGGTATTGATGTTGGTCGTCCAGGATAAACTAGCGTCCAAATGAAGGCCAAGTAGCTTGAAGGTAGTGACCCGTCGGATTAGGCTAGCTGGTGTTGAGAGAGAAGGAATGAAAGTCGAATCTGTGCGACCGATGATCATGTATTTGGTTTTAAATGTGTTCGGCTGCATGTCATTATCAGTAGTCAAGTAAAGAGCTAAGATAGTCTGTCATACTGAAAGGAGAATATGATGGAGTTATCAGTTCTGTCAAGGTTGTGTCGTCGACGAATTATCAAATTTTTTCCAACAATACACTCTGTGGAAATGTGTAATAAAGTGGTTATGTATATGCCATTACACCTCAGGCTCTTTTCAGACTCGGTGCGGCTCCAATTCGCATATCGACCTCACCACTCAACAGAGAGAGCCATCCTGAAGGTTCTCTCGGATATATTACTAGCTATTGATGCCGGCGATCTGTCGGCACTGGTGCTACTAGACTTATCCGCGGCCTTCGACACGGTTGACCATAACATACTTCTTCGTCGGCTAGAACATACATCAGC
>Ga0209680_1000289_pt1 | contig 13219 bp, 9 predicted proteins | sample WorMetLIZISLAND1_FD_187413 | JGI IMG/M metagenome (GOLD analysis project Ga0209680, IMG submission 187413) | Marine gutless worms symbiont microbial communities from Max Planck institute for Marine Microbiology, Germany - Olavius loisae LIZARD... ... | reverse complement strand
TGCCGTCGTCGCCGCCACAAAGTGCTCCATCAAACGATCACGCTTCCAACCACTGAGCCGGCTTCTTCTCGCATACATCCTGCAATCCTAGCCCAAGCATCTCGCTTAGCTAGGACAGCCCCTAAACAAAAAGATTCAAAATACCCCGTTAACGAACTGATATTCCGAATCCAATTGCTTGATGACGGGCCCCATGGCCGCGACCGCAACCTCTTCGCTTGAGGCTCCTGCATCGCCGGTTATACTGCGCCGCCCGCCGCCCGGGCAACGCAATTGAGCCCGCCCTTCGGGCAACGCAATTCAGAAAGGGTCCGCTATGACCGAAATCCGGCATGACGTCATCGGTATCGGCAACGCCATCGTCGACGTCGTCGTTCACGCCGAGGACGCCTTTCTGGAAACGGAGGGCCTGGTCAAGGGAGCCATGAGCCTTGTCGATGCCGAGCGCGCCGATGATCTCTACGACAAGGTCGGCCCGGCCGTCGAGTGCTCCGGAGGATCGGCCGCCAACACCATCGCCGGCCTCGCCTCGTTGGGCGTGCGCACCGCATTCGTCGGCAAGGTGCGGGACGACATGTTGGGCAAGGTGTTCACCCACGACATCCGTTCCATCGGCGTCGAATTCAAAACTGCGGCGGCGACCGACGGCCCGGCCACGGCGACCTGCCTGGTCCTCGTTGCGCCCGATGCGCACCGGACCATGCTGACCTATCTCGGCGCCTGTGTCGAATTGGGGCCGGAGGATATCGACGAGGACGAAATCGCGGCGTCGGCCATCACCTATCTCGAGGGCTATCTGTGGGATCCGCCCGCCGCCAAGGAGGCCTTCGTCAAGGCCGCCGCCGTCGCCCATGCCTACGAGCGCGAGGTCGCCCTGAGCCTGTCGGACCCCTTCTGCGTCGATCGCCACCGCGACGAGTTCCTGGCCCTGGTCGAAAGCCATGTCGACATCCTGTTCGCCAATGAGGACGAGATCATGTCGCTTTATCAGGCGGAAAGTTTCGACAAGGCCCTGCAACACGTCCGCGGCCACTGCCGGGTCGCCGCCCTGACGCGGAGCGAACGGGGCTCGGTCATCGTTTCCGGTGACGAGGTGCATGTGGTCGATGCCGAACCGGTCGATCATGTCGTCGACACTACCGGTGCCGGCGACGCCTATGCGGCTGGTTTCCTCAAGGGTTTGGTCGACGGCGCCGACTTGGCCCGCGCGCCTCGCCTCGCCGGCATCTGCGCGGCGGAAGTCATTTCGCACCTGGGCGCCCGCAGCGAAGTGCCCCTTGGCCAGCTGGTCGCCAACAAACTCGGCTGAGCGAAAGCTCCCCAAAGCCAAAGCCCCGAAAGCTAAAGATCGTCTTATGCAAATCCACAACATCGCCATCATCGCCCACGTCGATCACGGAAAGACGACGCTGGTCGACCAGCTGCTGCGCCAGAGCGGCACCTTCCGCGCCAACCAGGCGGTGGCTGAACGGGCCATGGACTCCAACGACCTGGAACGCGAACGCGGCATCACCATTCTCGCCAAATGCACGTCGGTGGAGTGGAAAGGGGCCCGGATCAACATCGTCGACACGCCGGGCCATGCCGATTTCGGCGGCGAGGTCGAACGAATCTTGAGCATGGTTGATGGCGTATTGCTATTGGTCGACGCCTCAGAGGGGCCGATGCCGCAGACCAAATTCGTCACCTCGAAGGCCCTGGCCCTAGGGCTCAAGCCGATCGTCGTCGTCAATAAGGTCGACAAACCGGATGCCCGGCCCTTCGAGGTCCAGGACGAAGCTTTCGACCTGTTCGCGGCCTTGGACGCCAGCGACGACCAGCTGGACTTCGCCACCGTTTTCGCCTCGGCCAAGGCGGGATGGGCGGCCTTGGAGCCCGAGGACGACGGCACCGGCATGGCGGCGCTCTTCGACCTCATCGTCGAGCGCGTGCCCGAACCCGACGCCGAGGCCGACGCGCCTTTTTCCATGCTGGCGACGACCCTCGAGGCAGACCCCTATCTCGGACGCCTGCTAACCGGGCGCATTCATTCCGGGCGCATCCAGGCCAACGCCACCGTCCAGGCCATCGGCCGCGACGGCACGCCCGTCGAGCAGACCCGCGTCACCAAGCTTCTGGCCTTCCGTGGCCTGGAGCGGAAACCGGTGGACGAAGCCGAGGCCGGCGACATCGTGGCGCTCGCCGGCTTCCAAGAAGCGACCGTCGCCGACACCCTGTGCACCCTTGATGTCACCGAGTTCCTGTCGGCCCAGCCGGTCGATCCGCCGACGCTGGCCATGACCTTCTCGATCAACGATTCGCCACTGTCCGGAAAGGACGGCTCGAAGGTCCAGTCGCGCGTCATCCGAGACCGCCTGCTCGCCGAATCGGAAGGCAACGTCGCCATCCGCATCACCGAGACCGCCGACAAGGACGCCTACGAGGTCGCCGGGCGCGGCGAGTTGCAGCTGGGCGTGCTCATCGAGCAGATGCGCCGCGAAGGGTTCGAGCTCTCCATCTCTAGGCCTCGCGTGCTGTTCCGCGAGCACCCGGAAACGGGCGAGCGCCTGGAGCCCATGGAAGAGGTGCAAATCGACGTCGACGAGGCCTTTTCCGGCATCGTCGTCGAGGCCATGAGCCTGAGAAAAGGACGGATGACGGAAATGCGCCCGTCCGGCGGCGGCAAGTCGCGCTTGACCTTCACCGCGCCGTCGCGTGGCCTCATCGGCTATCACGGCGAGTTTCTCACCGAAACCCGCGGCACCGGCATCATGAGCCGAGTCTTTCACTCCTATGCGCCTTACCAGGGTCCGATCCCCGGGCGGCGCAACGGGGTTCTCGTTTCCAATGCGGCGGGCAAAACCGTGGCATATGGGCTAGCGGGATTGGAGGGTCGCGGGCCGCTCTTCGTCGGCGCCGGTATCGAGGTCTACGGCGGCATGATCGTCGGCGAACACAGCCGCGGCAACGACCTCGAGGTCAATCCCATGAAGTCGAAACAGTTGACCAACATCCGCGCCGCCGGCAAGGACGACGTCATCCAGTTGACGCCGCCCCGGCGCATGAGCCTGGAACAGGCCATCGCCTATATCGAGGATGACGAACTGGTCGAGGTCACACCGAAGACGATCCGGTTGCGCAAGCGTGAGCTCGACCCCAACGAACGCAAGAAGGCGCTCCGCGCCAGTGCCCGGGAAAGCGCCTGATCGCCCGCACCTTGAGCCCGGCGCCGCCGCCCGATAGGCTCGCCCCATGACCGGCGCCCCTCGTTCCCCGACCGCGACCTCCGATCACAGACCGCCGGCGGAATTCCGCGTCTCGTCCTTCTGGCGGTTGATGCCGGCCGGGATGCGGCGGCGCTGGTGGCTTTTCCGGCCCTTCGACCTGCTGGCCCGCCTATGGCCGGTCGGCGACCGCCGCGGCCTGCTTGCCGTTCGTATGGATGGCATCGGTGACATGGTCCTGTTCCGGGGTGCGCTCGATCACTACGCGGAAGTCTTCGGCCTCGAGCGGTCCGAGATCACGGTCCTCGGCTGTGAAAGCTGGCAGGGTATCGCACCGCAGATCTTCGAGGGCTACAAAGTGCTGTTCATCAACGAACACGCCTACGCCAAGCGGCCCCTCTACCGCTTTCGCGTCAACCTCAAGGTTCGTCGCCTGGCGCCGGCGACCGTCGTCACAGACCAGTATTTCCGCCGCGCATTGATGGCCGACAGCCTGACCTGGGTTACCGGTGCGCCTCGTCAGATCGTGTCGCTGCCTTACGTCAACCAACCGACGCGCACGGAGTTCACCTATTACATGAGCCAGGTCGGTGAGGTCATCGACACCGGCCCCTATCCGACTCACGAAATAACCCGTCACGCACACTTCCTCACGGCCGTCGGCGGTACCAAGATCGTCGCCCAGCCGCCGCGTCTTGCGTGGCGGCGCACTCGCGACCCGATCGCCCACGACCGCCCCTACGCCGTCCTCAATCCCGGCAGCAACGAGTTTGGCCGGCGCTGGCCCTTGGGGCACTACGTCGATCTCTCGACCCGCCTGGCCGATCAGGGTTTGCGTGTCGTCTTCATTGGCAAGGGCGACGAAAAGGCCGCCGGTACCGCCATCGCCGATGCCGCGGACGGCGAAACCGTCCTCGACTGGACCGGGAAGACGACCCTGCCCGACATCCTCGATCTCATGAAAGGGGCCGCGTTGGTCGTCAGCAACGACACGGGGCCGGCTCACCTCGCCATCGGGCTGGGTACACCGACGGTGGTCATCGTCGGCGGCGGGCATTTCGGCTGTTTCGTCCCCTATCCACCGGAACTGACGCCGGAGACCGTTCGTTTCGTGTACGAAAAGATGGACTGTTACCACTGCTTCTGGCGCTGCCCGAAACGCGACGACCGGCGGCAGTCGTTTCCCTGCGTTGCCGCCGTCGCCATCGAGCGCGTCGAAGCGGCATGTGACGCCGTACGTGCGGCAGCGGCTGAATAGAGCGGGTCTGTGAAATCCTGGCGGGACACGCTGCAGGTCTATTGGGACAGGCGGGTCTTATCGCTGGTCTTCCTGGGCTTTGCCAGCGGACTGCCCCTGGCCCTGGTCTATGCCACTTTATCGGCATGGCTCGCCGACAGCGGCGTCTCGCTCAAGGAGATCGGTTTCGTCAGCCTGGTCGGGTTGGCCTACTCCCTCAAGTTCCTTTGGTCGCCCCTGGTCGACCGCCTGGATTTGCCCTTGTTCGGGCGTCTCGGTCGGCGGCGTGGCTGGATGTTGTTGGCCCAATTGGGGGTCGTCGTCGCCATTTTGATGATGGGCGGTACCGACCCCGGGGCCGACGGCGGGCTCCGCTGGACCGTCGTCTGGGCCGTGGCCCTGGCCTTCGCATCGGCCATCCAGGACATCGTCATCGACGCCTACCGGACCGAGATCCTAGCCGACGAGCGCTTGGGGGCCGGCGCCGCCACGCTCATTTTCGGCTACCGGGTCGCCATGTTGACCTCCGGCGGCGGGGCGCTCTTGATCGCCGACTGGTGGGGCTGGCAGGCGGCCTACGCCTCAATGGCCGTCCTCATGGGGGTTGGCATCGCCGCCGTTCTCGTCAATCCGGAGCCTGAGGTCCGGGTGACCGAACGCTCACGGGTCATCGAGGAGAGCGGACACGCCTGGGTCGGGCGTTTCGCCACCCTACCGATATCGTTTCGACGCCTCATGAACTGGATCGCCGATGCCGTGGTGGCGCCGTTCCGCGAATTCGCTGGCCGTCCCGGCTGGCTCTACATCCTCGCCTTCGTGGCGCTGTACAAGTACGGCGACGCCCTTCTCGGCACCATGGCGACGCCGTTTTACCTGGATATCGGGTTTTCACTTTCCGAAATCGGCGTCATCACCAAGGGGTTCGGCCTCGCCATGACCCTTCTCGGCGCCGGGCTCGGTGGCTTCCTGGTGGCGCGATACGGGATCATCAAGGCCCTTCTCGTCGCCGGCATCCTGCAGGCGGTTTCCAATCTCTTCTTCGTGGCGCTCGCCATGACCGGCCCGTCCCTGGCCATGCTCAGCGTGGCCATTGCTGCCGAAAACCTGACCGGCGGCATGGGCACGGCGGCCTTCGTCGCCTACCTCTCGAGCCTCTGCAACATCGCCTATACGGCGACCCAATATGCCCTGCTGTCGTCGCTCATGGCGACGGCGCGTACCATTCTCGCTTCCGGTGCCGGCATTGCTGCCGAGAGCATGGGCTGGATTTGGTTTTTCATCGGCACCACCGCCGCCGCCGCGCCGGGCCTGCTGCTCCTGGTCTGGATGATGCGCCGCTTCCCGGCGCCGCCGCCGACCGGTCGCCTCGCCGGTGAGACCCCCTGACGAACTTCCGCTGGCAACGGGCGCGTGCTCGCGTATAACAATCGGTAACGGTCTGAAACGATCTCCTTGGAGAACGGTGAAGAGGTAAATCATGGATATCGAAAAAATCCCGGTCGGAGCCAATCCTCCCTACGAAGTCAATGTGGTCATCGAGATCCCCATCGGCGGCAACCCGGTGAAGTACGAGCTCGACAAGAATTCGGGTGCCATGTACGTTGATCGTTTCCTGCATACGGCCATGTATTATCCCTGCAACTACGGCTTCATCCCGCATACGCTCTCCGAAGACGGCGATCCGACCGACGCCGCCGTCCTCGGCCAGATCCCGGTGATCCCCGGCGTCATCATCCGCTCGCGCCCCATCGGCGTGCTCGTGATGGAGGACGAGAGCGGCATCGACGAAAAGGTGCTCTGCGTGCCGGTCGATGACCTGCACCCGTTCTACGGCGATGTCGGCTCCTATCGCGACATCCGGCCGATCCAGCTTGAGCAGCTCCAACATTTCTTCGAGCACTACAAGGACCTGGAGAAGGACAAATGGGTCAAAGTCCAGCGCTGGGGCGAGGCCGAGGAGGCCATGGAACTGATCCGCCAGGGCATCGACCGGGCGGCGGCGAAGGAAGCGGAGTCGGGGTAAGGACCTGCCGATGACCGGTTCCCGCGCAGCCGTTATCGGGCGGATGGAGATCGTCGAAGGCGACATCACGCGCCTCGACGTGGATGCCATCGTCAATGCGGCCAACGAGAGCCTGCTCGGCGGCGGCGGCGTCGACGGTGCCATCCACCGGGCCGCAGGACCCGAGCTTCTCGCCGAATGCCGGACCCTCGGCGGCTGCCCGACCGGCGAGGCCAAGATCACGAAGGGTTACGACCTTAAGGCCCGACACGTTATTCATACGGTCGGGCCGGTCTGGCACGGCGGCGGATCGGGTGAGCCCGCGAAACTGGCGAGTTGTTATCGCCGCTCCCTAGAAGTGGCGCGGGACAACGGGCTTTCGACAATCGCCTTTCCGGCCATCTCAACCGGAGTCTACGGATACCCGGCCGATCAAGCGGCCCGGATCGCCGTCGGCGCCGTCGCCGAATTCCTCGCCGCCGAGGCTTCGATCGGACTGGTCGTCTACTGCTGTTTCGGAGACGAATCGGTGCGCCACCACCAGGCGGCCTTGACCGGGCTCACGGCATCGGATTGACGTCGTTCGTTAAAACGGTTTGTCACCGGCCAGCGTGACGCGGTGCATGACGCGGCGGAAGCCATGGTAATCGTTGATCGGATTGTGCTGGGTCGCTCGGTTGTCCCAGAAGGCCACCGACCCCGGCGTCCAGTGGAAACGGCAGGTGAACTCGGGCCGGACCTGGTGGCGGAACAGGTAATCGAGGATCGGCGCACTTTCCTCTTCGCTCATGTCCTTGAATCGTACCGTATGCCCAAAGTTGACATAGAGGATTTTCTTGCCGGTTTCGGGATGGGTGCGGATGACCGGGTGCTCGGCGACCAGGGCCTCGGGCTCGGAGCCGTCCTCGCGGACCCGGTCCTCGCGGGTGCGGGTGACGTCCGCCTTGGCTGAGCTGTTGACCGCGCTGAGGCCGGCCAGCATCCGTTTCATGCCGTCCGACAACGCCTCGTAGGCCAAGTACATGTTGGCAAAGAGCGTATCCCCGCCTTTCGGCGGCAGTTCACGGGCGATCAGTATGGCACCCATGGGCGGTTCCGGCAGGTAGGTGGTGTCGGAATGCCAGAGGCCGCCGAAATTGACCGTTTCGTATTCCCTTTTAACGACCGGCACGATGTCCGGATGGTCGTCCAGACCGGACACCATGGGGTAAGCCATGAGGTCGCCGAAGCGCTTGGCGAAAGCCAGATGCTGTTCGGGCGTAACGTCCTGGCCGCGGAAAAACAAAACCAGATGTTCGAGCAGCGCCGCACGAAGCTCGGCGACAATGTCGTCCGATAGATCCTCTGCGAGAGTGACGCCTGCGATCTCGGCGCCGAGGGCACCTGCAATGGAGACCGGTCGAATGCGGCTGAAGGTCAACGTGTCGTTCCTTTCCGGTGGGCGCCGCTTTTTTTGGCGCGGTCGCCGGACCTACGATGAATCAATCCCCGCCGCCTTGTCAACGGCCCGCCGACACATGTCGCTCTAGCGGGCGGCACTGGCGGCCAAGACCGCAAAGTTGACCATGTCCGATACATTGGCGCCCAGGGGAACGATCTGGACCGGCTTGCTGAGTCCGACGAGCAGCGGGCCGAGAACCGTACCCTGGCCGAGGGTCCGGAGCAGCTGGGTCCCGATCTGGGCGCTGTTCAACCCCGGCATGACCAGGACATTGGCCGGACCGGTCAACCGGCAGAAAGGATAATGGGCCATGACCTCCGGGTTGAGCGCCGCCTCGACGCTCATTTCGCCATCGTATTCGAAGCTGACGTGGCGGCCGTCCAGCACCTCGACGGCCTTGCGCACCGGTTCGGCCCGGGGCAGGTCCGGGTGCCCGAAGGTGGCGTAGGATACCAGGGCGACCCTGGGTTCGTGGCCGAGCCGCCTGGCGATGCGCGCCGCCTCCTGGGCGACGTCGGCCATCTCCTCCGGATCAAGCGATTCATGGACGGCCGTATCGGCGACGAACAGCGTGCGCCCTTCGAGCATGACCAGCGACAGTCCGAACACCGGCGTGTCCGGTTCCTTGTCGATGGCCCGTGAGATCTGGTCGAGCGCAATCTGGTAGTTGCGGGTCAGGCCGGTAACCAGCGCATCCGCGTCGCCGAAGACGTTGCGGTCGCGTTTAACCATGCGTTCGCAATCACGGTGCAGGTAGCCTCGGCGCTGCAATCGCCCGTACATGAAATCGATGTATTCATCCGTCGAACGGCTCAACTTTGCATTCGTGATCTCGATGCCCTCGACCAGCGGCAAGCCGAGCTTTTCCATCTGTTCGGCGACCCGGTTCTCGCGGCCGATGAGGACCGGATGGCCATAGCCGGCGTTGAGGAATGCATAGGCTGCGCGGATGCTTTTTTCCTCCTCGCCCTCAGCGAAAACGACGCGGCGGGGATGGGCGCGCACGTCCTCGAAAATGGCCTGCAGGCTGCCGGCGGTCGGGCTCAGGCGGGCCGACAGTTCGGCTTCGTAGGCCTCCATGTCGATGATCGGTTTGCGCGCCACGCCGGAGTCCATAGCGGCCTGGGCAACGGCTTTCGGAACGGCGGTGATGAGCCGTGGATCGAAGGGCGCCGGGATCAGGTAGTCGGGTCCGTAGCGCAGGTGGATCCCCGAATAGGCCGCGTCGACCTCGTCCGGCACGTCTTCCCGGGCTAGATCGGCGAGGGCCCGGGCGGCGGCCGCCTTCATCTCGTCGTTGATGGTGGTGGCGCGAACATCCAGCGCGCCGCGGAAGATATAAGGAAAGCCGAGCACGTTGTTGACCTGGTTGGGATAGTCGGAGCGCCCAGTCGCCATGATGGCGTCGTCGCGCACGGCCTTGACGTCCTCGGGCGTGATTTCCGGGTCCGGGTTGGCCATAGCGAAGATGATCGGTTTGTCGGCCATGGACAGCACCATGTCCTGAGTCACGGCCCCGGCCACCGACAGGCCGACGAAGCAATCGGCGCCGACCAGCGCTTCCTCCAGGGTGCGCGCCGAGGTTTTCACGGCATTCGCCGATTTCCACTGGTTCATGCCTTCCGTGCGGCCCTGGTAAATGACACCTTTGGAATCGCACACGACGATGTTCTTACCGGGCATGCCCATGGTTTTGAACAGCTCGACGCAGGCGATGGAAGCCGCACCGGCACCATTGACGACGACCGTGGTCTTGTGCATGGAGCGCCCGGTAACGTCCAGTGCGTTGATCAGACCGGCCGCGGTGATGATGGCGGTGCCGTGCTGGTCGTCATGGAAAACCGGGATGTCCAGCAGTTCACGCAGCCTTTGTTCGATGATGAAACACTCCGGCGCCTTGATGTCCTCCAGGTTGACGCCACCGAAGGTCGGTGCGAACAGGCGCACGCATTCGACGAATTCGTCGACATCTTCGGAGTGGACCTCGACGTTGATGCCGTCGACGTCGGCGAACCGCTTAAACAGGACCGACTTGCCCTCCATCACCGGCTTCGCCGCATGCGCCCCGATGTTGCCGAGGCCGAGCACGGCGGTGCCGTTGGAGATGATGGCGACGATGTTGCCTTTGGCCGTGTAATCGTAGGCGAGCGTCTCGTCGCGGTGGATTTCCAAACAGGGGACGGCGACGCCCGGCGAATAAGCCAAAGTCAGGTCGCGCTGCGTGGTCAGCGGTTTGGTCGGGTGGATCTCCAGTTTTCCGGGCCGACCGCTGGCGTGCAGCCTGAGCGCATCCTCGGCAAGGAGCTGGTCGTCTCTTTCGTCCATGATGTTCAGTGTCCTGTTAACGGATTTCAGGCGCCTGCCGGGTCGTGGATGTGGACGTTAGCGCCGCCATGATCTTCGAGGGTCTTTAGGACGTTGGCTTCCGGCTCTTCGCCGATGCAGTGAACCCACAAGATGATGCTGCCCGCTTCGAGCGCCCGGGAGAAGGCCTCGGTGTGCGGTTTCGCCGTGACCTCGTCGAGCACCTCCTTCAGGGCGACGCCGCTGACCGCGGCGCCGATGACGCCGGCGATGGCCGCCGCCGTGGTGCCGCCGGCGAGCAGGATGGCGCCCGAGGCGACCAAAGGGCCCTCGTATTTGATTTCACCGACCATGGCCGTCAGCGCGTCCTTCCAGGGCTTCGCCGGGCGGCCGGCCACCTCCAGGGATTCGTGGGAACTCAGCACGCTGAGGTCGGAGCGCTGGACGCCGCTGGCGACCAGGGCCTCCACCGCCGTCTCAAACTCTTCGCGCGTGGAAAAAACGCCGACGACCTCGCGGGCGCTGCTCCGGGTATCGTTCATGGTTCCTCCCGGTATCGATTGTTTTCCGAACCGGCCAACTGGCCGCTTGGATTCATTCTGCCCAAGCACCCGACAGAATAAAAGCTTGTTTGCGTCAGTGGACTGTTGAAGAACAAAGGACCGTTTGTGATAAGGTGCGCGCCGAAGCCGCGTTCCGTAACCGATCAATCCCGTGCCGCCAACTCGAACCAAACCGTCCGCCCCGGCCAATTCTTCCGCTTCGGAGAGCCCCGCCCCGGAAAGCCATGCCGAACGCCCGGCCCCGGCATCCGCTGCCGTGACGCCGATGATGGCCCAGTACCTGGCCATCAAGGATGACCATCCGGACAGCCTGCTGTTCTACCGCATGGGCGATTTCTATGAGCTGTTCTTCGATGACGCCGAGAAAGCGGCCGGTGCGCTGGACATTGCGTTGACCAAACGGGGCAAGCACCTGGGCCAGGACATCCCCATGTGCGGGGTTCCAGCGCACAGTCATGAGAGTTACCTTAACCGCCTTATTCGCAAAGGCTTCCGCGTCGCCATTTGCGAACAGACGGAAGATCCGGCGGAGGCCAAGAAGCGGGGTTCCAAAGCCGTGGTCAAGCGCGATGTCGTGCGCATCGTGACGCCGGGGACCTTGACCGAGGACACGCTGCTCGATTCGCGCCGCCACAATTTCCTCTGCGCCGTCTCCGAAGCCGAAAAAGCCCTAGCGCTCGCCTGGATCGACGTGTCGACGGGTGATTTCTATACGCAGGTCCCGGAAGCAAACGGTTTCGACGCGGCGCTCGCGCGCATCGCGCCGGGCGAGATCCTGCTGTCGGAAACCCTGTTCGCGCGCACCGACATGCGGGCCCATTTCGAGGACTGGTCGGACGTCCTGACGCCCCTGCCGGCCCCGACCTTCGAGAGCACTGCCGGTACGCGCCGCCTGGCCGACCTTTTCGCCGTCGCCGCCGTCGATTCCTTCGGCGAATTCAGCCGCGCCGAATTGGGTGCCGCCGGTGCCCTGGCCGACTACGTGAGCCTTACGCAAAAGGGAAAACTGCCGAGGATCGAACGGCCGCGCCGCTTGGGCTCGGGCGACATCCTGGAAATCGACGCGGCGACGCGCCGCAACCTGGAACTGAGCGTGACCCTGTCGGGCGAACGCCGCGGCAGCCTGCTCAGCGTCATCGACAAGACGGTGACCGGCGCCGGCGCCCGGCTCCTGGCGTCGCGATTGGCGGAGCCCTTGACCTCGCCGCTGCGCATCGGCGAACGCCTCGACATGGTCGAGTGGTTCTTCGATGGCGAACGGGTCCGCGAAGACGTCAGGGATGGCCTGCGCAAGACACCGGATATGGAGCGCGCACTATCCCGTTTGACCGTGGACCGCGGCGGCCCCCGGGACCTCGCCGTCGTCCGCGACGGCCTGAAGATGGCGGCGGTGATCCGCGACCGTCTTTCCGGGGGCGGCGATATCGTGACCCCGGAAGGCCTCAACGATTGCACGGCCCGTCTGGGCGGGCATGAGGACAGCGTCGAATTGTTGTCCGGCGCCCTTGCCGACGACCTGCCGATACTGGCCCGCGACGGTGGCTTCATCCGCCGCGGCTATCAGGCCGACCTCGATGAATTGATCGCGCTCCGTGACGAAAGCCGGCGCATGGTCGCCGACCTGCAGTCCTGTTACGCCAATGAAACGGGACTGACCAACCTGAAAATCCGTCACAACAACGTGCTCGGCTACTTCATCGAAGTGCCGGCGCGTCAGGCGGAGAAACTGCCCCACGGCGCCGACAGTCCGTTCATCCACCGCCAGACCATGGCCAATGCCAAACGCTTCACGACGGTCGAGTTGTCCGATCTGGAAAGCCGGATCGCCAAGGCGGCCGACCGGGCCCTGGCCCTGGAACTGGAGCTGTTCCAGGGCCTGGTCGGGGTGGTCGCAAAAAGTGGCGAAGCCATCGCCGCGGCGGCGCGCGCGCTCGCCGCCATCGACGTCGCCGCGTCGCTGGCCGAGCTGGCCCGGTCCCGGCGCTACGTGCGCCCGCATATCGATCCCGGTCGCGGCCTGACCATCGCCGGCGGCCGCCACCCGGTGGTCGAGGCGGCCCTCGAGGACGGCGGCGAAAAGGCCTTCATCGCCAACGATTGCGGGCTGGCCGGCGCCGGTGAGACCCAGGACGACGGCGCCGGGCAGGTGTGGCTGTTGAGCGGCCCCAACATGGCCGGCAAAAGCACGTTTTTGCGCCAGAACGCCCTGATCGTCATCCTTGCCCAGATGGGATCCTTCGTGCCGGCGTCATCGGCCTCGATTGGCGTCGTCGACCGCCTGTTCTCCCGCGTCGGCGCCGCCGATGACCTGGCGCGCGGCCGCTCCACATTCATGGTCGAAATGGTCGAGACGGCGATCATCCTCAACCAGGCGGGGCCGCGCTCCCTGGTCATCCTCGACGAGATCGGCCGCGGCACTGCCACCTTTGATGGCCTCTCCATCGCCTGGGCCGTGGTCGAGCATCTACA
>Ga0209680_1000287_pt1 | contig 13250 bp, 10 predicted proteins | sample WorMetLIZISLAND1_FD_187413 | JGI IMG/M metagenome (GOLD analysis project Ga0209680, IMG submission 187413) | Marine gutless worms symbiont microbial communities from Max Planck institute for Marine Microbiology, Germany - Olavius loisae LIZARD... ... | reverse complement strand
GGAATCGCATCAACGGGATCGAGAACTTCTGGAACCAGGCGAAGCGGCATCTGCGGCGCTTTAACGGCATCCCGAAACAGAGCTTTCACCTGTTCCTAAAGGAGTGCGAATGGCGGTTCAATGGAGGCGATCACCGGGAACTGCTTAACCAATTAAAGACATGGGTGAATTCGAGACAAAAACGTCCTTAGCTAGGACAGCCCCTACAACAATTGAACGTAGCCTTGTCGAACGAATGATCCACGTCATGCTCGGTGATCTTGGGGCGGCCTTCGAACCCCTTAGCCCGGTGACGTTCCGTTTTGACCGGCTGGAAACCAATCCGCGATTTGCGACCATTTCGAGACCTTCCAACGCTGCCATCGTCACCCGGCTCAGGATCGACATGGAAGACCGGGGTGGCCGGCTTGAGCTGTTGTTGCCTTACGCGACGCTGGAACCCGTCCGCGAGCTTTTACTTCAGATGTTCATGGGCGAGAAGTTCGGCCGCGACTCGATTTGGGAAACGCACTTGGCTGAGGAATTATGGATGACCGAAGTCGATCTGGAAGCGGTCGTCGATACCCAGATAATGCGGCTAAGCGACGTTTTCGATCTGAAGGTCGGTTCGCAGATCATGTTGAGCGCGACGCCTGATTCGTTGGTGCAATTGAACTGCGGTGAAATTCCCATGTACACCGGCCGGATGGGACGTCGCGGTGATCGCATAGCCATACAAATCGAGGACAAAGTCCCGAAAATGCCGAAAGGTTGATCTGTGATGATCGGGTTGGGGAAAGAATAGGGAGTTGATGGCCGACGTGTCGTTCTCGTTGATCCTGGAAATATTCGTAGCGTCACTTCTCGTAGTGATGATCGGATACGCATTCGTGCTGAACCGGCGCCTTGGTTCCTTGAGGCGCGACAAGGCTGAGCTCGAAAAGCTGGCCTTGAATTTTCATGCCGCGACGGAAAGGGCTGAAGACAGTATCGGGCGCTTAAAAAAGGGCATTGATGCGCTTCAGGAGCGGGTTGAAAAAGGCGAATCGCTTCGCGACGATCTCCTATTCCTCTCCGAACGCGGCGGCTCGGTCGCCGACCGATTGGAAGCCGCCGTTAGAAGTGCCCGAGACGACATCGGCGTCAATCCCATACCCGGAAAAGTACCTCCCGAACGCGCAGTCCCGTCTGCGGCCAATCCGGTTTCGCCGCCCGCTACCGAGGCGAGCGTTTCGAGATCAGGATTGAAAGCCGACCCCAAGGACCGTGCCGGTACCGAACCGGCGGATGGAAAGGTTGCCTCTGCCGGTGTCGACGAGAAAAAGCCGGTTTCCGAGGCCGAAAAAGAACTGTTAAAAGCGCTTCGCTCGGTCGGCTAATACGAATCGAATCAATATCTCACGGTAATGCCATGAAGTTCCTATCGAAAATCCGTTTCCTCCCGGTGATGATTTTTTTTGCGGTCATGATGTTGACGGTGAAGATCAATAATATCTGGACCGGGTTGGATAGTCTCGACGATGCGCCGATCGAGGTGGCTGGCGCGATTGCGCAGACCCAGGATCAGGTGGTCGATGAACCACTGGAGGAAGGCGTAGAAGATCCCGTGGACGAAGGCCTTGCCGACGAAGGCACGGACGATGCATTCGAAGAGGAAGAGGAGACATCCCGGCTCATAACCGACGACCCGACGCTTTTGACTCCAGCCGAAATCGAACTCCTTCAGCACCTAGCCGTTCGTCGCGACGAACTCAACGCACGCGAGCAGGAACTCGACATGCGCGAAGGCCTGCTGCGCGCCGCCGAGTCCCGGATCGACAAGAAGATTTCGGAGCTCGAGGGCCTTCGAGAAACGATTTCCGGGTTGATCAAGACCTTCGATGAGCAACAGGACCAGAAACTGCAGAGTCTAGTTAAGATCTACGAGAATATGAAACCGAAAGAGGCGGCGCGGATATTCGAAGACCTGGAACTCGATACACTCCTGGAAGTTGCAGAACGGATGAAAGAGAGGAAACTGGCGCCGATCATGGCCAAGATGGATCCACAAAAAGCTCGGGAAATGACGGTCGAGTTGCGCCAGTTACGTGAGTTGCCGAATACCGGATCGGACACGGGCGGCTAATGCCAACAATACGGATTCACCAATAGAATCAATGTCATTATTGTGTTCGCAATTCGAGTTCGTTAATTATATGGTAAGGTTAAAGGGAATTAATGCTTTGGCAAAAGTGGGTTAATCGTGTGATTAAATTGCGTGGGTAATGTGCAGGGACCGAATACACGATTGATATAGGGATGGAGTACTAGATGGCTGTCGATCAAAACATGGGCGTCCTGATTGTGGACGACTACAAGACCATGCTGCGGATACTTAGAAACCTCTTGCGCCAACTGAACTTCAACAACGTCGATGAAGCCACCGACGGATCGATGGCGTTGCAGAAGCTCCGGCAGGGAAATTTCGGCCTTATCATCTCAGATTGGAACATGGAGCCGATGACCGGTATCCAAATGCTTCGTGAAGTCCGCTCCGACGATAAGCTAAAACACCTTCCCTTCATCATGATTACGGCTGAGAGCAAGTCCGAAAACGTGATCGCGGCTAAAGAAGCCGGCGTCTCAAACTACATCGTTAAGCCCTTCAACGCAGAGACATTGAAGACGAAGATGGCGAGTGTCCTCGGCGATTTTTAGCGAGGTCAGCTTTCGCCAACAGTCATAGGATCCGTTCCCATGTCCACCCAAGGCGTCGGTCTCGACATCGACAAGAAGATTGCCGAACTCCGCGAGAAACACGGCGATTCCGTTCAGGTTGCAGACGTTGCCGTCGTGGTCGAAAGCATGATGGCGACGATGAAGGGCGATCTGTCGGCGACGGACTTGGAGCTTTATACCGAACTCGAGGCACTGGCGCGTTACATTCATGAGGCCAAGGCGGATATTGCCGCCCTGCGCCCCGACGAGGTTAAAGACGAATTCCTGCCGACGGCTACGGATGAACTGGATGTGATCGTCGCCGCGACCGAGAAAGCGACCCATTCAATCATGGACGCTACAGAAATCATCGAGAACACGATGATGGAGGTGCAAGGCGAGGTCGCGGACAAGTTAATGGAAGCGACGACCCAGATTTACGAAGCCTGCGGGTTTCAGGATATCACCGGGCAGCGGATCACAAAGGTCTGCAAGGCCTTGTAAGATATCGAGGAAAAGATCGATGCGCTGGTCACGGCCTTCGGGAGCGAAATCGAGAAGGTCAAGGATACGAAACCCGCGAAAGAACAACCCAGCAACTCCAAACCGACCGACGAAGATCTATTGGATGGACCGCAGTTGAACGGTCAGGGCAAGAGCCAGGAAGAAATCGACGCATTATTGGCGAGTTTTGATTAACGCCGAATGGACCGGAACACATTAACCTTCCCGACGACACCTGATCAGCAGGCACCGGGAGCGGCGCGTCCTCGATTTTCCTTTTCCTCTCCCTGTTCCTCCTGGTCCTCGCATTTTTCATCCTTCTCATTTCCATTTCGACCGTCGAGAACGTCAAGTCCCAGGCTGTTATGGACAGCCTGACATCGACGTTTACGACGGTGCTTCCGCCGAGCACAGATCCGACCGAGTTTACGACACGCGATGGGGATATCCTCGCCGGCCACCAGTTCCAGGACCAGATCAGCGATATCTTCGCGACGACCATGCAGGTGGCACGGGTGGAAATCGTCCAGCCAGGCCGAATGATGCGGGTCAAGGTGCCGGCCGAATCGGTCTTCGTGCTTGCCGATACCGAGATCCGGCCCGTAGCCATCCCGCTTTTGGACCGTATCGTGGCGGCATTGAGCGGCCGACCGCCTGGATTGCAGTTCTACATGGAGTTCGTCATCGGCAGTCCATACACGACCGGGACATCCCTGCCGATCGAGCAGACCCTTGAAGTCGAACGCGCCGGCACCGTCGCCGCCCAGATGGCGGACCGGGGCGTGCCGCCGGACAGTATCGCCGTCGGCATAAAACCTGGCCAGCCGAACGACATCGAAATCTGGTTCCATGTTCGGAGTGTTGACGCCGACCGGCTGCAGTTTTCCGTTCCGGACAGCCCGGCGGCGGACGAATAAGGTTTAACGAAAGGCAGCCAATTGGTCCTACGGAAGTTCCATAGTCGCGAAGCCGAAGAAGCGTTGAAATTGGCCCCAACGTCGCAGGAGGCCTCGAACCGGGCGTGGCTGGTCACTTTCACGGACCTGGTTTCCTTGATGTTAACGTTTTTCGTGCTTCTATTTTCCATGTCGAACGTGCAGGTCAGCCAGTGGGAGAACATCGTGGATTCGCTGTCGCGGACCCTGCAGCCGACTCCTGAAAAAACGATCAAAGCCGTGTCCGCGACCTTCAATATCGGTACCATCTTCCGCAAACGGGCTATCAATCTCGATTACTTGTCGGCCGTGGTCGAAGACAGCGTCGCGAAGGAGCAGTTGCTGCCCGGTACGCGGATCGTTCGGTTGGAGGACCGGCTCGTCATCGCTCTTCCCGGCGTGGGCTTGTTCGCACCGCAGGGTGTCGAATTGACAGAAGCGGGGCGCCAGTCGATCTTCGTCCTCGGCGGAATGCTGAGGAACTTCGGCAACCAGATCGGTATTAACGGCCACACGGCGCAAGGTGCCGACCCCGCGGACGGGTTCAATACGAACTGGGAGTATTCGACGGCACGTGCCGCCTCTGTCGCCAACGCGCTCCGGGCGACCGGGTACCCGGAGAAGATCGTCGCCTTCGGGTATTCGGACAGCCGCGCCGGCGATGTCGAGGGAGTGGACACCGCCGACCGCCAACGACTGGCCGACCGCATCGATATCGTCATCATGCCGACGACGGGACCGAGCGAATGAACCGGACGATCGCCACAATCGCCTGTGCCATTGTTTATTTGGCATCGCTAACCGATTCCGCCGTCGCCGACCCCGTGCGCGTCCGTGCCTCCAAGACGGCCGATTACGGGAAGATCGTCTTTTCCTGGCCGGCACCGGTGGGGCACCGGCTTTCGGTCGCCGGCGATACGGTGGTCGTCCGCTTCAACCGTCCGATCGAGGCCTCCTATCAGCGAAGCCTGGGTGTCCTCAGCCGCTACCTGGCGAATGCAGAAGCAGAAGCGGATGGCCTGGGTGTGCGCTTCACGCTCCGCGGTGATTTCGAGGCCTATAGCTATGATGCCGGCAACGCGGTGATCGTCGAGTTTGCCCAGCGCCAGGAGGCGGCCGCTCCCCAAGCGGCACCGGCCAAGCCGAAAAAGGTGATCAGCCGCGTCAGCCGGTCGCGTGAAGTGACGGTTGCGCAAGCCGCCCAGGCTCCGGCGGATCTGCCTCGGATCCGGGTCCGTTCCGGTGTCCATCCGGATTACACCCGCCTCGTCTTCGATTGGGAGGATACCGTTCCTTACGAGGTCAACCAGGACGGCAGCGTCGTGACCATCCGCTTCGGGCGTGCCGCCAACGTCGACGTCGGGCGCTTGGCCAGCAACCCGCCCCGCATGGTGGGCGGCATTCGGGCCCTTGCCGGATCCGCTGAGAGCACCGTAGCGATCGCCGTTCCGGTCAACGCGACGGTCCGGCATTTCCTCTCCGGCTCGAAAGTCGTCGTCGACGTGCGTGAACCGGCCGACGGCAACGTCGAACCACCGGCCCTGCCCGAAGACGTCTTCGCCGATGCGGCGCCGCCCGTTCCGCAACCTCCCCAGGATCAAGGGACGGCTCAGGGGACAGGCCAGGGCGCCGGTCAACCCGCTTCGGCCGCACCGCAGGTCGCTGCTCCGGAGGCGACCACGGAACCCGCCGCGGAACCCGCCGCGGAACTTTCGCCGGAACAGGCGTCCGAGCTGCCGCCGGCCGCATCCGGCGCTCCCCAGCCTGCTCCGGAAGATACGGCCGACGGAACAGCCGAAACGGAAGATGCCCAAACGCGAGAGGCCGGAGCCGGCAGCGGCACGGAAACGGCCGCCGCCGGAGAACCACCGAGCGGCGCCCCGACACAGCTGCAGCCGGAAAACCGCGAAATGTCCCGCCAGGCGGTGGCAGCGGAAAGCCAGATCCTCACCGAAGCGCGGGTCAGCACCACCAAGGAAACAGGCCCCTCGCCCGGTGTCACGCTGCGGTTCGACTGGGAAGAGCCGGTCGCCGCCGCCGTCTTCCGGCGGGTCGGTTACCTTTGGGTGGTCTTCGACAAACCGACGACGGTCAATACCGCCGCTCTCGAGGCGGCGGGCGAGGGCATGATCCGCGCGGTCGAACAGTTGCCGGGGACCGGCGGCACCATCCTCCGCATGAGAACGTCGTCCGACGTCAACCCGGTCGTTGGCCGCGCCGGTCTCAGTTGGCTGCTGCGCTTCGGCGAGCGTGAACTCGAGGCCAATACCCCGCTCGATATCAAGGCGCAGCCGGAATCGCCGGTCGGCGCGCGGATCTTCATTCCCGTACCCGAACCCGGCGCACCGGTGGCGGTGACCGATCCGGAGGTCGGCGACAACATCGTCATCGTTCCGATCATCCCGCTCGGCCATGGCGTGCTCCGCTCCCATGCCTACCCGGAGGTTCGCTTTCCGGCGGCGGCACAGGGCGTCGTCGTGCAGTCGCTGACCGACAATCTGCGGGTGCGTCCGCTGCGCCAGGGGATCGAGATCGCCAGCGCTGAACCGCTGGCCATCTCTTCCGTATCCGCCGAAATCGCCGCCGGCTCGAAATTGGGCGCCATCGGCCCGGTGTCGCGCGTCCTCGATCTCGAGAAATGGGGCATGGCAACGCCGGTTGCCTTCACCAAGAAACGCCAGGATTTGGAACGCGCCATCATCCGGGCCACACCCGACGAGGTCGAGGAGGAGAGGCTGCGCCTCGCCGAGTTCTATTTTTCCAATGCCTTCGCCGCCGAAGCGCTCGGTGTTCTCCGGCGCATCGTCGCCGACAATCCGGAAATCGAGAACGACCCGCGCTTCCGATTGCTCCGTGGTGGCTCGCGCTACTTCATGAACCGGCTCGCCGAGGCCGCCGAAGATTTCGGACATCCGAGCCTGGACGAGGTCGACGAGGGTTCGTTCTGGCGGGCCGTGGTCATCGGCAAGAGTGGCGACCTGATCGCCGCCGCCCACGAGCTGCGCCGCACCGGTTCGGTCACCCAGCCCTACCCGAAGCCGATCCGTGTGCCGCTCGGCATCCTGGTCGCCTCCGCCGTCGTCGAGGTCGGCGACATTCAGCAAGCGACCAAGTACATCGATGCCTTGAAACTGGCTGAACCGTCGCGCCGGCAGCTCGCCGATATCGGTCTTATCGAGGGCAACCTCCTGGAGGTCGGCGGCGATGAGGAGGGCGCCATCCAGAAATGGGAAGAGGTGATGGAGGTCGAGAACCGGCCGAGCCGCGTGCACGCCACGGTGGCCCGCCAGAAGCTCCTGATGCAGCTCGAGCGCATGGAGGTCGACGAGGCCATCGAAGAACTGGAAACGCTGCGCTACGTGTGGCGCGGCGGCGAGTTCGAGTTCAACCTGCTGCGCCGTCTGGGCGGTCTCTATCTCGACCAGGGCATCTATCGCCAAGGCCTGTTGGCGTTGCGCCAGGCGGCGACCTATTACCGCGAGAAGGAAGAGGCGTCGCAGGTCACCCAGCAGATGTCCGACACCTTCAACTTTCTCTACCTGGAGGACGGCGCCAACGACCTGGCGCCGGTCACCGCCATCGCCATCTACGAGGAATTCAAGGAACTGACGCCGGCCGGGCGCCAGGGCGACGAGATGATCCGCCGGCTCGCCGACCGTCTGGTCATGGTCGACCTGTTGGAGCAGGCAATCGAGCTCCTCGAAGGACAGATCGAGTTTCGGCTTGCCGGTGTCGAGAAGGCCCAGGTCGGTACCAACCTGGCCCTCATCCACGCCATCGGCGGCCAATTTGAAAAGGTCGTCGAGGTCCTCGAAGAGACGGCGGAGCCGAACATCCCCGAGGAACTCGCCGTCAAGCGCCGCCACCTCCGGGCCCGGGCCATGGTCGGCACCGGCGAGAGCGAGGCGGCCCTGGTCCTGCTCGACAAGGACAAGACCCATGACGCCGACCTCATCCGCGCCGAACTGTTCTGGCTCGACAAGGACTGGGCCAACGCCGCCAAGTCCTTGCGCAACGTGGTCAAGACGGCGGGCATCAAAGCCGGCCAGGCGCTCACCGACGACGAGGCCCTGCGCGTCCTCAATCTGGCCACCGCATTCACCTTGAGCGGCAACGAACGTGCCGTCGCACGGCTGCGCCAGGACCACGCCGGCGCCATGGCCCAGACCCGTTTCAAGAATGCCTTCGCGCTGGTCGCCGCGCCCGAGCAGATCGGCCTGATCCCGCCCGGTTCGGTGACCGAACGGGTCAAACTGGTGACGGGCTTCAAGACCTTCCTCACCAAGTACAAGGAGAAGGTCAAGGAAGGCGAGCTGAGCTCGTTTGCCAAGGCCAACACCTATACCCCGGAGCCCGTCGGTGCCGACGGCAGCAACGCCGAGGGATAACATCAGCGTCCGCCGCCGCTCTTCCGGGTCCGTCAGCCCCCCGCCCACCAAAATGACGACCTTCGTCGACTTTCGTAGGCCTGACGGCAAAAATCCCGCCGTCCACCCGATGAACCCGTCGCTCGCCGCCACGAGCTCTTCGCTGCCAACGGGAAAGGCGGGGCGTGTCCGGCGGCGATTTCGGTGTGAACATCCATGGTTGGGGTGGTTCTCGGCGGTCAAAAATGGGCAGGAGCTTAATAGCACAATATAGGAAAAAAGTCAATGTCGACGACGGAAAAAAAGATGGTGGCAGCGCACCAATTCGAAATCCCGCTACGCCAACAGGTCCGAGCTTCCGACAACGACGGCGTTTAAGACGGGTGTCAGGAATAGCGTTTGCGAAAACCGGTCGCCTAAAACGGCGCGCAGATCGATTTGCTCAATTTCGATCAGCCTAAGGGTGACGATCCACAGCGCGATCGCAACGGCCGCGATCCAGATCCAGTATCCGATTAGAAACGGTAACTCCTTGGGAAATGCGAGCTGCCACGAGATCATAATACCCAAAGAAAAAACGAGCACCCGGACCGCAACTCGTGGCCATTTCCATAGGGCCAAGATTGCCAAAACAAACAGTTCGTTCGCCATCCAGCCAATAGATACAAAGATTGCCTCGAAGACATCACCCCAAGTTTCAATGTCCACGCCCGTCGTCAGAAACCTTCAGAACTCCTTATGGGCGAGTTCGGCACCATCGAAACCAATCATGTCGTCGTGGATGGGAAGTAACCAGCAAGAGGCATAAAGCACGGCGACCAGAATCCAGGCATATTTGTTGTTTCTTCCGAACATATTGCTTCCCGTTAACGTCTCTCAGATCGATGGTGGTGGATGCCGACCATCAGGGGAAATGTTAGCACAGGCTAACAGTTGTATCGGGCGACTGCGCCTTGGCGTGACTGAACCCGGAATCCGCGCGCTCGCGATGATCCGATAACATTAAGGCCGGCCCGTGGCCATGTTGTCACGGTTCCCCGGTTGCTGGATAATCCAGAAAACAGGGGACCGGGAATTTCCGTGGAAGAAATCAACGAAACAGAATCGGCAGGGAGCGCACCTGTTGAGAAACGCCGCCGCCTTGCCGTCATCATGTTCACCGATATCGAAGGCTCCACCGTGCTTGTCCGACAGTTGGGTCAGGAACCGGCGAGGGAAATCGTCGGCCATCACAACGACCTGCTCAAACGTCACATCGAGGAAAACGGCGCCGGCACCATCGAGAAATTCACCGGCGACGGCGTATTCGCCACATTTGAGCACCCTTCAGACGCGATAAATTGCGCCATCGATATCCAGCGCGACCTCCATTCGTTTTCCGAGACGCACAGGCTGGATTTTCCTTTTCGGATCCGCGTCGGCCTGCATCTAGGCGAGATCGTCTATGGCTCGGAGAGCGCCGGCGAAATCGTCAGTCAACACATCAACTGTGCGGCTCGCGTGATGGGGATTGCCGACGGTGGACAAATCCTGACGACCATTGGCGTCTTCGAGGCCGCCCGCGGTCTTCAGTTCGGAGAATCCTCGGAGTTTCTCGAATGGGCGAACCACGGAGAGTTCAATCTAAAGGGCATCGGGCCCTTTGAACTCTACGAGGTCTCCGACACCCGTATTCGGCGTCCCGAACCGCCGACCTCGGCGGCGAAAGTCACGCATTCCGCAAGTATGCGTCGTCTCGAAAACCTGGGATACGAGATACACAGCCGTATCGGTCAGGGAAGTATGGGGATTGTCTATCTCGCCGAAACGCCGTCAACCGACGGAGACAAAAAGGCGGATGTGGGCGCCATAAAAATGCTGGCCTCGACGCTTGAAGACGATCCGGAAGCGCGTGAGAGATTCGGCCGCGAGACGAAAGTCATTTCGACGCTCGATCATCCGGGCATTATCAGAGTCGATCAGGTCCACACCGACGATTCACCACCTTTCTTCACCATGGAATGGGTTGAGGGCAAACCCGTTACCGAAGTAGCCGCGGGGATGAGTTGGGAAAACAAGGCCGAGTTGATCGCCAAGGTCTGTGACGCCTTGGGTCATGCCCACCAGCACGCCGTCGTTCACCGCGACTTAAAGCCGAGCAACATTTTGGTTCGGTCCGGCGGACAGCCTGTCATTCTCGATTTCGGCTTGTCGATGGCGTTCGACTCGTCGGCGAGCGTCAATGGCACGAGCAGCAGCGGCGTCATTGGAACGCCCGTCTATCTGTCGCCGGAACAAGCCGAAAGCCGGAACGATATCGGACCGGCCGCCGATATCTACTCGATGGGCGCATTATTGCACGAGGTGATAACGGGCGAACCGCCGTTCACCGGACCATCGGTTCGCGAGATACTTGATGCCCACGTGCACGAAGATCCGGTGCTTCCAACCTTCAAGAACCCAACGGTTCCCGATGCTCTGCAAAGGATCTGTCTGATGGCGCTGGAGAAGGCGCCAGGCGACCGGTATCCCACGGCATCGGATATGGCCGAAGATCTGCGGCGCTTCGTCCGGGGTGATCCCGTCCTGACCAGGCCAAGGTTATACGACAACCTGGTGAGAAACCGGGCCTCTCGGCACAGAAACGAAGTGGGCCGCTGGTATCGAGATCATCTCATCACGCCGTTTGAGCATGCGGCACTCGCCTTCGCCTACAAACGATTGGTCCGCGGCGGCGCCGAGTCCCTGATGGAAGCCCGTCTCCTGAAGGCAGGGGTACTGATGCTCTATTTGGCGGGATGGTTGATCGTCAATGGAACCGCAATTTGGCTTACGCAACACTGGGGCCAAGGCTTCCTCGAGGAGAGATGGGTCCGGGTCAGCGTCGGGGTGGCGCCGGCGCTTATTGCCAACGGGCTCTGGTGGTTTTTCTTTGCCCGCCGCAGTTTCCAGCGCGCCTATGTGATGATGATCGTCGGCATCGTCGCCATGCCGTTGGCCTTGGGGATTGTTCTATTTGAAACCGCGGACGCCTATCAGATCACGCTCTTGGCGGAGGCTTGGTTCTTTGACCAAGACGCCACGCTGCTCAGTCGTGACCAAGGTATTACCAACTCCCAGATGTTCATTAACTTCGGCCTTTGTGTTCTCTTCGGCCTGTGGGCGACACAGCGTTCGAGGACTGTCGCCGCGTCCGCTCTGAGCACGGTCTACGTCGTTATGTTCTTCCAGGTCATACTTGATTTCAAAGGCTTGCTGACGGTTATTCAAAACGACGATTGGGCAACATACGCACTTTACCAGGTGCCGCTTGTCGCCGTTTTGATCGGCGCCGGCTACCTATTCGCCGAAAGGTTCCATCGCCGCGACCAATGCGTACCCTGGTTCGTCGGTGCCTTCCTGATCTTGATCGCCGCTTCCCAATCCATGGCCATCGTCGGCCCAGACGAATGGGCGTTCAGGAACTGGCAGGCTGAACACGCGGCCAATGAAAAGCTCCTGTCCATGGAACCTGACGCCGTCACTCAATATCGCGCTGACATGAAAACACGTTTGAGCGAGTTGTCGGCTCGGGTGTCCGAGCTCGAGTCGGAAATTGCCGATCAGGCGTCAGCCAATCCGCCGAAGGAGGTTCTGGATCGATTGCGCGGCGAACTGGAATCCAGCCACCGGGCCCATGCGGAAGCCATGGCAGCGAGCGAACATGCCGAATTCGTCCTGAAGGATTACAAGAATTCGTTCAAAGCCACGACCTGGTTCCAGGAGCAGATCGTCGAGAAGGGCCAGCAGCCGGCCATCGGCCTTGCCGAATTCCTGGTCGGGTTCATCTATCTGGCTATGGCGCTGGGGCTCCGCCGCCACATGGCGGTCGAAGCCCTGCCCGCCTATACAATCCTGATCTGGCTTTCACCACTGGCCGTATTGGGCGGGCTCACATTTATGGACGTGAATTGGCCGGGCTCGTGGTTCTCCATCGGGATGTTCGGCGAACCTGTGCCTCCGCCTAGCCTGACGCTCCTCGCCTTGGCGCTCGGCAGCGTTATTGCCGCGGCATTGGTTCAATCGCGCGTATTCGTCTTGGTCGGCCTCGGTTTCTCCGCCTATGCGCTTTGGCTGCTCGGTGCCCGGTATCTGCAGGCCACGGACAGCTGGCCGATCGCAGTACTGCTTTCTGGACTGGTCGTGACGGCCGTCGTTGTCGTGCGTGAGCTCTTGAGGCCGTCGGTGGAGGAAATCGATCCTCTGGCCGGCGGACTGATGACACCGGCTGGGAATCCTGTTTCGGTCGTTCCGACTTCGACGAACAACCAGATGGCAACAACCGAAACCGGAAAGCCGGGGGCGGACGCCCAATCGACGAGCCGTGTTTTCGCCGGTCCCTATAGTTGGCGAATTATCGCCGCCCTCTGTATTGCTGTGGCGCTCGGTGCAGCGGCAGCCTTTGTGCTCGGCAACCCTGATCCGCCTGAACCATCGCAAGCTGAAGCATCCCGGTTCCAGTCAGCCGATGGGGGAATAAGTCCGACCGAACGACCAGCGGACGAAACCAAGGGAAAAAGCGAAGGGGCTGTCCTAGCTAAGCGAGATGCTTGGGCTAGGATTGCAGGATGTATGCGAGAAGAAGCCGGCTCAGTGGTTGGAAGCGTGATCGTTTGATGGAGCGCTTTGTGGCGGGGACGACGGCACGAGCAGCCGCTGAGTTGGTTGGCGTCCACCGGAACACGGCGGCCTCGTTTTACACACGGCTTCGCAAGGCGATTGCCGAGGAGACGGAGAAGGCCTCGCCCTT
>Ga0209680_1000286_pt1 | contig 13264 bp, 7 predicted proteins | sample WorMetLIZISLAND1_FD_187413 | JGI IMG/M metagenome (GOLD analysis project Ga0209680, IMG submission 187413) | Marine gutless worms symbiont microbial communities from Max Planck institute for Marine Microbiology, Germany - Olavius loisae LIZARD... ... | reverse complement strand
ATTTCAAACTGTGTACAACTATATAGGCCTAGAGCCTCACTGAATATAGGCTTACCGCGTGAAGCTATGCATTGACAATTTGGGGAAATGGAATTCGGTGAAATGAAACGAAACACGTCGAATTGGAGCAATTTTGGCATGCTTTTACGTCGCGCGGGTGTGACAGCGTCAGCTGGGCTTTCTTGTCTCTTTTACTCAAGTCTTCCATTTATTCAGTTAAAACTTGCTTGTGTTTTTTACTGCCAACATGAAACCAAATTAGGCACTTATTCAGTTGTTAATCCAAAACTGCAGACTTAGTTGTGCATTTTTACCATGTTTTCTATCCACATAGCCGACCGACCGTGTGTATGGAATCAGTCTAATACGCTTCATACTTAGTTGTAAGCAGAAGCCATCAATGCATGAAATCTTGTCTGAAATTGTTTTGTGTTGTAGAATATGCAGCTTCATTTATCACTGTTGGCACTGAAGGCCAGAACTGATGCCATATACAGATATCTCTTTTACACAAGGTGAGTGAGACTGTTAATATTACTGATCTGTGTTGTGTTTGGTTTGGTTCATTCAGTGGACCTCAGCTTGCATTGTGTTGAGTCTGTGAATACAGACACAGGTCTTAGCACTTCGTTCTGTCCATTCTGTGTAGCGTGTGTCTGGCCCATCATACGTGCTTGTAGTACTGTGGCTAGGTGAGTCAGTGAAGTGAGCCAGTAGCACTGAGTTGTTCATCAGTAGAGTGATGTGTGGTTCTGCACTGCACTAGGTTATGCTGTGGGTCAAACAAACACGACCTACAGGGATGATTGGCAGGCCTTGCTTGTTTGGTCATGCTTAATGGCATTGTTAAGTTTGAGTGTCCGTATTTGGCTGAACGGGCGGCCTAGCCAATGACAAACACTCATGGTTTCCATCATTCAGTTTAGGTGACAGGAGAGCTTAGAGCTTGAGCTCTGATAACTGAGAATGAGATGGATGGCCAGTCACTGTATCAAATACCACAGCAGACAACATCACTGTACACAAGTGTTCATGGCACTAGCCATCAGCCACAGATTAATGAGCATATATGGTGAACCATCTTTGTTGTCCCAGGAATTACTCTCCAGGCATATTTGTAATTATCTACTGTGGCCCAGGCGTGAACCTACTGTAGCTTAACCATTAGGCTAATGAAGCTGGTGACAGTTGATTGACAGTGATTGACATCATCAGTGCTCGACATGCAGCACACAAACGATGCTTGTAATTGTGCAGCCGTTTAGCAACACAGTCAGTGACTGAACAGAAAAGACCAGAAGTAGATCTAAGACAAGTCCTCTTTCTCAGAGTCAGGACTAATTAGCACGATGACAAGCGTTCAGCTTTATTTTGCTTCTTAGACCAATTTCTAACAACTGCTTCTTAACAGTAGTTCTCGGACCAAAAACTGGTCTTAATCTGAGCAATTTGGTTTCAGTGGAAACTCTGTAATGTAAAACTGCTTATCTTTACTTCTAATCTGAAGGAGATCAGAATTAGTTCTGAGAAGTAATCAGTTGAATTTATATATAATCCTAAACTTCTGAACTGCCAGTGCTACCCTGAGAGAGGTTGCATCTAGCAAGTCGACTCAAGTTAAATTATTGCCAGCGAAGGTAATAATAACAAGTGAAATCAAATCAAATCAAATTCATTAAAAGCAGAAGGACCAAGTTGGTCACTATCACTGCCATAACAGTAACACGGCATGATACAATGAAATAGAACAAAACATTACTGATTGTTAGAAGAAAAAAATTAAAAACCTGAAAAAGAAACACAACTAATATAAAAACCACATGCTAATTCTTAATAATGCTTAAATGTAACATAAACACACTATACAGCAAATGCTACGGAAATGCTTACTGTTTAATTTTGTGCCAAAACTGATAGAACATCTAACAAAATTATTGTTTTGCAGAACAGAATTGCAAAACAGTGGAGAATCAGCTTAGGCTGTTGCAGCTTTGTGAATTTGCTGCTTTTGTTATTTCGTGTTTGTCAAGTAACTAACTACTTTAACACAACTGTTATACACTGGTTGGACTTGAACGGAAGTGTATATATTGTAGACCTATTCGCAATGCTAATTTGATGTAAATTATACTGAGGCCGAGGTGCCGGTTATGAATATTAATGTGGTTTTGGTTGTAGATAACTTATTGTCTGCACTGATCTCTCTGATCTGGTACTTTGCCAGTCAGAACTAAGAACTACTCTAGTCCTAACTCGTAAATGATCCAATGACTGTCAATGATACTCTCAGTCCATCATTTGGATCTGGCAGTTCAGCGTTGCCCTCAGTCCCTGTGCTGTGTAGTTGCTGATGACTGTTGTATTCTAGTAGTGCAACTATGGAAGTCGTGCACAGAACATGTTGATACCGGCAGCATACACACTACACGCTGGTGTCTGTCTGTGTACAGTGTGTGTGTTGTGTGGTGGTGTGTAGGACATGTGTGTTTCAACTGCTCTACATGTTGCTAGTGATGACACTGCATGGTGTTGCTATACACGATGGTCTTCATGTACTGTTGATGGTTGACCCAGCTGCTAATCACCTCGGCCCAGTCTTCGCTCTGCTCTTCATCAACCTCCTGCTCTACATCGTCTGTTGTCATAGCGACCCAGGTGAACTAGGTGCCGGTGGTCAGCTGCTGCAGCACAGTCTTGACAGATATCAGTATGACGGAGTGCTGTATCGTCACGGAGTTGTCTGTAGTACGTGCAACATTGTCAAACCTGCACGCTCCAAACACTGCCGTGAGTAGAAGTACACAAGTGGACGATAGCTAGATATCACATTGCTTAGATACCTACCCCAATGGTTCACCTAGTACAGCCAGCCAGCAGAGAGGTGTGGTTCTTTGGTCGTGGGATGATAGATGGGGAATCTACACAAATAGCTGTTGCTCAGCTGCTTATAGTGAAACTCTGATTTTCAACGTTAGCCATTCTAGGCCAATCCATGAAGTCCAATAGTTATCTACTGAGCTGACAGTTTCATGTTGTTGTCTCACAGCTGGCGTGTCTCACTTGAGCCTCTGTCTTCATGCTGACAACATCATGTATGTACACAGTGTCTGATTGCGCTAGCTGAATTTGTTGTTGAACTGTCGACATTATACTGTAATATAAAACGCACGTTACAAACGCTTCTCCGCCAGTCTTTTTCAGGCTTGCCGTTCAGCCTCTCAGAGTTGTACACTTACTCTTTATATATACATATGTGACAGTGCAGTGTAAACTGTGTACGTGCAGGAGTGTACGGTCGTTGTGTGTACAAGTTTGATCACTACTGTGTGTGGATTGGCAACTGTGTCGGAGGCTTGAATCATCGCTACTTTGTGGCTCTGTTGTTGAGTCTGAGTCTAATGTGTCTTCATGGTGTTCATGGCGTCTTCAATGTCTTCACGGCTTTACTGACAGTACGACATCAACTGACAACACCCTATCACTCAGTCAAGGTACACACCAGCCATACAGTTACCGTCTGCAAGGCCTGTTAACATGCAGTCCAATTAGTTGTACTTGTAGTTGATGGTCGAGGTAGATTGTCAGCTGCAGATGCCCATGATCTTCCCAAGTTTCATCCAGACGGTTGTTGAAGACGTTGACTGACGATGAATGAAAGACATACTGTGGCAAACTGTTCCATTCATCAATTATTCTATTTGATAAAAATGTCTTCGTGCATCTTGGCTTGAAAAGCTTCTGTGAATGTTCTTTTAATCCATGTGCATCCAAGGCAGACTGAAAAAATTCGACTTTGTCTAGTCATTCTTTTTCGTCGAGTATTTTGTACACTTCAATCAAGTCCACATATAGTCTCTGTTTCTCACTTGAATAATATTCCCTATTGTTTAGTGTCAGACTGTACTAATGAACATCTGATTTTTCATTCACGTCATCTTACATTTGTTCACACACAGACGTTGTGAACGCAGTACTAAGACTGCCAAGATAGCTCAGTCAGACCGAGCGACAATCTCTTGTGAGCACTGACAGCAGGTCTGACCCGGTCAGACCCGGATGACATCTCTAGTGCATTTTCGTTCCCACTGAGTACCGTGTGATTTACGCTAACGTTAATCAACTCAGTGGAAACGCCGTATTACTGAGGCGCGCTATGTCGTATTACTTGTACCATATTGGGTGACATTGTCAGTGCAGCAATATCACTCACATGTCATGGTGTCCCCACGTGTTCTGTGGTCGTTGTGCCATAGTGACTGACAGCTCAGACAAGTGCGACTCCACTAAGACGCTCGTGCATACTTTCATCTCGTCCATTGTTGGAATTGACCTAAAAGAACTGGGGGTCAGATGTCGAAATGTTTGAAATTTTGCCCAGGGTTGAAATTTTAAACCGATTTTCACTCAAAAATGAGCGTCTAGCGTCAACCTCCCCCCCCCCGGGGGTTTCCAACCCTTATCTCATCGCGAGTGGACTACTGCAACGCAGTGTTCAACGGAACACCCCAGTACATGTGTACTACATGTATTTGTTCCTTCAGTACTTTGATACTGTTGGTTGGGTCTTTTGACCTGTAAAAACCGTCTCCCATATAACCTATACTGTGTTGGTGGGGACGTAAAACACTGCACAATCCAATCCAACCCAGTACATAATGGGCAGTTTACAACGCGTCCTGAGTGCGGCGGTCCACCTCGTCACCGACACTCGCAAGTACGACCGCGGTCTGTCAACGCTGATTCACGACCAACTCCACTGGCTCAACGTTCCTGAACGCGTGGAGTACAAGCTGGCTGTCATGGTCCGTCGGTGTCTGGAGAACAAAGCACCAAGTTATAGATCTGGTCAACTGCTGCACTCCAGTCGCCGACGTCGCCAGTCGACATCGACGATCAGCCACCTGCACCGCTTGATCGTTCCGCGGTATCGACGTAGCACACTCGGTCGGCGGGCCTTCTCTGTCGGGGTCCGACTGTCTGGAATTTACTGCCTGTCGAACTGCGTGAACTGGCTGTAAGCGACTGTGTCTTACGGCACACATTGAAGACGATCTTGTTCGCGAGATACTAGTCACCGAGCGCAATTGAGATGTTTGCGTGAAGTTGCGCTATAGAAATTCATTTTGACATTTGACAGAAGTCCTGTCACCCTGTACTCTAGTGGTCTGTGTGTGTACAGATACTGTGGACGTATTATCCTCGGCTTGTCATCGTGTTCTCTGGCGTGGTCATGTCAGCCGCTGTCAGTTGTTCATTCGCAGTCTATCATCTAATGCTGGCTGCCACTAATCAGACGCTCAATGAGCGACACAAGGGGTGTTACATCGCGACACATGTCAACTGCTATGATCGCGGCGTCCTGTTGAACCTCTGTGAAGAACTGTGGCCGCTGTGGCGCGTTAAATCAGTCTAGTCACTAGTCAGTCGTGATGTCATTCCATGTCTAATAGGCTACCTGCAGGCTGTAGGGCTGTCCGTGATACACAGAGGCATGGCCAGGTTTCAGAACACTACTGAATTGATGTATTAACCCTTTCACGCCCTGACTGTTGCCATATTATGGGTACAGCTAGCCATAAAGCAGCCTGTGCCAGACTGGTTATATTTGTAATTTTTTACATCCGGGCACTCTTGACGGATGTCAAAATTACAAATGACGGCTTAACTCGGTCTGGCACAGGCTGCTTTAAGCTAACTGTACCCATAATATGGCAACAGTGGGCGTGAACGGGTTAATAAATCAAATCAGTAGTGTTCTGTGTGAGGAGGACTGAGAGGTGATTGATCGGTGGTAATGATGGTTACACCGATCAGTCTTGTTTGTTAGAGTGTGGCATCATTGTAATGCAAAATCCATTCTGTGTGTTTTAGTACAGACAGTTTCATGGCAGTAGCACGTGCTCCCACTACTGCTGCTGCTGCTGCTGCGGCCTTAAGTGGCCTGTGCTACACTGTGATATAAAGACATTTTCCCACGAGTATGTCATATACTGTAAAACACTCATTTTTCACGTGCATCTAATTTTCGCGAATTACCCACGAAAATTCAGATTTGTGGTTGCTTTCATTATAACCTAGCTGCAGACTACAGTAGTGTTGACAATACTACCGGTAGTCCTGACAGTTGTTAATGTAACTGGTCACTGTCTTGTTACTGCCTTACAAGAAGTCTCGTTCTAGTCAGACGGTAACACACTATTCTGTTCACATGACTAAAGTCACTGAGAACTTTACCTTGCATAGTACACCATCATAAAATGCGAAATTAGAATGCAGGGAAATTTCTACACTCCAAAATCGCCAAAATAAGATGCAGCTAAAATATAGCCTAGTGTTTTACAGTATAACCCTTATGTGTTTGTCTGTCCTAGAAAAAGTCTACAAGCTGGTCATACAAACTAAGTGCATGTGACTTTCATTCTTTCAATGATCCAGTAATAATCAAGTCTCAAATCTTCAGTGTTCACAGCAGGTGCTTCACCGTTAACTGTCTGTCATTAACAGTAGATACAAGTGTTTGAATCTCACGCATTTGTCCCTCATGGATTTTACCAGCAAAGCGTCCTTGGTGTGATATGAGACTTTGAATTTATTAGTATGTGAGCGAGCACTCAGCTATAGCGACCGTTATTGTCAGTTGATGAGCAAATAAAGCACAAACAACACACAAAGTAAAATATGTTATGCATAACCTGTTAACATTATTAGCGACCGTTTTAGCTATGACAGATGTAATGTACAGTTGCCTACTGTCAGCAGTAAATGAACCACATTGTCTACCCACCTAACGGCTTGTATGTCATTTCAATCACTTGACTGAACAGATACTGACAAAACATAACATAACATAACATAGCTACAACCAACAACAACACAAAGCCTCAACAGACATGATTTACGGCTCTCATCACACGACTAACAGTTAGCACTCATCACAGTCCAACGCTGCAGTTACTGGGTTTAAGTACAAATTAGAAAAAACATTGTTCGTGAATAAGTCGTGAATTTTAGCCAAAAAAAATCTGTGTGTCTGTTGACAGCACTTTTAGTGACATTCATGAGAATTAGGCAGTTTTTAGTGACAGACGTGCAAATTTACCAACTACACTTAATACATTTATCCACAAACTGCACTGAAGGACCAATGAACACAATACTGCTGACTGCAGCTACGACGGTTGGTGTGACAGCTGTCAGACATCGCATGGTGAGTCAGTGTATAAGTCGTGTGATGTGACAAGACCGTCCAATTGTGACACGTTTGTCTGACAGCAACTCAACACAACGAGACACAACAGTTGCCAGCACCGTACATGCAGTCGTACTGTAGACAGCAGAGGCGCGTTGGTCTCGATCTATGTAGTTACTCTATGCCGGGCCCAGTTAATACTCGGGGTGCGTAAACCATCTCGGTATATAACCAGCCACATAGGTCAACTCAGCCTTCCAACCATCCGGGGTGGGTAGATTGAGTACCAGCCTTCACTGGCTGGGGTTAAGGCGGGGTGTGTTCGCTTGTGTCGGGTGGCAGGTAATTCTGTGTGATCTCATATGACAAGTGACACCCCGTAGTTCTGAGATGGGTTTCCATTAAGAGCTCGTCAGGGCTTTAACTTGTTATACATCACAGGGCTCCACACATGGTGACTGACAACACAATCTGCGTCTATGTTTAACTGTTTACAATCAGCATAAACAGACATACACATCACGTGTCATGTCTGTAACAAAACCACTCATTCACTCATGCACTGTTCACACCTGTACAATGTCAGACACCTACAATACATGCTATGCATGTCACTGCATCATTGCAGACTGGTCACAATTCACCTAAACAGCCGACTCTGTCTCGCGGAATAAGTCGCAGTTCAGAGCCGTGCTTCAAGAAAATGTTTCCTAATCAACAATCAAACACAAACACATTGCCAGCTTGTCCGCTTCACTTCACAGGACAGTACACTAATGAACTGTATTCAATGACGACGTGAAAACAAAGTCCCAGCCAGTTATGAGTATGCAGCATTATAGCAGTACCTAGTACACAGCCGTAGTCTGTAGTCCACAATACTAAGTTTATCCGCTTTCACACTGCAAGCGTAATTTTAATCAGTGTTGGAATTGGCCTAAAAGAACTATGGGGGGGTCATCTGCCCAAATTTTTGAAATTTCCCAGGGATTGAAACTTAAAGCCGATTTTCACTCAAAAATGGGTGTCTGTAGACATGAACTGGGGACCCCCCCCCCCGACAATTCCAACCCTGATTTTAGTGAGGCTTCATTTGCTGTGAAATTAATGTCACAGTTTCTGCTCTGGAACCTGTTGTTGTGATGTATTGTGAGTGGCAGATGTGAAGGTCTGTGCTCTCACCGCAGCAAGCTCACTCTGACGCCAGTTACTTTACAACTACTGACAATACTACGATATTAGTGAATTATTGTTAAATGTTCACTGTAAAACAGTATTTTTCGAAGTTCGTACGCAATTAACATTTAACAATTAACATATGTCTCAATTTTTGTGACGTGCCAGAGCTTCAATTCTGTCGTTTCTATATAACATCAGTAATTGTGTCAACTTGACACAGTAGCAGTGACAGAGAGGACACCAGGAGACCCACGAGCACTGCGTTGCAGTAGTCTAGGCGGGCAAGCATGACAGCAGTGACCAGTCTGGCAGTGATGACGCCAGTCAGTCAACTCACTCAATGTCAACGAGTTGATAACTTACAAAGATTTTAAAAGTTATGAACAATTATTGGGTGAGTGACTTGCAAGCAGTCCTATGTGTTTGTTTGTGTGTGTGAGAGAGACATGGTTCAGTTAGAGAGAGGCTTGGGTCAATGTGTCAATACCTGCTGTCTGTGCTGGATTGATTCCAATTCCATCGTCAGTGATAATAGCGCTTGTTTCTGTCGGAACTTTGAACTGTCGTTATGTCACAAACATTCACACACGTTACACGTGGACACAGCACACAGGCTAGTCATCGCAGCTGTCACCTATCATTCAGTCTGTTACAGAACTTCACAATTCAGTCTGTTGTCAACTGTTGTTATATACTCACAGTCTCAGTCACAGCACCACACAGCTGCACGCTAGATCACTGGACCACTAGTCACCACTGTAAACACAGCTGCTACACAAATGTATGTTTATCATTATTAACATAACGGTCCTGACACCACCCCACCCCGCCTCTCAGAACTGACAGTAGGCTGAAGTTCAAGGACTTTACATCCAAGTTGAACGGCTAAGAACTTTCAGTTCTAACCCCGAGGCTCACTTTCATGATCTCTAGCTGTACTGTAGGTGCTATACACAATGTGTACAGTGCACTGTACACATTGTGTACAGTGCACTGTACACATTGTGTACTGTCGTGTACACTGTGTACTATACTTGAGTACGATTTTTGCTGCCTGAGCAGCTACAGATCAGACAACAGAAGATGTGAAGACACTCAAACTCAAACTGGTAAAGCAGATCCGTGATGATAAAAGAAGAACAAGCACATTAGCATGCACGTAAAGCTGAGACTATACGAAGCAACTCTGCCCTATGGCTCTGAAGTAAGTGAAGTCTCTGAGTAAGGAACTGGAAGCAGCTCATCATCATTGGTTGAGAAGCATTCTAGTATGACGTGGAGAGACAGAGTCAGAAATGAAGAAGTAACAGGACAAGCCTGCACCCTGGAGAAGGTACTGTGAGAAAGACAAATGAGATGACTTGGTCATGTTGTAAGAATGGAAGAAGTATGCTTACCAAAACAAGCTCTCTACTGGGAAGTGGAAGATATTAAGAGAAGACCTGGTAGACCAAGGACAAACTGGAGAGGTGTAGTGAAGAAGGAGTTCCAATGAATGTGACTAACCTGGGAAGAGATTGATGCTTCAGCTGAAGACAGACAGGAGTCGATGTGAGGCACAATGCATCAGTGATGTGAGATGAATCAACGAAGTAAAGTCAACCAATTTGCCAAAACAATGCATTACGATTGAAAACTCAGTATTTAAACTATTGCAACTGTTTTATTGAATCTTTTCCCGCAGCTGAGCAATTTTCAGACACTAAGGCACGGTGTGATTTCAGTGCCAGCAACATATCATCAAAATGCTCAGTGTAAAGCATGACAAACTACTCGATTACTGCTAACATATAACAAAGTTAGCAAAAGTATGATTATTATTAGCTATTTAGGTTGTAATTTTTTAGCTACAATTTTATTTAGCAACTACTGACTTGGTTTTTGCCTGCCAGTAATATGGCATAGAATGTGCAATGCAAGCAACAAGCCACAGGCGAGGTACATCTGACTGATAGAGACTTCATATTTAGCCTACCTCCTCAGCAGCAAATTTCAACACCGCTGTGAATGGCGTCATCTCGGGTACACTTAACCTACAGCACACGTGACATCATCATCAATTCATTACACAGTCAGTGAACAACAGACTGCATCATATGAATCACTCACTGCAAACAAGCAATGATGAATCACTGTCCGTCACACTGCGTGATAACAGTACTACACTATGCACAGAGGTCTGTTTAGTTACAGTACATAACTACAAAGCATATCTGTGAAGATGGCACCATTGTAGATGCTATTCTTTCACACTTACTAGCCTTGGGTTGACTGTGGGTGTCAACAACTATGGGCTTTGTGGTGTAACACCTCACACCGAGGGACTAGTAACCAGACATCATTCCAGCCAATTTATTAGCCGTATACCAACAGTTTAAAATGGGAAGACAGTGAGGTTACACCCTACAGTTTATTGTTATTTGTCAATACAGGCCGTTAGTGCTGCATTTACACAGTGGGCCATAAAAACGTGCCCCTAAACTTTTGTCAATAACTTTGGCAATTATAAACCGATTTCGATAAGGTTTGCACTGTATTAACTATTAACCATAAAGGAGCTGGGCACCTCGGAGTATAAAAATGTCAGGTTGGAATGGGGAGATTGCCAGTGTCAAATGAAATATTTGGCTCCTGGGGCTCTATTCCGTTGAGTAGGGTAAGCTTGACTTTGTAAAAATCTTTGCATGGCCCTAATGGGTTAACTGTGCTTAACTTTCTTGCTCTGGATGTAACGTCTCCCGGGTCAAAACTGGTGATTGAAAAATCCACCAAAGGTAATATGGCATATGTGGTGTAAGATTAAGTACAATACTTACACTTTATAAGGCAATTTTGGATCCGAAGTCAAAGTGATCTTGAAAGTCACTTTCGACCTGCAAGTTAACACCCCAGCAATGTGCTTTATGTCCGTTCTATAATGATGACAAATTAATGACAGACACAACACTTCAACACTTCAACATTACCACATTACAGTTTCAAAAACAGCTGCAGCAACTACGTGACTGAGTGAACGCGTGGGGAATTGCAGTTTAAATCTGCGTTGTCGATCGTCTTCATCTTAGTGATGCGCTGCATTATTGTCTTCAGTCCAAACAGCTCTAACGGTGAATTGCAAGAACGCTGCTCAACAGTTGAGTCTACCTAACAAGCTAGTTTAAGTGCACTCAGTGTGAAAATCCACTCTCAAATCAAGATGAGCCCACTCATATGTTGTGTGGCCACTCAAATCACCAATCAGTTGAGTGGCACCCACTCAACTGATTGGTGATTTGAGTGGTTGATATGAGCAGCGTTCTTGCAATCTGCCATAAATCACAGTGTGAATGGTAGTTCACACAGTACTGACGACGACGATCAATTCCTGTGGGAAAGGGTAAATTGTTTCTTGTGCTATAGACTTACAGTTGTCCAATACGTCGTATATCAGTTTAAACTTTTGATCATAGGCCTAATGGGTAATTTTGTGGCTGAAGTCTATACACGTGCACCACAAAGCCCACTTGTGATAACTTCACGCCCAAAACTGACATCATCTCACAGTGATGTGAATTTGACGTTACGTTATGAAGAAGCTCTCAACTTCATAATCGCTGTCTCAATGTTAACTTTAGCTGCCCTTGAAATTGCCAACATGTTAGCATACTCATTTTACTTGTACTCCAGTGACAGATGAGTCTTTGTGAAAATTAGAACCAATTATATTTTAACCCTGACATCGTTATACTCATGCAAACAATTAGCTAAACTGTGGATCAATACTCATCAAATACAAAACCTGAAACCTCAACGTAATGCAGATTGATGCCAAATGTTTCATACTACCTAAAGATTCAAACAGGCAACATTTTGCAGGAATTCTGCCAAGTTTATTGCGGAGAAAAATGTGCGAAAAGAATACAGCAAACACAAAAAACTGCACTTAAGTCTATTTTTTCTGGCCAACTGCGGCTCAACAGATATGCGGCTGGCTAGTCGGCTTAAATTTTCGGCTTATGGTCTAAATACTAATGTATGCATTGTCCCTGTTCTTTGGTATTGGGCTCCACAAAATGAGAGTACTCTCACAGGTGCAAAGCTATCCAGCGCTCGATCGCTCCAGAAAAAATGAATCAAAACATGAAGTGCTCTGGACAACGTCCTGTTTACACTGCAAGTCCATGCTTACAGAGATAGCAACCCCTCTTCCACCAGTGTAGCTAAGTACTGCTCCGGCTGCCGTCAGCAAAAGACTGCTCACACCACTGGAGCAGTCACAAACTGCCGTGACTGCCGCCCGCCGGAGCAGTTATCAAAGGACAGAATGATCGGCACATCATTTCAAGCAATTATTATAGCGTTTAATTCCTGCTCAACTGGCACCGGCATCAACATGAACTATGCACCCAGTGGGGACGAGTGAAGATTAACGAATTTAACGGGCATTGTACTGTGCGTGATAACTAAAAGACCCATCCGGTTACAAAACTAAACTCAAAATTACAGCACAAGAGATGTCAGTTACTGGAACGCTCTGCCACAACACGTGACTGAAGCTCCATCAGTGAATAGCTTCAAGAATAGACTGGACAAGCACTGGTCGAATATGGGCATCTAAAGCACAAGCTACACGCTCATCATCATCAAGTATCAAGTATCAATATCTACACGTTAAATCCACACTGAAAAATACCGTAGCGCCCGTTAATCTTCACTCAATGTTATGAAACACCGCACCGGCCGCACCGGCGCCAAATACAGGTCCTGGGTATTGGTAAATGTGTCTGGTTCGGTGCATATTATTGATTTCGATTAAGAAAAGGAACAGGTTACGGTTTTCATGCATTTCTGACTTGCATGTTGTTACTCTTGCTGCTTATTCAGTGTAAGATATCGCTGTATTTGGGGCCGGTGCGG
>Ga0209680_1000285_pt1 | contig 13271 bp, 12 predicted proteins | sample WorMetLIZISLAND1_FD_187413 | JGI IMG/M metagenome (GOLD analysis project Ga0209680, IMG submission 187413) | Marine gutless worms symbiont microbial communities from Max Planck institute for Marine Microbiology, Germany - Olavius loisae LIZARD... ... | reverse complement strand
AGACTGGGGTTTGAACTGACATTGATCGACTCCTGTGTATTAGGGGCTGTTGACATTCATCATTCACGGTCCGATTGCGGCCCTTTCACGCGCTGACAGCGCGGTGGCCTCGTCAGTACGAAAGACCCCTCACAATCACCCGCGTTCAGATAAATGTCAACACGCCCTATAATGTCGGGACGCTGCCCGCAACATCGGGCCAGAAGCGGGAAAAGCCAACTCGACCCGCCGTCCCTGGAAAAAATCGGTAATGCGGATTCCCATTTACTGGTTTCGGAGATCTCGAAAGGCTCCTCGAGCCGGATCAGACCCCGACCCCAGACACTCAATAAACTAAGGCAACGGGCAGGTTAACAATGGCAAGCGATTTCATCTTTACCTCCGAATCCGTCTCCGAAGGACACCCCGATAAGGTAGCGGACCAGATTTCCGATGCCCTACTGGACGCCATCCTGATCCAGGACCCCCGTCCCGAGCAGGCACGCGTCGCCTGCGAGACCATGGTCAAGACCGGAACCGTCATCATCGGCGGCGAAATCACCGCCAATGCATGGATAGACCCGGACAAGCTGGTCCGCCAGGTGGTGACGGACATCGGCTACAACAGCTCGGACGTGGGCTTCGACGGCTCCACCTGCGCCGTCATATCCCTCATCGGCAGACAGTCAGAGGACATCGCCATGGGCGTGGACCACAGCGACCCGGAGGAGCAGGGTGCTGGTGACCAGGGGCTGATGTTCGGCTATGCCACCAATGAGACGGACGTGCTCATGCCCGCACCCATCACCTATGCCCACCGCCTGGTACAACGCCAGTCGGAGATGCGCCGCTCCCATGTGTTGCCTTGGCTGCGACCGGACGCCAAGAGCCAGATCACCCTGCGTTACCGGGACGGTAAGGTCTCCGCCATAGACGCGGTGGTGCTCTCCACCCAGCATGATCCGGACGTGGACTACCAACATCTGCGTGAAGCGGTGATGGAGAACATCATCCTACCCGTGCTGCCGGAGGAGTGGCTCCACGACGACACCAAATTCCATATCAATCCGACCGGGAGCTTCATCATCGGTGGCCCGGTAGGCGACTGTGGCCTAACCGGACGCAAGATTATCGTTGATACCTACGGTGGTGCGGCCCGCCACGGCGGCGGGGCATTTTCCGGCAAGGACCCGTCGAAGGTCGACCGCTCCGCTGCCTACGCTGGACGTTATGTAGCCAAAAACATCGTCGCCGCAGGACTCGCTGAACGCTGTGAGATCCAGATCTCCTATGCCATCGGGGTGGCCGAGCCCACCTCCATCACCATCGAGACCTTCGGCACTGCCAAGCTGCCTGAGGACCGGATCGCCGGTCTGGTACGCGCGCACTTCGACCTGCGCCCCTACACCATTATCCAGATGCTCGATCTGATCCAGCCCATTTACCGTAAGACCGCTGCCTACGGGCACTTCGGGCGCGAAGAGCCCGAGTTCACCTGGGAGCGGACCGACAAGGCAGAGGAACTGCGCGAGGCGGCGGGCCTATATAAAGCATAAAGCAAAGATGCAGAACTAGCGAAGGCTAAACACAACAATATGGGCCGTTTATCCCGTTTCCCTACCCTGTAGGGCGATATTGTTCATCTGGAATCACGGTTAGCGCTCTCGGGGTTCAAATACGCCGTAAGCACTACAAATTTCACAATGATATTGTGGATTGCAATACTCATTTGTGCCTTCTTTGACAATTTCTTTGGCTGTGACATTTACGATAAGTATGTACTTCCGTTTCAATAATCATCCCGGCAGCAGACAGTTCAACATCTCGTGCACGGTATTTACATCACTGAATCAACGCAAATGGACGCAAATAAAAGTAAAGATGGACCAAGGACCATCGGTGAGAGTAAACTAATCGCAATCGATCCACGTTCATTTTCGCGTTCATTTGCAGAAAAAATAATTCCTAATGAATGTTCCCTACCGAGGAGCGCTGCAACCCCGTTACTCAATCGGTTCTCGGGTGCCTGGAACCTGACTAGATGTATACCGATTTAGTAGCAGGGCTAGGCTCGGTGAGGCGGCATCTTCAACAACGGCGTTCACTCTGACAATCATTTGGAGCTGACTACCATGAGTGAGCATAGTGACTATAAGATCGCCGACGCCTCCCTGGCCGCTTGGGGCCGCAAGGAGATCGCCATCGCCGAGACTGAGATGCCGGGTCTTATAGCCCTCCGGGAGAAGTACGGGACCGGGAAACCCCTAACTGGGGCCCGCATCTCCGGTAGCCTGCACATGACTATCCAAACCGCAGTGCTGATCGAAACCTTGGTCAGACTCGGTGCCCAGGTCCGGTGGGCTTCCTGCAACATCTTCTCGACCCAGGATCACGCCGCCGCGGCCATCGCCGCCGCAGGTATCCCTGTGTATGCCTGGAAAGGCGAGACTCTGGAGGAATACTGGTGGTGCACTAAGCAGGCCCTGAGCTGGCCCGATGGTGTCGGCCCCAATATGATCCTGGACGATGGCGGCGACGCCACCCTGCTGGTCCACAAGGGGGTGGAGTATGAGCAGCTCGGCAGCGTGCCCACGCCGACCAACGACGACAATGAAGAGTGGACGGCGGTGCTCGGGATCCTGAAGCATATCTTCGAGCGCGACAAGCACTATTGGCAGCGAATTGTCGCGGGTATCAAAGGCGTTACCGAGGAAACCACCACCGGCGTACACCGCCTGTACGGGATGGCACGGGAAGGCTCACTGCTCTTCCCGGGGATGAACGTAAATAACTCGGTGACCAAATCCAAATTCGACAACCTTTATGGTTGTCGCGAGTCCCTAGTGGACGGCATCAAGCGGGCTACCGATGTCATGATCGCCGGCAAGGTCGCTATGGTCTGTGGCTACGGCGACGTGGGTAAGGGCTGCGCCCAATCCCTACGCACTCTCGGGGCTATTGTGTGGGTATCCGAGATTGACCCCATCTGCGCCCTGCAAGCGTCCATGGAGGGCTTCAGGGTAGTAACCATGGAAGAGGCCGCATCCCGGGCGGACATCTTCGTCACCGCCACCGGCAACCGGGATGTCATCACCCACGACCACATGGCGGCGATGAAGGACCAAGCGATCGTTTGCAACATCGGCCATTTCGACAATGAGATCGACGTCGCTTCCTTCGACGGCTATGCATGGGAAGAGATCAAGCCCCAGGTGGACCACCTCATCTTCCCCGACGGTAAGCGCATTATCCTGCTCGCCAAGGGCCGCCTGGTGAACCTGGGCTGTGCCACGGGCCATCCGAGTTTTGTGATGTCCAACAGCTTCACCAACCAGACCCTGGCTCAGATGGAACTCTTCGGTAATACCGACCAATACCCGATCGGGGTCTATGTGCTACCTAAGAAGCTGGATGAGGAGGTGGCCCGCCTGCACCTCGGCAAGATCGGCGCCACCCTAACTACCCTGAACCAGGAACAGGCGGATTACATCGGGGTTCCGATCAAGGGACCCTATAAGCCTAACTATTACCGGTATTAGCGGTTCTGGGTTGTTCGGCGTTGGTTGTGGAGAAAGATCCTCTTACCTAGCGTCGGGACAGGTCCGGTGTGTTAGGTTACGGCGCGTTCGAGGGTGTTTGTGTTCTTCAGAGATCGGGTAGGTGTTGGGCGCAGTGAGCCTGACTGATGCACGGTTCGAGTATATTCGCCGCGCCAGCGTCGGAGTCGGTTTTTTAGCGTCGTTGTTTTCCACCCTATTGTCGCTTCGTTTAGATGTACCAAGACAATTGCCGTTCGTGCGGCCGCTCATCGTGATGTTGCCGTTGGTAGCGGTTCCGATTTTGTTGTTGTCGCTTGATGTGAACAGCATTGCGTGGGCACATTTTGACGATTAGGGCGTGTTGACAATTAACCTACAAAAGAATGTCAACAAGACCTAGTATCGGTTCGAAAATAAGGCGAACAGATATCCATCGCTGTAAGCTTTAATGCATACCAATCATCGCCAAGATGTGCAGTTTGTTTTTGAACCGATACAAAGCGTCATAGCCTTCAAACACGATATTTATGAATGACAACGCAGTCTCAAAACCCACCTACAGCTTTGAACTCTTCCCTCCCAAAACACTGGAGAGCATGACCAAGCTTGCGGATACGGTGCAACGGCTGAATACCGTTGCGCCCCGCTATTTTTCCGTCACCTACGGTGCCGGTGGCTCGACCCGCGAGCGCACCTTCGAAACGGTGGCGCTCCTGCGCGACCGGGGCATCGACACCGCCCCCCATCTCTCCTGCATCGGATCCACCCGGGCGGATATCCGAGATATCCTGCACCACTACCGGACCCGAAATATCCGGCGGATCGTTGCCCTCCGCGGTGATCGGCCCTCCGGTATGGGCACCACCGGCATTGGGGAACTAGCCTATGCAAACGAGTTGGTGGCTTTCATCCGCGAGGAGACCGGTGCAGCGTTCCACATCGAGGTCGCGGCCTATCCGGAGGTCCACCCCCAGGCGCCGGGTGCGCAGCAGGACCTCAAGTATTTCAGACAAAAGGTCGAGGTCGGCGCAGATGCCGCTATCACCCAGTATTTCTACAATGCCGATGCCTATTTTGCGTTCGTCGACGCCTGCCGATGTCTCGGCATCGACATCCCCATCGTTCCCGGTGTGATGCCCATCACCAACTACGGCAAGCTCGTTCGCTTCTCCGCCGCCTGCGGCGCGGAGATCCCGCGCTGGATATGCAAACGGCTAGAAGATTACAGGGACGACATGGACAGCATTCGCGCATTCGGGCACCAAGTCGTCCTGGACCTGTGCCAGCGGCTAATCGAAGGCGGCGCACCGGGCATCCACTTTTATACCATGAACCAAGCCGCTCCGACACTTCGGCTGTGGCGGGATCTGGGCCTGCCCACACAAACCGTATAGGGTAATGCTAAACTACATTCGCGCCTTCTAGTTCCCGGCGGGACCTTCTTTATCACCTTTAACCTGTTGGAACGCCGCCGTCTGTTAACGGACTACATCAACGACTTACAAATCGTCTTTAGAGCACTCTGAAAAATACGGTTTTCGTTTAACGTTACATCTCAATAATCAATTGGTTAGGATATCTTTGGTGGTGAAAACACCTATTTTCAGAGCACCCTTTACTGATGCCCACCGTCAGTATGGACCCCGCCTTCGCGGGGATGGCGATTCCTGCGCCCGTTGGCACGACATCAAGACACGGTTCTCGGCACGGATTCCGAAAGAGAGGCTTTCAAGGCGTAGCGCGCGGAAAGGAGAACGGGGGATTTGGCAACGGCGCTTCTGTAAGCACACGATTCGCGATGAAGACGATTTGCAACGGCATATCGATTATGTCCTACAATCCGATCAAACACGGCCATGTACCGTGCCTCATCGATTGGCTGTATTCGAACTTTCACCGGTATATAAAGGTGGGGCTGTATCCACCGCATTAAGCAGCGTGTAATATTGTAAAGGGATTGGCCCTGGAATGACCGACGCGGGGGATGCGCCGCGCTGTGCTTTCCCGTGCCCTACGGTTTCCTCACCTTGAATGTAGGATGCGGTGAGCGCGGTATGCCGTAACAGGACTCGCCAACCCCGACTGCGAATCGCTTTGATGAGCTACCATTCGCCAGCTGGCAGCTCGTAGTGAGCCTTCTTCCACCCATCCCGGATCAGATTGATCAGGATTAAGCGTGGGGAAATAGCTGGTCCACCGTGGGTGCCGGCAGGTTGAATCCCACATAGACAGAGGGGACATCTACGCGCTCAGATCACGCCAAATAACGCCGAACAGCGAACAGCGTAAACGTACCGTAACCCAACCACGCTCACCAGAAACACGAACGAACATGAACGGATTCCTCTTGCGTCGGGAGGACAATCTCGTGTCTGCTCGTGTCTTTCGTGGTTAATAGAGACACCTACTCGGATCGAGCCGAATACGGTGATCCCTGAGACTTGCGGTTTGGCTCCAACCCCGCTCCTCATGTATCTTTCTCAAGATGCGACTGGAGAAGATTAAGCTTGCCGGCTTTAAATCCTTTGTCGATTCCACGACCGTGCATTTTCCGAGTAACCTAGCCGGGGTTGTCGGACCAAACGGGTGCGGCAAGTCCAACGTCATCGACGCCGTGCGCTGGGTGATGGGGGAGAGCTCGTCCAAGATGCTGCGCGGCGAGTCCATGGTTGATGTCATCTTCAACGGCTCCACCGGCCGCAAGCCAGTGGGTATCGCCAGTATCGAGCTGGTGTTCGACAACGGCGATGGCAGTGCCGGCGGGGAGTACGCCAAATTCAGCCAGATTTCGGTCAAGCGTCAGGTCTCCCGCGACGGCCAGTCGATCTATTTTCTCAACGGCGCGCGGTGCCGCCGCCGCGACATCCAGGACCTGTTTCTGGGCACTGGCCTGGGTCCGCGCAGCTATGCCATCCTTGAGCAAGGCATCATCTCCCGGTTTATCGAAGCCAGGCCCGAGGATCTGCGCCTGTTTCTGGATGAGGCGGCAGGTACCTCCAAGTACAAGGATCGACGGCGCGAGACAGAGAACCGGATGCGTCACACCCGCGACAACCTGGAGCACCTGGATGGCCTGCGCGAGGAGCTCACCAAGCAGCTTTCGCACCTGGAACGGCAGGCCGCTACCGCCAAGAAGTACCAGCGCCTCAAGCAGGAAGAGCGGCGGCTGGAGACGGAGCTGCAGGCCCTGCGCTGGCGGTCCCTTGATCGGAAGATCGGTGCTCAGGACGAGTCCCTGCGGACCCAGGAAACGGCGCTGGAAGACCAAGTCGCGCGCCAGCGACAGTTGGAGGCGAATAGCGAGAAGCTGCACGACCGCTATGTCGAGGCCTCGGACGCGTTCAACGAGGTCCAGGGTCGCTATTATGCGGTCGGTTCCGAGATCGCGCGCATCGAACAGGGCATCCGATTCGCCAAGGAGAGTTGCGTACGCCTAGAGGGTGAGTTCGACCGCCTAGAGCGCGAGCTTGCTGAGGTCTGGGGTCTGCTCGCCCGCGACGAGCACTCCGTGGCGGAGATAGACATAGCCCTGGTTGAAGACGAAACTGAGCACAAGGCAGCTGCTGTGGCACTGGCGGAGGCCCTGGTCCATGTGAGCGCCGTCGAATCCCGGCTCGAGACCTGGGAGGCCCAGTGGGAGAAATTCAGCCGGCAAGCCGCTGCCCCTGCAGAGCTGGCCCAGGTAGAGCGGACCCATATCAACCATCTGGAGCAACGTATGAACCAGCTCCGCGCCCGCCAGGGCCGGGTGGAGGAAGAGCTGGGACGGCAGCATACCGGGCTGGAGGTCCGAATCCGGACCCTGCAAGGGCAGGTCCAGGGATATGATGAGCGCATTGCCACTCTCCGGGACCAGGAACAACACCTGACCGAGACCCTTCAGGAGCAGAAATGGACGCTGCGCGAGGTAGGTGGGCAGCTTGATGGGGCACGGACTGAGCTGCAATCGGTACGTGGCCGTCAGGCCGCGCTGACCGCGCTCCAGGAAGCGGCCCTGGATGCGGGTATGGCCCTTGCCGATTGGTTGAATGACCAGGGTTTAGCGGATGCCCCCAAATTGGTTGATGAGCTGGTAGTTGAGCCTGGTTGGGAAACGGCGGTAGAGGTGGTGCTGGCGGATCACCTGCGTGCCGTCTGCACCGACTCTCTGGATCAGATCGGAGCCGCGGTGGATGGGGCGGACCTCAGTTCCCTAGCGCTGATCGAGAGGACCGAATACCTCGACCTCACCCCAACCCCCGACGCGCTTCTAGCACGGGTGCGATGCCTCTGGCCCCTGCAGGGGCTGTTCAGGTCCGTGCGGGTGGTGAAGGGTCTGCCGGAGGCCCTGAGCAGGCGCGGTACCCTGGGTCCGGGCGAGGTCTTGGTCACCCGAGACGGGGTCTTGGTGGGCTCCAACTGGCTGCGCACGCCAGAGGCGGACGGCGCCCTGGGGGGGATGCTGGTGCGGGCCGAGGAGCTCAAAGGGCTGGAACGCCAGGCTACGACCTTCGAAGCCCAGGTCCAAACCCTGGAGCAGGAACAAGAGCAGCTACGGACACGTCGGCACCAGGTCGAGGAGGAACGCGAGGCGTTGTGTACCGAGACTGCTGGGCTCGAAAAGGCCAGCACCAAAATCCGGGCGGACCTTACAGGACACCGCGCCCGACTGGAGCACCAAAATGAGCGCCGTACCAGCCTGGAGGCGGAACGCATGGAGCTAGCCGAGCACTTGGCAGAGACCGGGGTCGAAGAGGCAGCGGTGCGGAGACGCCTGCATGGGGCCCTGGAAGAAACCGATACCCTAGCTGACCGGCGCGCGGCTTTGACTTCGCAACGTGAGGCCCTGCGGGATCAGGTAGCGGAGGCGCGGGAACAGGAACGGGAATCGCGGGAGCGGACCCATCGCCTGCAGGTTGCCGTCGAGACCCGCTTGGCCTCCCGGGAGGCTAGGTTGCGCAACCTAGAGCGGGTGCGGGAGCAGTACCGCCAGCTTGGCGAGCGCCGCGATGAACTGCGTCTGAGCCTGGAGGCCTCCCTAGCGCCCTTGGCCGGGCAGGAGAAGGGGCTCAAAGCGCAGCTTGCCTTGCGTCTCGAAGTCGAGGAGCAACTAGGCACTTTGCGGCAGCAGATGGAAGAGCTGGATAGCCGCGTCCGCACCCTGGAGCAGGAACGCCACCAGATAGAGCAGGACATCGGTGAGCAGCGGCAAGCGCTGGATGCCCTGCGCCTGGCACGGCAGGAACAATACGTGCGCAGACGGACCCTGGAGGAATCGCTCGCCGAGGCAGATCTGGATCCGCAGGAATTGCTCGCCAGCCTAGAGGCGGATGCCGACGGGGAGGTCTGGCAGGAGCAGTTGGGGAAAGTCTCGGAGCACATTGCCCGCCTGGGCAACATCAATCTGGCATCCATCGACGAGCTGGCGGAGCAGTCCGAACGCAAGCGTTATCTGGACGCCCAGCACGCCGACATTTCCCGTTCCCTGCAGACCCTGGAACAGGCCATCCGGCGCATCGACCGCGAGACCCGTGACCGCTTCAAGAAGACCTTCGATGCCGTCAATCAGGGCTTTCAGCAGCTCTTCCCGCGCCTATTCGGCGGCGGTCAGGCCTATCTAGCGCTTACCGGCGAGGATCTGTTGGGAACAGGCGTCACCGTCATGGCGCGCCCACCGGGCAAGCGCAATGCCAGCATCCATCTCCTCTCCGGCGGCGAGAAGGCATTGACCGCCGTGGCCCTGGTGTTTGCCATCTTCGAGCTCAACCCGGCCCCCTTCTGCATGCTCGACGAGGTGGATGCACCCCTGGACGACGCCAATGTGGGGCGTTTTTGTGAGCTGGTGCGTTCCATGTCCAACCGGATACAGTTCATCTTCATCACCCACAACAAGCTGACCATGGAGATCGCGGACCACCTTCTGGGCGTGACCATGCAAGAGCCGGGCGTCTCGCGCCTGGTATCGGTGGACGTGGAAGAAGCAACCAGGCTGAGCGGGGCGGTGTCATGAGGATACCCCAGAATAGAGTCGTAGGATATACAGATCAGATAATCATTAGCCTCCAACTCTCTGGTCACTGCCCGTGTCGGCCTCTTAACGCATTAACGCAACCTGCACCCCACGCGCGGCCTGCTAATCTTCCACGATCAAAACTACAGCCCTCTTACAGATAGGGCATCATGCCCTTTACCACCAAGTCAGTAAGGCTCACGACTCCGATCACCTCGCCGTTCTCCACCACGGGTGCCCGGGTCAGGTCAAAGCGGGCGAACAGGCGGGCGCAGTGACGGATGTCCATCTCGGGATTCACCGACAATACGGGTTTGGACATGATCTCATAGATGTTGACCCGGTCTGGGGCGCGGTCCTTGGCCAGCACTTGACGGGAAATGTCCGAGATCACTACCATACCGATGGTATCGTCGGCGTGGCGCTTTCTAACGATCAGGGTCTTGGTATCCACATGGGCCATGGTCTCCAGGGCCTGTGTCACCGTGGCCAAACCGTCCACGGTATCGAACTGCGGCTTCATGACGTCACGGACGCGCATGAGCTGGACGCGCATGAGCTCTTTGGTGTTCATGTCAGAATCTCCTTCTGCACGGTCTCGAAGAGCTTGCGAACCTGGTGATTGACGCCCACAGCATCTTCCACGTCTATCTGAAAGGCGATACCATGACCAGGCCGCTCGTCGAAGTGTCCGGCTTTGGCGATGGTCTCGAGGATACTGCGACTCATATGCTCTTCCACCAGCAGCAAAATGGCATCGCGTTGGGTCTCCAAGGTCAGACCGAAGAAGGTCTTGGATTTCTCGAGCCCCTCTCCCCAAGCTTGGTTGATCACGGTCGAGCCGGTCGCCCCGGCTTTGCGAGCGGCCTCAAGCACGTTTTTCGTTTCGTTGTCTTCAACAAATGCCAGAATAAGCTTGAAGTGCATGCGTTCGTCCTCCTAACGGTAGGTATGCATACCGGATTTGCATCGGGTAACGAGCCTGCTGAGCTGCGCGTAGGCGATCACGACCATGATCGGGAACAGACAGGCGAAGGCAATGAGGCCGAAACCGTCGAGGAGCGGATTGCGTCCCGGGATATTACTTGCAAGCCCCAGCCCCAGGGCCGCCACCAAGGGAACCGTGACGGTGGAAGTGGTGACCCCCCCCGAGTCGTAAGCCAGGGCGATGACAGCCCGCGGCGCGAACCAGGTCTGAATCAAGACCACAATGTAGGCGGTGATGATGTAATAGTGCAGCGGGGTCCCGGTAATGATGCGGTGGGTACCGAGCGTGATCCCGACGGCGACGCCGATGGCCACGGTAATCCGCAGTCCCCACGGATGGATGGTGCCGGCTGATACCTGGTGGGCCTTAATGGCCACAGCGATGAGGGAGGGCTCCGCGATGGCGGTTGAGAACCCGATCGCGAAGGCAAACAGATAGACCCAGGCATAGCGCCCCCAGTGCTCGCCACCGTCAGTCTCGCTGCCCGCGGCGATACCCAGGAAATCCGGGGCGGTAAGCTGCTCGGCCATGAGCCTGCCCAGGGGAAACAAGGCGTGCTCCAATCCTTCGAGGAAACAGGCCAAACCCAACAGCACCAGCAGGAAGCCTAACAGCACCCGTTTGAGATTGGGAATGGGGCGGCACAGAACCAATACCTGGAAGCCCACCAGGATGCCGATGATCGGCAACACATCGCCGATGTTTGTCAGGAGGGAGGCCCAGAGCGAGGCTAAGTACCCGGTCATAGCAGGATTCCATAACCCATGACAAAGATCATGGGCGTCAGAGAAGCAAGGGCGATGAGCCCGAAGCCATCGACCATAGGGTTGCGCCCCTCGATGCTGGAGGCAAGCCCCACTCCCAAGGCCGTCACTAGGGGTACGGTGATGGTCGAGGTGGTCACGCCGCCGGAATCGTAGGCAATGCCGATGATCTCTTCGGGGGCTAAGACTGTCATAATAACCACCCCGAGATAACCGCAGATGATCAGATACTGAATCGGCCAACCGCGCAGGATGCGCAGCACCCCGATCACAATGGCCACACCCACCGACAGGGCGACAGTATAGCGCAATCCCTCGGCATAGGCCTCGCGTGCGCCCGCCGCATCGACGATCATGCCCCCTTGGGCCGCTACCTCGGCAGCCTCCTCGGCAACCGCAATCAGGGCCGGTTCGGCGATCGTGGTCCCGAAGCCCAGGGCAAAAGCAAACAGCAACAGCCACAACAGACTGCCCTTGGCGGCGAAATCCCAGGCCATGCTCTCACCGATCGGGAACAGCCCGAGCTTGAGACCCTGGATGAACAGGGTCAGTCCCACCACCACCAGCAGGGTGCCCCACAGCAGCTCCAAGAGATTGGGGATGGGCTGACCGAGCACCAGGAGCTGGAAAAAGGCGATCACCCCGATGATCGGCAGGAGATCCTTGACACTGCTGACCAGGGATTTTAAGAGTTCAGGCGCAAGGGTTTTCATCTATTCACGCTAAGGGGTCTGGGTGCCTATTCGATCATTCCCTGTATATGCAGGAAGTGGTAGTGTTAAGTGGTAGTGTTCTAACTTTGTTTTTCAGGATCAAATAGAAATTCAGAATCAATACCTTATGTACCGCAAACAACAGGGCTAAGAACATCACCTTTATTCTCGATTATGGCTCAGGTTACGCATCAGTTGCCGTGCAGCCGATTCATGGCAATTTGGAACTCACCCGCCAGCGCGTCGGAAAGATACTGCTCCGCCTGGTCCAGTGCATCCTGAATTCGACCCTCGTCTTCCCTAGAGGCTCGGCTGAGGACATAATTCACGACCTCTGACCGATCTTCGGGATGATTGATACCGATACGGAGGCGCCAGAAGTCCCGGTTATCAAGCGCACTGATGAGGTCTCGTAGTCCATTGTGTCCGGCGTGTCCGCCACCTCGTTTCAGCCGCAGGGTCCCGACTGGCAGATCCAGCTCATCATGAGCAATCAATATCTGCTCGGGAGCAATGCCAAAATAACGGACTACTGCAGCCACGGATTGTCCACTTCGGTTCATGAAGGTCATCGGCTTAAGGAGCCGCAGGTCCTGCCCCGAAACAAGGAGCCGACACAGGAGCCCGTGGAACCTGTTCTCGATCCGGAAACGACCGCCATTGCGCTCGGCAAGGGCATCCACGAACCGGTAGCCCACGTTGTGGCGAGTCGCTTCGTACTCCGGCCCGAGATTACCCAGGCCTACCACGAGCCTTATTCCCTTCTCGCCCATGTTATTAACCTTCCCAGAAGGATCTACACAGCTTGGTTCCCGGAAGCGCGTCTTGGCAGATCGATTTAGGATCAGTCATGCAGAAACTTTCTGGAAGATCAGGCTCTGTTGACATTCAATTCAGACTAGCTGTTTTTACAATTAATTTCCTAGATTAGGATCTTGAGCATTAGCTAATATAAACTACTGATCGTCACCCAATGCCATTGGCATCGTTCCGTTTCTTTTTGGAAAAGGCCCGGAGAAGATTCCGCTGAAAGACAGTCGCAATTGGGTGCATTAGCACATAAGATCGCTGACAGCAGCGAGATGCTCTTTGAAGCTCTGGATACCCTAAATCCGGGGTGAAACCATTGGAGGTGTCGATGTTTCCTATACCTCTGTGGTCTAACTAGGTGTTTAGATTCCGCAACTGCTCAAGTATACTCGGAGCTAAGCGCTTGTAAACAATACCATTGGTATGATGACCGATAACAGAAGGTCGGTTTGTGTCTATCTGAGCCAGGCCACCCTTTCAGTTGGAATA
>Ga0209680_1000283_pt1 | contig 13350 bp, 16 predicted proteins | sample WorMetLIZISLAND1_FD_187413 | JGI IMG/M metagenome (GOLD analysis project Ga0209680, IMG submission 187413) | Marine gutless worms symbiont microbial communities from Max Planck institute for Marine Microbiology, Germany - Olavius loisae LIZARD... ... | reverse complement strand
TCAAATCAAACGCTCAACGAAGAGCGAAGGCCGAAAATCATGAGGCCGGAGTACAGCAGCAATGCCACCTTGATCTCGCAAAGGCATTTTTCGAGGTGCCCTATAGTCGAGCCGCGCGCCGGGGTCGGCCTCGGCGGCGGCGCGGAAGGCCTTGTCGATGTAATCGGGCCCGATGGTTCTTAGCAGCGGTGTGTTGCGAAGCCCGTCGCCGCGTCCGTCGGCCGGTTCGATGGCCTCGTTGACCACGTTCCACGACTGCATGCGCCCGGCGTAGCGTCCGGCCAGCTTGCGGATGTGCTCGCTCATGATCCATTCGGCGCCCGGGTTCTTGTGGCCGAGCGCCGTTTCCAGCCACGGCGGAACGTATTGGTGCCAGATCAGGGACTGGCCGCGCAGCAAAAGGCCGTGTTCGTCGGCGAAATCGCGGATACGGTCGGCCTTCGAGTAGTCGCGGCGGCTGCGCGTCCATTCGACGACCCCCCACAGCACCGGTGCGGCCTCGATGATCAGCTCGAAATCGCGGACCAGGGTGTCGCGGTAGGACCGGTGGTACATGTGTTCACGGTCGATGTGGGTGCCGACGATGAGCTTGTCGGTGCGCTCCTTGAGGGGGGTATCGCCGATCGTGGCGGGGTCCAAAGCAGCGCTGGTGGTGACGCAACCCGGCAACAGGCCGCCGGCGACGGCGAACGAGCCCGCCGCTCCCAGAAATCGGCGCCGTGATACGGGCCCTTGCCGGTTTTCCGTCATCGCCGCCTCCCGGATCGGCACTTGAGGGCCTATCCTAGCACGGGGCGCGGTCACTCGAAGTTCTACAATTAGGTCGTGAGAAGCCTGTCGAGGCTTTCGAACTCCGCCTTCGACAGGCCCGTGGTCAGCGCCTGCTGGGTCTCCACATGGGCCGTCACCGCCGCCTCGATGACGTGCAGCCCCTCGTCGGCGCCGCGACGGTTCTCGCCAGCGTCTGGCTGAGCCAGCGGGCTCACCACCGACCGGCACCGGCGGCGGTTCCGCCCCGCCCGGTCCCTCAAACTTGAAAACGGCGGCCGCAAGGGAGCTCCGTTGCGGAATTTGGCCGAGTCGTGGCCAAACCAGGCAATGGGCCATATGGGACAAGATCGTTTCGCACGGCTGCATCGACCGGACTTTGCCACGGGTGGAAACGACTTCGAGAAGACTTAGGAGGTCGGCGTGCCCCAGTAACGGACGAGAAGGCGTTGACGGTGGTCCCGCTGCTTTACCCCCGTCACGAACATTTTCGCGCTCGGTCATGAATTGCTGCTTTTGAACCTGTGCCGACAGTCGGTTCATCTACGCTTTTGCCTGCCACGTTCCCTGCTCCGTGTCGATCCAGGCCTTGAAGAAATCTTGCAAGGTCTTGCGTTTGATTCGTCGCGTTATGAAAACGAGGCGCGTGCGTTCGTCCGCGTCCGGCCAGGCGTCCAGCCAAACCTGGTCGTGGAACACGTGCTGGACGCCGTGAATGACCAGCGGCCGCCCTGGACGGTCAGCGGTGTTCACGATCCCCTTGAGCCGAAGCAGGTTCGCGCCCTGGATCGCGGTCAGTGCTTCGAGCGCGCCGCCGAAGGCACCGATCGACAACGGCTCGTCGAAGGTCAAGGTATAGGCCCGGATATCGGTGCCGTGGCGCGTCACGTCTTGGGGATCTTGGCCGGGGTGGTGATGGTGCCCGTTATGGTGATGCCCGGGGCCGTGGTGATGGTGGTCGCCGTCTCCCAATTCGGCTTCGGCATTCAGCCATTTGCGCACGTCCATGGTCTTGGTCTCGGGATCGTAGAGCGCGGTGTCGAACAAGCAGCTGAGATCGAATGCGGGGTCGTGACGTTCGAGGATCGGCGCCCCCGGGTTTATAGTGCGGAGATCCGCTTTCAGCGCCGCCACATCCTCGCGTGCGAACGGATCGTCGATCAGGTCCGTCTTGGTGATGACCAGGCGGTCGGCGACCGCAGCCTGTTTCACGCATTCCGGATGCGCGTCCAGCGTCGCCCCGCCGTTGACGGCATCGATGGTGGCAACGATACCGCCCAACATGTATCGGCGATCGAGCTTTGCATCACTCATCAACGTATGCACGACGGGCGCCGGATCGGCGAGCCCGGTGGACTCCACGACCAAGCGCCGGAACGCCGGAATTTCGCCCTTGCTCCACCGACTGTGAAGCGTCAGGAGGGTTTCCCGGATATCGCCCCGGATCGTGCAGCAAAGGCAGCCCGACGTCATCTCGACGATCTGGTCGTCGGTGTGTTCGATCAAGAACCCGTCGAGGCCGATCTCGCCGAATTCGTTGACGACGACGGCAGTATCGCCGAACCGGGGATCGTTCAGAATTTGCGTAAGTAGCGTCGATTTCCCGCTACCGAGGAAGCCAGTCAGAAGAGTGACAGGGATAATGCCCATACCAAATCTTGCTACGTCTCTGTCAACATCGCGGCGGCGCCACCAACCTGGATCCGACCGCTTGGTCGCGACGTTAGTTGATACGGCCTAGGCAAGAAACCCTACCCCCTGCGGTTGACGATATGCGGACGGTCAGGTTGAAGGCGAGTGATACCCACTCAGACATTGACCCACGGTTCCGGTGAAGTGACCGTCCATTTGTTGAGACAGAGCAAGAGCCGAGTCTGGCCGGTTCCCTCGATGGGTGGAGAGCGGTGGACAATTCCGCTGCTGGGACCGGCGGCACGACCCTTGAAGATGGCGACGTCATAGAGCCCGAACCTTTCCAGCGGCCCCTCGAACTGTTTCTGTTCCTGTAAGGCCTGGTCGGCGTAGGCCGGCTGTACCCACTCTGTTGCCGGCCCGAGATAGGTCGTCAGAAGGCGCGCCTCCACGTTGTCGCGGTGGAATCTCCAGCACGCATCGTGGCTGACTCTTTCCAGCCGCACGTCGACGAGTTCACTCCCGGTAATGTCGGCAAACCCACGGACGAGCTGATGAACGTCTTCGACCAACAGGTCACGCATGTTGCCCGAGGGCATTTCGCACTCGTCGAGCAACGGTTCGAGAGCGCGCCGGAAGTCGCGGGGTTCAATGAGCACCCGCAGGTCAGGGAGATTCCAGGCGTCGATCTTGTCGAGCCATTCTCGGAAACACGGTGGCAGGTCCCGTTGCCAGATCACCAGTTCCGTGCCTGGCTTACTGATTGCAGCGAGGCCGCTACGCGTGTCGCAGGGCTCAATACCGGACATCCGGGCGTCCGGGTGTCCCAAGAGTCTGGGATGTCTCGATCGCTGTGTTGGATTGGTCTAACAAATTACTTGCCTCAGTTAATGCCGATTTGAACGCGCGTGCCGCGCCGCCAAGCGACATCACTTTCGTGTGCTCTAATTCGTTACGTTATAACATTGCACACAACGGGTTCAATAACGACAATGCCGTGAGTTCTGTTCTCGCCGCAGGCCCAAAACGAGGGAATTCGGACGTGTTGGCTTACGTCTGCTTTCAGCAATAGGCCAACCTCTCGGCGAACGCCGCTGAACGTCACCCATTGGGATGCTCCCGTCCCGACCCTCACGGGCTTTGTCGACACCGCAACGGCACCAGCGGTCTTGCCAACTGGGCAAGTCTTTAGAGCGAGGCAAGCCCGCATCGAACAAGGTCAGGCGGTGAAAACCCGCGAATGAGAGCATGATCAACCGATCGGTTCGGACCGCCGTCTCCAGCGTCATGCACAGGCTACATAAATTGACCGGCCCGTACCAACGGGATAGGTATTTTAGTGCCGGTGGAATCAAGAACGCTCATGAGAGCGAGTCATTTCACCCCGTTCCGCAACGGGCCCCAGGCGGCCGGTTTCTCAGGCCGCGGTCAGCCGGCCGGTTCCCGGCCTTGGGCGAGGGTCGGTATTTCCCCGCGAAGGAACACCCGGGACGGTTCCGTCGCCGCCAGGCCGACATGGACCATGGCCCGAGCCAGGGCCGCGTCGGTGACGCCGAGAAAGGGGAACATCGTCATCAGGGGGCCGGCGATGGGGAAGAAGAGGCGGTAGCTGAGGCCCTCGGGGCGGCGCCGGCCGGTCGGGTGGATATAGCCGGGGCGGAACACGTATTGTCGGGGGAAGGGCGTTTCCGAGAGCAGGCGTTCGGCCCGGCCCTTGGCGCGGGCAAACAGGATCGGGCTCTTCTCTGTGGGGTCGGCGCCGCTGGCCCCGAACAGCACGAAGGTGGCGCCGGGGCTGGCGCGGGACAACACATCGGTGAGTGCCTTCTGAACGTCGCAGGTGATCTCGAAGAAGGCCTCTTTCGACACCCGGCCGGTGTAGACGCCGAGGCAATAAAAACAGACGTCGATGCCGACGAGGTCGCCTTCAAGGCCGGAGAAGTCGAGGAAATCCACGTGGACGACCTCGCGGAGCTTGCCGTTGCGGATGTCCCCGGCGCGCCTGGTAATGGAAAGGACCCGCTCGACATCCGGGCGCGCCAGCAGACCCTCGAGAACCCAGTTGCCGACCATGCCGGTGGCGCCGGTGATGAGGGCTGATTTGCCCGATGGGGCGGTCACCTGACGGGTCTCATGGGATGCTTCTCCCCTCGCTTACCTACGGACCGGCTCATTTCCCGGTGACGCCCGATTGGCAGCGGGCGCGGATTTCGGCGAGCAAACCGTCGCGGTCGTGCTCGATGCGGTCGATCAGTTTGCGCCTGGCCGCCGTCAAGCGCCTCTGGCCGCCGCTCCAGCGGATGATCTCGAGGAGCGCCGGCGCCAGCCCCAGACCCTTCTCGGTCAGCCGGTAGAGATTGCTGCGGCGGTTGTCCGGGTCGCGGGTCCTGGTGACGATCCCCGCCGCCTCCAAATGCTGCAGGCGTTCGGCGAGCACGTTGGTGGCGATGCCTTCGCCGGCGGCCAGGAATTCGCCGTAGGTCTGCTTGCCGTAGAGCATCATGTCGCGCAGCAACAGAAGGGTCCAACGGTCGCCGAGGAGGTCGACGGCGTGCGCGACGAGGCAGCCGCTTTCGTGCTTCTTGGATCGGGCGTGCTTCATGGTCCGCGTGGTCATGCGCCAGTTTAGAATTTTAACTTGCTAAAAACAAGCAATATGACTAGATTACGAATACTTGCAAAAAACAAGCTTTTCCGTCCGCCGATGCGGCTGACGGCATCGACTGAAGGGATCGGCAAAATGACAGGCTATTTCGAAGCGTTGGATCGTAGTGTCGAAAAGCTGAACCCTCAGGAACCCGAGGGTCCACCGCGTTTGACGGTCGCCGGCACCAGCGCGGCGCGCCGACGCGGGCGATATCTTCGGGGACAGGCCTTCCGGTTCGCCATCGCGGCTATTCTCGACGTGCTGGGCAAGGCTGTTGCCGGGTTGTCGGCAGGTCACTTCCGGTCGTCCTGGTATCCGTGGCGACGGCCCGGCGGCGCTTATGGTCTCACGCTGCCGCTGTCCCCGCCCTGAACCGCGCCTCGGCGTCGCGGAAGGCGGCGCGGGTATCCTCGACGTTCCACGGCGCTTCGATGAGGGTCTCATGGTCCCATTGGCTGCGCGGCACCGGTGGATCGAAGAAGTTGCCGGAATAGACGTGCAGCGCCGCGGTCAGCTTGGCGATGGGGTTGGCCACCGAATGGATGATGTCGGGACCCAGCGACGCCACCTGGCCGGGCCCTAGGCTGTCGGCGCCGGCCGCTTCGATCGCCGGACCGGATCCCGGGTCCGTCCCCTTGATGCGGCGCCAGAACAGATTGTCTTCGCGCCCGCCGTAGATGCCGATGGCGGCGGCCATGTTGTGGTTGTGCGGGATCAGGGTCATGTAAGGCGCCCAGATGAAGTTGATGACCGTCATGTCGTCGCCCTGGTAGAGGGCGAAGACGCCGGCCTCGGTCGGTTCGCCCAGTTCGGCGACGATGGCGGCCGGGTCGGAAATGGCTTCGGCGACCAACGCGCGCACCGCCTGCTGGCTCTCGCCGACGGCTTTCCTGCAGTCTTTCAGAAAACGGTCCTTGTCGAACATCCTTGGTCCCTCCAGCCTTCGTCCGACGCCCGTCGCCGGCCCCGGGCGAGTGTAACGCGTTGGTCCGAGCGGCTCTACACCAGCTTAACGCCCCGCTTGCCGCCTTCATTTGACCAATCGTTCCAAAAATGAAAAGATGAACCTGAGGGGGAGCCATGCCCTGGGAAAAGAGCTACGATGAGACGGAGGTCCTGGAGCGTGCCATGCACGCATTTTGGGCACATGGGTACGAAGCGACCTCCATGAACCACCTGGTCGCCGCCACCGGAATCAACCGGGGCAGCATCTACGCCGCCTTCGACGGTAAACGGGCGTTGTTCCTGCGCGCACTCAAACATTACGACAAGGTTCACCGCGCCGATCACCTGGCCCGCATCGCCGACAGCCACGGGCCGAAGGACGCCATCCTCGTGGCCTTCGAGGGTGCCGCCGCCCAGACCGGCGGCGCCGGCAGACCCGGCGGCTGCCTTGTCGTCAACACCGTGCTCGAACTGTCGCCGCACGACCCCGAGGTCCGTGATCTGGTGGACCGATCCCTGCGCGACGTGGAGGATTTCTTCTTCGAACGGATCGAGGCCGCAAAGACGGACGGGAGCCTACACCCAACGACGGCGGCACGGGAAACGGCGCAGGCCCTGCTCGGTCTGTTCCTCGGGCTCAGGGTATTGACCCGCGGCAAGCGGCGGACCGACGCCGCCCAGGCCATCGTGCGCCAGGCCCGGGCGCTGCTCGAATAATTTTTTTGGTCATTTTGGAACGATCGTTCAAAACAAAGCAACCAGTGAGAAAGCAGAGGAGGAAACCATCATGAGCGTCTCATATGTGGAACGCGATCAGGCCAATGCCTAGACCCTGGCCTTCTACGACAAGGCGGAGGACCGCTTTCAGGCGCTTCTCAACATCTTCAAGGTGTTCGGCCACCAGCCCGAATACGGCACCGTCTTTACCGACATGATCATGGCCATCCTCAAGGACGGGGTCATCGACTGGAAGACCAAGGAACTCTTGATCCTCAAGGCGACCCAGCGCAACCAATGCCAATACTGCGTCGTCCAGCACGAACGCGTTTCCAACATGCTCGGTATCGAGGACGCCAAGATCGCCGACATCGACGGCGACAAATACAGGACCAGCGAACATTACACCGAGGGTGAGAAGGCGCTCCTCGATCTCACGGTGCAGATCGGCGAGGACGCCAACAACGTCTCGGATGAGCTCTGGCGGCGCCTGCACGCCCATTGGAGCGAACCGGAGATCGTCGATGCGGTGTTCGTCATCACCATCTATATCGCCGTTTCCAAGTTCGGCGATGCGCTCGGCGTCGAGTTGGAGTCCATGTTCGACGGCGTCACACCCATCCTCCGCGTCGAACACTGAGCGCGGGCCGGTTGCTGAAGGTCTATGGGGAGGTGGGAGGAGCGAGATCCGGCGGGTGGGACTTGAAGCGGCTCAGCACATGATCTGGGGAGGAAGATCGTTCGTTTGACAGGGCTTCTCCGCCGGGTCTCGCTTGACTAAAACCCTACCACCCTGGGCGCTCCTTTTCTGCTGTCCGGAAGTATACTTGGGAGGGGCAAAAGTATGGGGGATGGGTATCCCCGAGCGATGGCCCGGAAGCACAAAACCGTAGCCGTCCGGCGTCAACATTTGGCATCCTGTCACTGGCCAAGTCATCGGCCAGGTCATCAGCCATGCGACCGGGACAGGGGAGCCGCTCATGCGGACCGATGCGACCAACGAAGCGGAACAACTCGATTGGTTGGTTCGCGAGCTGCGGTCCGACATGCGAAAGCTGCCGAAACGCCGACAGCTGACCGGCGCCGCCCGCCACGCCCAGGAGCTGTTCGAGACCAACGCGGCCCGCCTGCCGTCCGGCCACCTCGCCTGCGGTGCCGGCTGCGCCAGCTGCTGCAACGCCCATGTCGGAGTCGAGATGGCGGAGGCCTTCGTCATCCTCGAGTACCTGCGTCGAACCCGCTCGGACGACACGGTCGACGACCTGCTGGCCAGGACCGCAGCGCGCGCCTCTGAGGTCGCTGGTCTCGACCCGGCGACCCGCTGGGCGGCCCGGGTTCCCTGCATCTTCCTCGACCCGGACGCCGGTACCTGCACCATCTATGAGGCGCGGCCCCTGGCCTGTCGCGGCTACAACAGCACCAACCGGGATGCCTGCGAGGCGATGGCGGCATCGGGCGACACGAAAGATGGAATTCCGGCCGACGGCGAACGCCTCGGCCGTTCCCGGTTGCTGCGCCAGGCCCTGGCTCGGGTCACGGCGCTGAGCGTCGGCAGCGAAGCGGCGGCCGAGCATTTCGAGCTGCACACGGCCGTCACCGGCGCCGCCGAAGCCGGCGAGGCGCTCGCCTGGCAGCGAAAAATGCGCGGCAAGACAAAGGGGTAACCGGCCTCATCATAAAACCGTGGCGGGAGACCCCGTAAATCTGGCATCCTGTCGGCAAGCCCCCCGGCACCAAGGCGGGGGCAGCGAAACAAGGAGGACCTGAGAATGACCGAATCGACAACAACCAATTACACGGACGAACAGATCAAGGCGCTGCTGGCGCAGAAACTGCGCGACAGTTCGCCGGAGGACTTCCTGCAGGTCGTCGAGCAGGAAAAGGAAATCGTCAAGAAGGTCAAGGAGACCTCGGCGTTCTCCAAGGAAGTGACCAAGGTGCTGCTGTTCATGAGCCTGATGAAGGACTATGCGAAACGCGACTACACCGACGTTTCCGCCACGACCGTCGTCGCCGTCGGTTTCGGCCTCGCCTACCTGATCTCGCCCATCGACCTGATCCCCGACTTCGCGCCGGGCGGCATCGGCTTCGTCGACGATATCATTCTCCTCGGCCTCGTCTGGCTCCTGGTCCGCGACGAGATCAAGCCCTATGTCGCCTGGAAGGCCAAACAGGACCCGCGCTACAACGACGTGCGCATCGAGCTTTACGGCGCCTGAGCCCTACCGCCGCGGTCTTTCGGCAGAGGACCGCCCGGGCAGTGAGGACAGCATGAGCGGACCGGCCGACAAACCGGACCTGACCGACGAGAAGATCAAGCAGCTGTTGGCCGAGAAGCTCGCCGCCGGCGTTCCCGAGGAATACCTGCCCGTCGTCGAGCAGGAGAAGGCGATCGTCACCAAGGTCCGAGGCCAGTCGGTCCTGGTCAACGAGGTGACCAAGGTGCTGTTGTTCCTGGCCCTGATGAAGGATTACGCCAAGGGCGATTACCGGGAGGTGTACCCGAAGACCATCGTCGCCGTCGGCTTCGGGCTGACCTATCTGGTGTGGCCGCAGGACATCATCCCCGATTACCTGCCGGGCGGTTTCGTCGACGACGCCATCGTTCTCGGTATCGTCTGGCTGATGGTGCGAAAAGAGATCGAACCCTACGTCACCTGGAAGGCCGAGCAGGACCCGGAGTACGAAGGGGTGCGCCGCGAGCTTTACGGTGCGTGAGCGGCGGTTTGACCGGCCGCCTGACCGGCCGCGAGGGCTGCCCAAGACGCGTCGATGAAGGACCGCAAACCGTTACCGATCGAACCCGGCCTGGAGCCCGCTCCGGCCGCCGTCGCCGCCCTCGACGAAGGCGTGGCGCTTTGGAACGCGGGGCAGACGACGGCCGCCCTGACCCGCCTAGAGGCGGCGCAGAAGGCCGGCCCCTACGATTCGATCGTCCACTACTGGTCGGCCCTGTGTCACAAGGCGCTCGGCTTCCGCCGCAAGGCCCGGCGCGACATCGAAACCCTGCTCGCTGTCGAACCTCACAAGGTGGAAGCCCTTTGCGTCCGCGACAACCTAGACGCCGAGGCCGACCGCCGCCGCCGCCGGGGTCGTTCGGGAAAACGAATCCTGTTTCACCTGAACCGGCCTTTCCACTATGGATTGCTGCGCCCCCTGTTTGACCGCTTGCGCCGCGACCATGTCGTCCTGTTGTCGAAGGAACCGCCGGAATTCATCGCTTTCCGGCCGGACGTGACGGTCATCTGCGATGCCCAGGCGGCGAACCTCAGGAAACTCATGGGCGAAACAACCATCGTCAACGTCTGTCACGGCGTCGGCGTCGATACCGGCTTCGCTGCCCGCGGCACCGCGGCCGCGGACTTCATCTGTGTCAGCGGCCCGGCCGAGGGGGCGCAGCTCCGTCAACTCACCGGGTTGCCCGACGAGCGCATCTGGATCACCGGGTTCATCGACACCGACCTCCTGTTCCGGGGCGACAAACCGGCGCTCCCGATCGTTCTGCCGGCCGCCGTCAAGACCCTGCTCTACGCGCCCCATTTCCGGCCCGAGTACTCCTCCGTGCCGATGGTGCAGAGCGACATGACGCGGCTCTTAACCGGGGACCGGGACGACATCCATGTGATCACGCGTCCGCACCCGCGGATCTTGGAGTCCGGCGGTGAATGGCTCGAATGGTTCCGCGACAACGACCGGCGACACCCGAATTTCCACCTGATCGAGGCCATGGACTTCGCCCTGTCGGCCCTGATGCCCGCCGCCGACGTCCTGGTCTCCGATGTCTCGAGCAGTGCCTTCCAGTTCCTCGCCCTCGACCGGCCGATCGTTCTCGTCGACAATCCGGCCCGCCTTGGGTCCGACGGCGGGGCCGACCCGCTGGCCATCAGAAACGCCTGGCGTGACGTCGGCGAGGATATCGGCGACGTTTCGCAACTGGGGGATGCCGTTGGCCGCGCCCTCGATGGTCCGGATCGTTTCGCCGAGGCCCGCGCGCGACGCCGCGGCGAACTGTTCGGCGACCTCACCGACGGCCGCGCCGCCGAGCGCATCGCCGAGCGGATCGCGAGCTTGTGATGCCGCGTCCGTCCCGCGGAGCCATTTCCTGTTCTTGCTCAAATTCCCGTGGCTGCGGCGACCGACAGCTGAAGGCCCGAACCGGCGATTGGAGGACGGCCCTCCACCTGCTGCAGGAATCGAAGGCCCTTCAATCTTTGGTTTTTCAGGAATGAAATGCGAACCTCGAGCCGCCGTCGTCTCGTCACGGCGGATTCCCCCGAAAGTTCGCCCCGGATATTCGCCTCCATGCCCTCGATTTCAGCCAAGATGCGTTTCAGGGTCGCAACATCTTCGGCCGAACGCGCCCACTCGGGATCCATGAGGAGGTGCAATGATCCGAGAATGCTCATTTCGTTTTACCAAGTCCGTACGATCGGTCCGTCGAATGCGATCGATCGGCGGAGATGGTTTGCAGGCTCCGTTCGATCCTCTCCAGTTCCTTCTTGGTGCCGTAAAGCCGAATGTCCCGTTCAAGCTTCTCGATCCGGGAGGCCGCATCGCCGATACCGAGTATTCCGCGCATGACCGCAAAGAAACTGGGCGTTTCGAGGTAGATGTGTTCCATCATTTCGATGTCGGATAGTTCCAGGACACTTTCCGCTTTCATCATTCCTGCCAATCCTTCTTCGGGGGCACCGTTCTTGGCAATTGCCGGGTGCGCTATCGCGGGAAACCCGAGGACGTTGCGAACAACGAGGTTGGGGGTTCCATCCAGCTTTGCCCGGCAAAGAAGGTCACAGGACCATGTCAACGGTTTGGCTTTTTTAAGAACTTTTTGTTACGTCCGGACATCTGGCGAGCCGTTCATGCCACAATCCACGAATTCCGGAAGCCATAGCCGATCCAGAGCAACGGCGCGGACACGTCCACAGGTCCGGCACGCGGCGCGGTGCCCAACACATCACCGGTTTGAAGGGCGCGCGAGGCCTCGGGTCATCTATTCGTCCGTGCCCGCCCCGATCGTCCGCGGCATGCGGCCGACCCAATCGATGTCGTGGCCGGGGATGATCGTGGCACCGCCGTCGCGCAGCCGGCGCAGGCGCTCGAGGCTGCGGCCCTGTTCCTCGAGGTCATGGCCGAAGGTGGGCAATACGCCCGTATCGAGCGTCCGCGCGAAATAGCAGCAATCGGCGCAGAGAACGGCCTCACGCCCGTCGGCCAGGCGCACCCTGAGGCTTTGGTGACCGGCCGTGTGGCCCGGCGTCGGCATACAGACGACGGCGCCGTCACCGAACAGATCGTGTTCGCCGTCGACCCGTAGGATCGGATGCCCGAGGTCGAAGTCCTCTCGGGGGTGAAGCGTGTCACCTGCCGCCGCGGCGAGACCTGCCTCCCACTCACGGCGCTGGATGACCAATGTGGCGTTGGGGATCAGGGCGAGGCCGCCGACGTGGTCGAAATGGAGATGCGAGACGACGACGAAATCGACCCGTCCCGGGTCCTGGTCGTGGCCCTCCAACTGCGCGTCGACGCGCTCACCGTCGCCAAGGTCGATGGCCAGGAAAGCCTCGATGCGCCGCGTCCGGTCCGATCCGTCGATGAAGGACGCCGGCATGCCGGTATCGAAGAGCACCGTGCCTTTTGGATGGCGTACCAGCCAGGCGCTGACCGGCAGGGTCACCGAGCCCGCGGCACCGCTCTCGAACATGGCGAGATCGCCGGTCAGCCTGCCACAGTCGAGCCAGGTGATGGTGGTCATGGCGCCGAGCCTATCGGGCCCAGCTGCGCGGCGTCAAATCGCACCGGCCACATGTCGGCTCGTCGCTCCAGGTGGGCGTTGACTGATTGGCAACGGAATGTGGCTGTCATCGAGGCCGGCGATGGATCGCCGGGATCAGGCCCGTCGCGGTAATGGGTCCGGTTTACAAACGGCGAACACCTTCCTGACCTCTTCGGCATCCGCATTGTGCTCTTCGACGGTCAGGATTTGCGTGACGCTCGATCCATCGCTGGAGAACGGGAGTCGGACCATCGTATGCGTGTATGTGGAACCGCTGCGGGTTGGTATCTCGTTGAGAAAGACACAAGGGTGCCGGCGCTCTATCGTGATCAGGTGCTGAGCAACGCAGGATTCCTTGAAGCCTCGGGGCAATATGGCGTCCGTGGTCTTGCCCGTTAGTTCGAAGGCATGAAGGTTGACCAATCCTGTTCCGAAAAACCGGAACGTGAAAGGTGGCGTGCCGTTTCCGGTATCGATGACGTTGGACATCGGTGCAAGCGCAACCGGGATCTCGAGCAGCACGTCCACTTTCCATGCGGGTGCGAATTTGTCGCCGCGCCGGTTTTGCCAGAACCGGATGGCATCCAGCAGAGCACCCGGCTTGAGCGCATCCAGGGTGCCCTCGGTCCAGAAAAACCGCACTTGCCGCGCTTCGTCCACTGCTCCTCCCGGATCCCGCCGCGAACCGCCGCAAAAAATCTATCGCGATGTGCCAACTAGAGCATCGGGCGTTTAATCTGCAACGTATCCTGCATCTATGAGGTAGTTCCAACATTCCTGGGGATCGAAGAGGGCGCAAATGTCGCCGACGGCGCGCCAGAGGGCGTCATAGGTGCGTGCTTTGGCTTTTCGCAGCAGGGTTTTG
>Ga0209680_1000282_pt1 | contig 13400 bp, 6 predicted proteins | sample WorMetLIZISLAND1_FD_187413 | JGI IMG/M metagenome (GOLD analysis project Ga0209680, IMG submission 187413) | Marine gutless worms symbiont microbial communities from Max Planck institute for Marine Microbiology, Germany - Olavius loisae LIZARD... ... | reverse complement strand
GTTCCGCAGAACGCGCTATCGATCAGATCGATCGATCATTGCTGGTTTTTTTGCGCGCTTTTTGAATCACCTTGAATTTTCTTTGTTACTAGTTTTGCGTTCGAGTTGCGAGCGATTCGGAGTAGCCATCTTGTTTCGTACAAGATCGATGGCAACTCCATTTGATCCCTGCGGGGAACTTCCTCCTCCGGGAGGCACTGCGTCGAAGGCGTCGACGAGCGAGGGCGACTACGAGGTCGCAAGTGCGAGTGCGAGCGAATCGACTTCCGACCTACGCCTGCAGCTGAAGGCGATGTTGGCTATGAGCAAGATTGCTCCCGATGAGCTGCGCTCGCTGATCCAGGATGCCGCCAAGGAGGCGGCGGTCGACCAACACCGAGACGTCGAACCGTCGAGTGAGTCAGATGATGCTGCGTCGTCTGTCGGATCAGCGACCGACCACGACGACGACATGGACACCGACGGTGACGGTAACAATGGTAACTGTGCCGGCGCAGGTAACGCCGGTACCGACGGTTATAGTACCGTAAAGCGGAAGCGTGGTTCACGCCGCTTCAATGCTAGTAAGTCTAGTAAGTCAAGTAACGGCAGTTACGTGGAGCCGAAGAAAAAGTGCACGGAGAGTGCAGCAAACCAAGACCAAGACCGTGCCGTGCTTAATCGGAATGTTTATATTAAAGGTGTCGACTTCGACATCACAAAACACGTAACTAAACATCCTATTGCTTTTAAGCGCTCGTTGTGTCGTGTGATTGGTGACGTTGCAGAGGTGAAGCTGCTGAACGGCTGCCTGAGGGTCACGTGCCAGAACGAACGGCAGCGTCAACAACTCCTGGCCGCAACGGATCTGGACGGCAAGACGGTGGAAGTCACCGAACCATTCCGAGGAGCATCAGCTCCGAGAAAAGCCTCTGGATCTGGGCCGAGCACCCGCTCGGCCCGCGGTATAATCTTCGGTGTTTCCTCAGAATTAACAGAAGAGGAGATATGTGAAGAGGTTGACGCTGCTAGTGTTAGGCGCCTCAGTAAGTACGTAAGTGGTTCTCGGCAGGTAACCGAGAACGTGGTGATTACGTTTAAGGATGCAGCGTTACCTTCACACGTCACCCTAGGCTGTCTACGCCACAGAGTAAGGGAGTACGTACCGCTACCCCTCCGATGCCTTAAGTGTCAGGGGTTCGGCCACCACGCCGATCGTTGTACCCGTGGTGTTAGATGTGTCCGTTGCGGACAAGCGCACTCCTTGGATAATTGTCCTATCAAGGACAATCCGGAACGGGCCGTGTGTGTGAACTGCGGTGGTCATCACTCAGCTGCTTACAGAGGTTGCTCCAGGTATCAGCAGGTTAGCCAGGTGCTTAAGGTTGCCACTGTGAATAAGATTTCATATCGTGATGCACTCATTAAAGTTCGTGCTGATGTCGATGCTGTTGCAGATCCTGGACCACGCTCGACATCTACGCCGACACCTGCTCCATTGGAACAACGTCCACCGAGACCACCGCGAACACGACAACTGCCGCAGACCGCCAGCACCTCGGCTGCACCTCAGGCGACTACGACAAGAGCCACGGCACAGACAGCTCCACCACAGGCAGCTCATGGACCGGAACTCAGTGAGACTAGGACGGACATCTTCCACAAGCGTATACTCCATTACGTTATTTGCTTGTACGATGTGTTAATCGGCACTAGGCCGAAAGAATCTTTAACATTAGTTAGAAATAAAGCTTACAAGTATGCAGGGTTTATGTTTGGTACTTGTAACGGTAGTGCACCTTGCTTCATTGGAGGCTGTAGTAATAGGCACTTTACGTGCAATGTGTAACAGCATACAGTACTGTCTTTAGTTTTAGTTCAGTTTTAGTATAACCTAATAGATTAGTTAGTATTAAAGTCTCTGTTTCCATGGCAGGTTTAGTTAGTACAGGTCTTAGTATTTTACAGTGGAACTGCTGTGGTCTACTCGCTCATCACAATGAGCTTAGGCAGTTCCTATCTAGTAGCTCTGTCAGATACGATATCATCTGTCTTCAGGAAACCTTCCTGAAACCTGGTAAACAGTTTCATTTACAGGGTTACTCTACTGCACGTAAGGATAGATTAGACAGTAGGGGAGGTGGAGTGGTAACTTTAGTTAGAGATACAGTCAACTACGTAGAACTAGATACGAGTAGCATTGATCTAGAAATGATTACTATCAAGGTTAAAACAAACAACAGTTATGTGTATGTTGTTAACCTGTATATTGCACCTAACACTGAAGTAAATTGTAATACTGTAGCATCTGTGTTTAGTCCAAACACTATAGTGGTTGGGGATTTAAATAGTCACAACCCCATCTGGGGCTCCCCCCGTACCGATGATCGAGGCCTTATGATAGAAAATATTGTTAATGATAATAATTTCACTGTGTTAAATAACGGTCAACCCACTTACCTGCATTATGATGGAACCCGGACGCACTTGGATCTCTGTCTCGTCTGTCATACTCTTGCTACTAAGACTGTCTGGGATGTAATCGATAGCAATCTAGGCAGCGATCACTTCCCAACTGTCACTCTATTCAACGATATAGCTCTTTATGAGGATCCTGACAGATGCACTAGATTTAACCTGTCGAAGGCTGACTGGGCGTCATTCAAAAACAACGCTCGGGATCTGGTTACACCAGATCTTATTTCGGATACAAGCTCTGCCTCCGAGGCAGCTGAGCGCTTAACTCATGCAATTATCACATCGGCCGAACTAAGTATACCTAAGCAGAAAGCCCGTTTAAACAGTAAATTTAAACCTCTGCCCTACTGGAGTGAGAAGTGTAGAAAAGCAATAAAAGATCGTAATAAAGCTAGAAATGTAATGTGTAGAAATAAAACAGTTGACAGTTGTATAAACTATAGAAAGCTAAAAGGTAAAGCACAATATGTAATTAAAAGTGCTGCAAGAGATCACTGGCAGGACTACTGCTCCACTCTTAATAGCTCTACAAAGCTATCGTCTGTGTGGCGTATGGCTAAAAAAATGAGTGGTACACATAATAGTTATAAAATTAAAAATCTCTCTCATAATGGTAGCACAGTAGAAACAGATCAGGATAAAGCTGAGCTGTTTGCTAAAACATTCTCTGAAGTAAGTAGTAACAGTAACTATTCCGCAGAGTTTCAGCTTCATAAGAATAATATAGAAAATAACTTTAGTTATCTCTTCGATAACACACCAGCTGATACTGTTAGCAGTAATGGTAGTAATAACACTTTAAAAGCTGTAAACGAGCCGTTTGATATGCATGAGTTAAAGCGTGTGATCCGGGAGACCAAAAAGAACTCTGCTCCCGGTATTGATCAGATTAGCTATGAGATGTTGCAGAAACTACCCAAAACCTCTCTCAAAACAACACTGCAACTCTATAATCATATTTGGACTAAAAATGACTTCCCAGTCAGCTGGCGACACTCCATAGTCAATCCTGTACTTAAGGCAGGAAAAGATCCTAGTAGCACTTCATCTTACCGGCCGATCAGTCTCACTTCCACACTCTGTAAAGTCTTGGAGAAGCTAGTCACAAACCGTCTCACCTATCATGTGGAGAAGAATAACATCTTAAATAATCTCCAGTGTGGCTTCAGGAAGGGACGTAGTACAATCGACCACATCATACGCTTGCAGGATACAATACATAAGTACAATAACAATAAGGGATTTACTGTAGCAGTCTTCTTAGACTTCACTTCTGCTTTCGATATGATGTGGCGATCGGGTCTACTCATCAAGCTAAGATCTTATGGCATCACTGGTAATGTCTTTAACTTTATACGTAATTTTCTCACAGATCGTACTCTTCAAGTTAAAGTAGGTGGCTGTCTATCCAGTAGTTACTCTGTGGTCAACGGCACAGCACAGGGTTCCATCATTTCTCCACTGTTATTCCTCTTAATGATAAATGATTTGCCAGCTGCACTGACTGATGTTGAATGTTCTCTGTTTGCAGATGACAGCTGTATCTATAAATCAGGATCTAACCTACCCCATCTAGTTAATAAAATACAAGAAAACTTAAACTACATCTCCGAATGGTGTAATCAATGGGGTTTTAAAATTAGCCTAGATAAAACAATAGCGGTGGCTTTTACGCATAAAAGAGATAATAACATTTCACTACACATCAATAAAAATCCCATTAAAGTAGAAAATAAAGCTAAGTTTCTAGGTCTTATATTCGATTCCAGGCTCACCTGGAACGATCATATAAAATATACAGTAGATAAATGTAACAAACGTCTTAACCTCATGCGAGCTGTCGCTGGAAATGCATGGGGAGCATCCAAGAAAACTCTCCTATTAATCTACAGATCTCTAATCCGATCCATTATCGAATATGGATCTATAGCTTACGATTCTGCAGCAGATCGTATTAAACGTAAATTAGATATGGTACACCACAAGGCTCTACGTATTGCTTGTGGGGCCTTCCCTAGCACCCCAGTGGCCGCACTGGAGGTGGAATGTGGAGAGCTTCCGCTTGCTTTACGTCGGAGCCAAGCACAACACAAATACGCACTAAAAGTCATCAACACCGCACAGCATCCAGCCAAAAGTATAACTAGTTTCCATTGGACTGTCCTCTCTTCTAAGTTCACTCCAAATAAAGCACCATTCTACACAAAAACAAATCGCTACTTAAACCAAAGCAGAGACAATTTTATTGCAGTTCCAAAAATCCCGGAAAATCCACCTTGGCTCTTAAAGCCGTGTAATATCGATATCGATTTAACTAAACTCGGCAGGAAGGATGAGAATCCTGAACTGCTCCGTAATCTAGCCTTGGGCAAGATTGATTTTTACCACGATACCACCCAAATTTTCACAGATGGATCTAAAACTATCGATCACAAAGTTTCTGCAGCTTTTTTCGTTCCAGAGCAAAAGGTTGAATATAGTGTGAGACTCACGGACAAGGTCACAATATTTGCTGCAGAACTGACTGCTATAAAATTGTCTCTGCGGTGGGCTATCACTACTGCGCACCAAAACATAACAATCTTCAGTGATTCACTCAGCGCACTACAAGCTATAGACTCTGGTAAAACACACAACAGACCTAACCTTCTCCTGGAGGTTCAGGAACTCATAACACAGCACGCACATAGCATCACCATGGTGTGGCTTCCCAGCCACTTAGGTATAAAAGGCAACGAGGCAGCAGACAGGCTAGCCAACTCAGCCACGTCCCATAGCAGTGTTGACATAGACATCGGCTTTGAGCTATCAGAATCTTACCAGCAGGTCGATAATCACATCATGGATATATGGCAGGATAGATGGTCCAAGGTCACAAAGGCTCTACATTATCATGAGATAGTGGGTACAGTTTCCAGTAAGGTAAAATACACTCACACATCACGCAGAAAAGAGGTCATCATCACACGTCTACGGCTTGGTAAGTGCCGTCTAAACCATTACCTATATGAAATGAGCAAACACCATGATGGTTTTTGTTCAGTGTGCCAGGTACCTGAGACCATCAGTCACTTCCTGTTAGAATGTCCAACTGGTGAAACCTGTTCTGCTGTTCTGGAAGCCTGTAAAAATCTACAACTCACTCCAACACTTCACAACATACTAAACAACACTCAGATCCACAACATCATTCTAACTTCACTACACAGGCCAATATAATCATCACTATCACATTAGCCTAGTATTGTTTTTATCCTACTCAAAAAAATAAAAACAGTTTACTAACAACAATAATTTAAATATTAGGTAAAATTAAGAGCCGTTTTGTTTGTCGTGGACGTTCGGTCTCCCTAGGCAGATCCGCTTCTACTCCAGTTCCAGTTCTACAGTGACTACATCCAGACCGTCGCTCATCATCACAGCCATGTACAGCGACGTTAAACCCACATACCTGACCTGAACGCGCTATCTCTATCGTTGCTGACTGCATTTCGTCTCGCAACTCGAACGCAAAACTAGCCTTAGCCTCTGGATCTGGGCCGAGCACCCGCTCGGCCCGCGGTATAATCTTCGGTGTTTCCTCAGAATTAACAGAAGAGGAGATATGTGAAGAGGTTGACGCTGCTAGTGTTAGGCGCCTCAGTAAGTACGTAAGTGGTTCTCGGCAGGTAACCGAGAACGTGGTGATTACGTTTAAGGATGCAGCGTTACCTTCACACGTCACCCTAGGCTGTCTACGCCACAGAGTAAGGGAGTACGTACCGCTACCCCTCCGATGCCTTAAGTGTCAGGGGTTCGGCCACCACGCCGATCGTTGTACCCGTGGTGTTAGATGTGTCCGTTGCGGACAAGCGCACTCCTTGGATAATTGTCCTATCAAGGACAATCCGGAACGGGCCGTGTGTGTGAACTGCGGTGGTCATCACTCAGCTGCTTACAGAGGTTGCTCCAGGTATCAGCAGGTTAGCCAGGTGCTTAAGGTTGCCACTGTGAATAAGATTTCATATCGTGATGCACTCATTAAAGTTCGTGCTGATGTCGATGCTGTTGCAGATCCTGGACCACGCTCGACATCTACGCCGACACCTGCTCCATTGGAACAACGTCCACCGAGACCACCGCGAACACGACAACTGCCGCAGACCGCCAGCACCTCGGCTGCACCTCAGGCGACTACGACAAGAGCCACGGCACAGACAGCTCCACCACAGGCAGCTCATGGACCGGAACTCAGTGAGACTAGGACGGACATCTTCCACAAGCGTATACTCCATTACGTTATTTGCTTGTACGATGTGTTAATCGGCACTAGGCCGAAAGAATCTTTAACATTAGTTAGAAATAAAGCTTACAAGTATGCAGGGTTTATGTTTGGTACTTGTAACGGTAGTGCACCTTGCTTCATTGGAGGCTGTAGTAATAGGCACTTTACGTGCAATGTGTAACAGCATACAGTACTGTCTTTAGTTTTAGTTCAGTTTTAGTATAACCTAATAGATTAGTTAGTATTAAAGTCTCTGTTTCCATGGCAGGTTTAGTTAGTACAGGTCTTAGTATTTTACAGTGGAACTGCTGTGGTCTACTCGCTCATCACAATGAGCTTAGGCAGTTCCTATCTAGTAGCTCTGTCAGATACGATATCATCTGTCTTCAGGAAACCTTCCTGAAACCTGGTAAACAGTTTCATTTACAGGGTTACTCTACTGCACGTAAGGATAGATTAGACAGTAGGGGAGGTGGAGTGGTAACTTTAGTTAGAGATACAGTCAACTACGTAGAACTAGATACGAGTAGCATTGATCTAGAAATGATTACTATCAAGGTTAAAACAAACAACAGTTATGTGTATGTTGTTAACCTGTATATTGCACCTAACACTGAAGTAAATTGTAATACTGTAGCATCTGTGTTTAGTCCAAACACTATAGTGGTTGGGGATTTAAATAGTCACAACCCCATCTGGGGCTCCCCCCGTACCGATGATCGAGGCCTTATGATAGAAAATATTGTTAATGATAATAATTTCACTGTGTTAAATAACGGTCAACCCACTTACCTGCATTATGATGGAACCCGGACGCACTTGGATCTCTGTCTCGTCTGTCATACTCTTGCTACTAAGACTGTCTGGGATGTAATCGATAGCAATCTAGGCAGCGATCACTTCCCAACTGTCACTCTATTCAACGATATAGCTCTTTATGAGGATCCTGACAGATGCACTAGATTTAACCTGTCGAAGGCTGACTGGGCGTCATTCAAAAACAACGCTCGGGATCTGGTTACACCAGATCTTATTTCGGATACAAGCTCTGCCTCCGAGGCAGCTGAGCGCTTAACTCATGCAATTATCACATCGGCCGAACTAAGTATACCTAAGCAGAAAGCCCGTTTAAACAGTAAATTTAAACCTCTGCCCTACTGGAGTGAGAAGTGTAGAAAAGCAATAAAAGATCGTAATAAAGCTAGAAATGTAATGTGTAGAAATAAAACAGTTGACAGTTGTATAAACTATAGAAAGCTAAAAGGTAAAGCACAATATGTAATTAAAAGTGCTGCAAGAGATCACTGGCAGGACTACTGCTCCACTCTTAATAGCTCTACAAAGCTATCGTCTGTGTGGCGTATGGCTAAAAAAATGAGTGGTACACATAATAGTTATAAAATTAAAAATCTCTCTCATAATGGTAGCACAGTAGAAACAGATCAGGATAAAGCTGAGCTGTTTGCTAAAACATTCTCTGAAGTAAGTAGTAACAGTAACTATTCCGCAGAGTTTCAGCTTCATAAGAATAATATAGAAAATAACTTTAGTTATCTCTTCGATAACACACCAGCTGATACTGTTAGCAGTAATGGTAGTAATAACACTTTAAAAGCTGTAAACGAGCCGTTTGATATGCATGAGTTAAAGCGTGTGATCCGGGAGACCAAAAAGAACTCTGCTCCCGGTATTGATCAGATTAGCTATGAGATGTTGCAGAAACTACCCAAAACCTCTCTCAAAACAACACTGCAACTCTATAATCATATTTGGACTAAAAATGACTTCCCAGTCAGCTGGCGACACTCCATAGTCAATCCTGTACTTAAGGCAGGAAAAGATCCTAGTAGCACTTCATCTTACCGGCCGATCAGTCTCACTTCCACACTCTGTAAAGTCTTGGAGAAGCTAGTCACAAACCGTCTCACCTATCATGTGGAGAAGAATAACATCTTAAATAATCTCCAGTGTGGCTTCAGGAAGGGACGTAGTACAATCGACCACATCATACGCTTGCAGGATACAATACATAAGTACAATAACAATAAGGGATTTACTGTAGCAGTCTTCTTAGACTTCACTTCTGCTTTCGATATGATGTGGCGATCGGGTCTACTCATCAAGCTAAGATCTTATGGCATCACTGGTAATGTCTTTAACTTTATACGTAATTTTCTCACAGATCGTACTCTTCAAGTTAAAGTAGGTGGCTGTCTATCCAGTAGTTACTCTGTGGTCAACGGCACAGCACAGGGTTCCATCATTTCTCCACTGTTATTCCTCTTAATGATAAATGATTTGCCAGCTGCACTGACTGATGTTGAATGTTCTCTGTTTGCAGATGACAGCTGTATCTATAAATCAGGATCTAACCTACCCCATCTAGTTAATAAAATACAAGAAAACTTAAACTACATCTCCGAATGGTGTAATCAATGGGGTTTTAAAATTAGCCTAGATAAAACAATAGCGGTGGCTTTTACGCATAAAAGAGATAATAACATTTCACTACACATCAATAAAAATCCCATTAAAGTAGAAAATAAAGCTAAGTTTCTAGGTCTTATATTCGATTCCAGGCTCACCTGGAACGATCATATAAAATATACAGTAGATAAATGTAACAAACGTCTTAACCTCATGCGAGCTGTCGCTGGAAATGCATGGGGAGCATCCAAGAAAACTCTCCTATTAATCTACAGATCTCTAATCCGATCCATTATCGAATATGGATCTATAGCTTACGATTCTGCAGCAGATCGTATTAAACGTAAATTAGATATGGTACACCACAAGGCTCTACGTATTGCTTGTGGGGCCTTCCCTAGCACCCCAGTGGCCGCACTGGAGGTGGAATGTGGAGAGCTTCCGCTTGCTTTACGTCGGAGCCAAGCACAACACAAATACGCACTAAAAGTCATCAACACCGCACAGCATCCAGCCAAAAGTATAACTAGTTTCCATTGGACTGTCCTCTCTTCTAAGTTCACTCCAAATAAAGCACCATTCTACACAAAAACAAATCGCTACTTAAACCAAAGCAGAGACAATTTTATTGCAGTTCCAAAAATCCCGGAAAATCCACCTTGGCTCTTAAAGCCGTGTAATATCGATATCGATTTAACTAAACTCGGCAGGAAGGATGAGAATCCTGAACTGCTCCGTAATCTAGCCTTGGGCAAGATTGATTTTTACCACGATACCACCCAAATTTTCACAGATGGATCTAAAACTATCGATCACAAAGTTTCTGCAGCTTTTTTCGTTCCAGAGCAAAAGGTTGAATATAGTGTGAGACTCACGGACAAGGTCACAATATTTGCTGCAGAACTGACTGCTATAAAATTGTCTCTGCGGTGGGCTATCACTACTGCGCACCAAAACATAACAATCTTCAGTGATTCACTCAGCGCACTACAAGCTATAGACTCTGGTAAAACACACAACAGACCTAACCTTCTCCTGGAGGTTCAGGAACTCATAACACAGCACGCACATAGCATCACCATGGTGTGGCTTCCCAGCCACTTAGGTATAAAAGGCAACGAGGCAGCAGACAGGCTAGCCAACTCAGCCACGTCCCATAGCAGTGTTGACATAGACATCGGCTTTGAGCTATCAGAATCTTACCAGCAGGTCGATAATCACATCATGGATATATGGCAGGATAGATGGTCCAAGGTCACAAAGGCTCTACATTATCATGAGATAGTGGGTACAGTTTCCAGTAAGGTAAAATACACTCACACATCACGCAGAAAAGAGGTCATCATCACACGTCTACGGCTTGGTAAGTGCCGTCTAAACCATTACCTATATGAAATGAGCAAACACCATGATGGTTTTTGTTCAGTGTGCCAGGTACCTGAGACCATCAGTCACTTCCTGTTAGAATGTCCAACTGGTGAAACCTGTTCTGCTGTTCTGGAAGCCTGTAAAAATCTACAACTCACTCCAACACTTCACAACATACTAAACAACACTCAGATCCACAACATCATTCTAACTTCACTACACAGGCCAATATAATCATCACTATCACATTAGCCTAGTATTGTTTTTATCCTACTCAAAAAAATAAAAACAGTTTACTAACAACAATAATTTAAATATTAGGTAAAATTAAGAGCCGTTTTGTTTGTCGTGGACGTTCGGTCTCCCTAGGCAGATCCGCTTCTACTCCAGTTCCAGTTCTACAGTGACTACATCCAGACCGTCGCTCATCATCACAGCCATGTACAGCGACGTTAAACCCACATACCTGACCTGAACGCGCTATCTCTATCGTTGCTGACTGCATTTCGTCTCGTTCGATTCGATTCCAACGAATTACGACACAATGTCTGGACGCGGAAAGGGTGGCAAAGTCAAGGGAAAGGCGAAGAGCCGATCCAGTCGTGCCGGACTCCAGTTCCCGGTCGGTCGCATCCACCGTCTGCTGCGCAAAGGCAACTACGCCGAGCGAGTCGGTGCCGGAGCGCCCGTCTACTTGGCCGCCGTCATGGAGTACCTGGCCGCCGAGGTTCTCGAGCTGGCCGGTAACGCCGCTCGCGACAACAAGAAGACTCGCATCATCCCGCGTCACCTCCAGCTGGCCATCCGCAACGACGAGGAGCTGAACAAGCTGCTGTCGGGCGTCACGATCGCTCAGGGAGGCGTGCTGCCCAACATCCAGGCCGTCCTGCTGCCCAAGAAGACGCAGAAGGCCAGCTCCAAGTAGACGTCGCCGAACGTCAAACGACAAAACAAAACGGCTCTTTTCAGAGCCACCCACGTCTTCCCGAGGCAAAGGCAAACTAGCGTTCGCGGTGTCGTCTGTCCGTCGAAGTGTGACTTTTATTTTTTCTGCTTTTCTTCTCCTATATACGGCTTAGTCCGTTCTGTCTGTTACGTGTGTACTGTCGAACAATCGCGAATTGCGAATTAATTAGGCTGACGACGGACGTCGTAGTATATACATGTAGGCCTACGTGTACAGTATAGGCTGGCGCACAAAGAGTTTTTACTGAAAATTAGGTCAGATTAACCCTTTGACGCCCATTGCTGCCATGTGGGTACAGCTATAAAGCGTCCTGTGGCAGACCGGGTTAAGAAGTCATTCGTAATTTTTGACATCGGGGCACTGTGACGGCAGAGTGCCCGGATGTCAAAAATTACAAATGACGGCTTAATCTGCCATTTTCGAGCTTTAAGCGTCAATATCTGCATGGAAAACGGTAGCAGATACGGCCCGAGTTACTACTAATGAATGACCACTAGGAAGTCGCATGTGGACTTTCGATCGACGACTTTGGATGACCTTGGACCGCTCTATTATAAGTTACAACATTCGACATACAGTCACCTATAGTCAGTTGTTTATGTTCTATAAACAGTATACACACTATAGCTGGGCTGTATACACTACACGGCAACACCGACTATACGACGGGCAGACGCCGTTTTCGTCTGGAAGATGTGGGTGGCTCTGAAAAGAGCCGTTTTTGATGGATGGATCGGTCGTCTGTCTCTAAGCGCGTTCGCCGCGGATACGACGAGCCAGCTGGATGTCCTTGGGCATGATCGTCACTCGCTTGGCGTGGATGGCGCACAGGTTGGTGTCCTCGAACAGACCGACCAGGTAGGCCTCGCTGGCCTCCTGCAGGGCCATGACGGCCGAGCTCTGGAAGCGCAGGTCGGTCTTGAAGTCCTGAGCGATCTCGCGGACGAGGCGCTGGAAGGGCAGCTTGCGGATCAGCAGCTCGGTCGACTTCTGGTAGCGACGGATCTCGCGGAGAGCGACCGTTCCGGGCCTGTACCGATGCGGTTTCTTCACGCCGCCGGTCGCCGGAGCGCTCTTGCGGGCGGCCTTCGTGGCCAGCTGCTTCCTCGGCGCCTTTCCGCCGGTGGACTTGCGAGCAGTCTGCTTCGTACGTGCCATGACGAGGAACTATCACTGTCGAGTCGACGTGCAGAGAGAAGAAGAATGAATGAATCGACGAACGCGAGGCGCGTACATTTAAGCCGTCACTGCGTGCAGCCGGTCGTCGGGCCACGCTGATTGGTCGCTTTTCTGACGCCGTGATTGGTTACTTTCGATCCGCATTTGACGCGAAATCCGAGCAGTCGTACAGTCGTCGAAAAACCGCCGTCTGTGTCCGCTTCTCGCCCCGAATGGCTGGAAATGACTGCGAATTAACGAACAGTTCGACGTAGCAGAGTTTATTTCGTTTCGTTTATTTCATTTCGTTGCTGTACTGTGGCTAAACGGTGCGTCCGATAGCAAAAGTTACTATCGACAGCCTCCTGTACGAGAAATCGATTGGCACCAAAGTGGATGACCTTGACCGTTGTTTAGAGGTCGTTTACGGTCATTTCAGCCATTGAATCACACTCGCCGTCGAATATCTCGGTAACCGTTGGTTCCAAGGGAGCACCGATGGGAAATGGCCTGTGGGGAAGCCAGCGAAAGGTCAAACTCGTGACAGCAATATACGCTTATAGCCCAATATCTCGAAAACGGCTGTACTTTATCTATTACATACTATTACTATTGTTTGTGTCACGCAAATATGGGGGGGGGAAGGGGGGAAGGCGGTCTTGTGTGTACAGTGACGACAGACAGACCGACCGACCGACCGACCGACCGACAGACAGGACTGGTGGCAGTCAGAATAGCAAAAACTAGCTAGCTGTATTT